>ERZ894199.692-NODE-692-length-14342-cov-8.550710_pt1 | contig 14342 bp, 10 predicted proteins | sample MGYA00380285_ERZ894199 | MGnify/ENA primary metagenome ERZ894199 (study PRJEB32331, sample SAMN06328447) | human gut metagenome | biome: human gut microbiome; feature: stool | host: Homo sapiens | collected 2012-01-17 ... | reverse complement strand
CCCATATCGGGCTCCGCGCCCACGAGTTCATTCCGGTATGGGGAGAAAGAGAAGACAACTGTATTCCGGTTAAGGTAAAAGGAAAGGCAGAATTTCCATTCGAATGGAAATATTTCTTAAAAGGAGAGACGGAAGAAAGCGACGATATCTGCTGGTATGTACAGAAAACCCTCTGGGCAGAACTGGAAGAAAAAGGAATTCCGGATTATTTGAAACTGCCGGAAAAAGAGATTCTTTTGCTGAAATAGAAAGCATGTTATAATGAGCATCAGAGTTTTAAGATGATTCTATGGAGGAAAATAATGTATACAATCGGAACACACATGTCCATCGCAGGAGGACTTGCAAAAACTGCGGAAAACGTAGTAAAGATGAATGCTGATACCATGCAGATATTCAGCAGGAATCCAAGAGGATCAAGTTATAAAACGTATCTGCCGGAAGAAATAGAAAGATTCCAGAAGATACGGAAAGATCATGCATTCGGTCCGGTTCTCGCACATGCACCGTATACGATGAATCTGGCGAGTGCAACAGAAAAAACGTATGAATTTGCCTGTACGGTGATACGGGAAGATATCAGACGTATGGATGAATTGCAGATAGAAAATCTGGTGTTCCACCCGGGCAGTCATACCGGGATTGGAGAAGAAGCAGGAATTGCCAATATCATCCGTGGACTGGATCAGGCAATTACAGGTTCGGAGAACATTACGGTTTTACTGGAAACGATGAGTGGAAAGGGTACAGAGATCGGTTACCGGTTTGAACAGTTGAAAGAGATCCGGGACGGTGTGCAGCATCCGGAAAGGATCGGAATCTGTCTGGATACCTGTCATGTGTTTGCGGCGGGATATGATATTGTTCATAATCTGGATGGAGTGCTGGAAGAATTTGACCGGATACTGGGACTGCCGCTTTTAAGAGCTGTCCATCTAAATGACAGTATGATGCTGTTTGATTCCAGAAAGGACCGTCATGCAGTGATCGGAGGTGGAGAGATCGGACTGGAAGCTCTTCTGAATGTGATGCGTCATCCAAAGCTAAAAGATCTTCCATTCTATCTGGAGACACCGCTTGATGATGCCGGACACAAAGATGAAATTGCCAGATTAAAAGAGTATCTGGGGGAAACAAGGAGCGAACATATTTGAAAGCACTGAAATATATAGCAAAAATCCAAACAGACTTTCCGACAAAATTCGGGATTCCGAGACAGTCGGGACTTGTGAATACGAAAGGAACTATTGTATTCGAACCGGAATACCGCAAAGAAGAGGCACTAAAAGGACTCGAAGAATGTTCACATCTGTGGCTGATCTGGGAGTTTTCAGAGGCTGTCAGAACAGGCTGGAGTCCGACCGTGCGTCCGCCGCGGCTTGGGGGGAATAAACGGTGCGGTGTGTTTGCAACCAGATCACCGTTCCGACCGAATCCGATCGGATTATCCTGTGTGAAGCTGACCGGAATTAAAAAGCATCCAGAAAAAGGAATGGTTATTGAAGTGGAAGGGGCAGATCTGATGGATGGAACACCAATCTTCGATATCAAACCATATCTTCCATATGCGGATTGTGTACCGGATGCCAGAGGCGGATTCGCTGATGTGGTAAAGAATTATGCATTAGAGGTAGAGATTCCGGAAATCTATCTGTCAAAACTGCCGGAGGAGCACAGGGAATGTGTGAGGCAGATTCTTGCCGGTGATCCGAGACCATCTTATCAGAATGACCCGGACAGGGTGTATGGAATGGAATATGCCGGATACGAGATCAAATTCCGGGTGAAAGACTGCGTGCTGACGGTCTGTGAGATCGGACAGAGCAATAATAGGAAGACAATCAGGAGGACATAAAGGTGAAGTACTATCTTGCGCCATTAGAAGGAATCACAACTTACATATACCGGAGGGCATATCACACACATTACCGTCCGATGGAGAAATATTTCACACCGTTTCTGGTGCCGCATACCAAAAAGGATTTTAATACACGGGAGAAGAATGATATTTTGCCGGAACACAATCCGGACATGTATCTGGTGCCGCAGATCCTGGCAAATGATGCAAAAGGTTTTTTGGATACAGTAGAAAAGTTAAAGATGTATGGATATGACGAGGTGAACCTGAATCTTGGATGCCCGTCGAAGACCGTAGTATCGAAAGGGCGGGGATCCGGATTCCTGATCTATACAGAGAAGTTGGAACGGTTCCTGGATGAGATCTATGCGAAAGCGGATGTAAAGATCTCTATTAAGACAAGAATCGGAAAATATGACGCCGATGAGTGGGGGCAGCTTCTGGATATTTATAATAAATATCCGGTGGAAGAACTGATCGTGCATCCCAGGGTGCAGCAGCAGTTTTATAAAGGCCATCCAGATCTGGATGCATTTGCGGACGCAGTGAAAGAATGCAGGCATCCATTGTGTTATAACGGCGATATCTTTACAGTTGAGGATATGGAAAGGTTAAAAAAACGGTTTCCGGAGATATCCTGTGTTATGTTGGGGCGTGGAATCCTGAGGAATCCGGAACTGACAGATATTATCGAATCCGGTGGCGGGAGAATTGATGTGAAGAAATTAAGGGCATTCCATGACCAGATTTTTCAGGATTACCAGGAGGTAAGCAGTGGGGATAAGAATGTGTTGTTCAAGATGAAAGAACTCTGGTGTTATCTTGGAACTTTGTTCCCGGATAAAGAAAAACAGTTAAAAAAGATCCGGAAGGCAGAAAAACTGGACCGCTATGAAGCAGCTGTAGAAGAAATCCTTTACTTTTGAAAACGTATGCAATATAATAGATAAAAATTCTATATACAGGAATTTTGAAAAAGGGAGGGGCATGAATTGGATCATTTGAATGAGTTGATCGCAGAGAATCTGAAAGATATCAGGAAAGGAAAAGGACTGAGTCTGGAACAAGTGTCATCCCTTACCACAATCAGCAAAAGTATGTTGAGCCAGCTGGAAAGAGGAGAAGTCAATCCTACGATATCAACAGTGTATAAACTGGCATTGGGATTAAAGGTACCGGTTACTGCATTTACCGCAGACAAACCACAGCCATTCTTTGAAACCGGGAAGAAAGAAGTAGAACCTTTGGCGGGGGACGATGGAAGATACCGTCTTTATCCGATCTTCAGTTTCCGGGAGGGACAGGATTTTGAAATCTTTGACCTGGAATTTGATGAGAACGGAATGATGCAGGCGAATCGTCAGATGAATGGTACGAGAGAATTCATTACCGTGTATTCCGGTGAACTGACACTGATTTTTAAAGACCAGGAATATGTATTGAGAGCCGGCGATGCGGCTTCGTATAATGCTTTTGATGATTACGTGTATAAGAACACAGGAAAGGGAACGGTGACTGCGAATATCGTAGTACATTACCCGAATTAGAAAGGAGAAACAGCATGGAAGACCAGAAACAGCGTGTATATGATGCGTTAAACAAGATGGGAATTAAGTACGAGGTGGTAGAGCATGAACCCGTACATACGATGGAGGATATGGACCGGCTGGGACTCCCGGAAAAAGGAACTTTATGCAAGAACTTATTCCTGAGAGATTCCAAAGGAAAGAGACACTTCCTGATCACAGCAGATGAGAAGACAAAAGTAGACTTAAAGACGCTCGGAAGACAGCTTGGAGCAGGGAATCTAAGCTTTGCATCTGAAGAACGCCTGGAGAAATATCTTGGCGTAAAGCAGGGGAGCGTAACTCCGTTTGCGCTGATGAATGATACTGAGCATGCGGTAGAATTTTTCATCGATAAAAATTTAAGCAGATGTAAAAGTATGGGAATCCATCCGTTGGAAAATACAGCAACAGTATTCATATCATTCAAAGATCTGGATAAGTTTTTATGGAATCTGGATGTCGATGTCGTAAAGATCAAATTGTAAAAAAAGTTTATATTTTTTTAATTGCAACTTTCCTCACGTAGAAGTAGAATAGAACAGTATATGATACGAAGCAACAGATGAAAGTGAGGATAACTATGGAAGAATGGCAGAACGGACACGACCAGCCGGGATACCATTATCACCAGGAACAGGAGAGAAAACCAGTTGAGACACCGGGAAAACGTTTCTGGAAGATGTGGGGACCGCTCCTGATCAAATGGGGGATCGGAATCGGCGTAGGTATGGCAGTCATGGCAGCCATGATGATGGCATATATGAAGACACACTATCAGACGCAGGCAGCATTAGAGGCGTTGATGTCTGATCAGAATAAGCTGATGGCCTTTTATGAAAAGATGTTGAATAAGTATATCGACTATACGACATGGGTAGAAGGTCTGTCGGCACTTGTTACAATCCCTGTTATGGCACTTATGTATCACGGGGACAGAAAGAAAGAGAAGACAGCCGGTATCGTACAGGATAAGAAAGCGCCGTTGTGGCAATATCCGGCAGTGATTATTATGGCACTTGCCATGAGTTTGGGGCTGAATAACCTGATCATCATTGGAAATCTGTCGGCGATAGATGCAAATTATAAGGCAACTATGAATGCGATGTATTCGGCACCGCTTGCAATACAGATCGTGTGTCTGGCAGTGCTGGTACCCATCTGTGAAGAATATGTATTCAGAGGATTATTCTTCAGAAGGATGGAAAGGGAAAGCTCATTTGTGTATGCGATGGTCTATTCATCCGTCGTATTTGGCATATTGCATGTGAATCTGGTGCAGATGCTCTATGGATTTGCCCTGGGGATGATGCTGGCATATGTGTATGAAAAATATGGTTCATTAAAAGCACCGGTGGCAGCACATATGTCAATGAATCTGTTATCTGTGCTGGCTACCAGATATGGACTCTATAACTGGATGCTGAAAGATAATATCCGGATCGGTATAATTACAGTTGTTTGTGCAGCAGTTGCATCAACAATGTTTGTTATAATCCAGCGCATTGAAGAAAAACCAACAAAGAAGAAAGAAAACGAGAATCTGACAATGTAAGTTGTCAGATTCTTTTTAAGTTAAAATATAAAAAGTCGAATAATCTGACAACTCAAAATAATTTTTATCTTTACAACAGTAAAGCCTTGTGATATAGTAGGAAAAAACAAAAGAAAGGAACAGATGTATGAAAGAAGGAAATGTAGTCCAGCAACGTGGACTGTATCGTTCCGAATTTGAACATGATAACTGTGGAATCGGTGCGATCGTTAATATCAAAGGACAGAAAAGTCACGATACAGTGGCAAATGCATTGAAAATCGTTGAAAATCTTGAACATAGAGCTGGCAAGGATGCCGAAGGTAAGACAGGTGATGGAGTTGGAATCTTATTACAAGTTTCTCACAGATTCTTCTCTAAAGTCTGTAAACCTCTCGGCATCTTTTTGCGTTCTGAAAGAGATTACGGAGTGGGAATGTTCTTCTTTCCACAGGACGAATTAAAGAGAAATCAGGCAAAGAAGATATTCGAAGTGATCGTCAAAAAAGAAGGAATGAATTTCCTTGGATGGAGAGAAGTTCCGGTGAAGGCAGACGTACTTGGAAGCAGAGCGGTCGAATGTATGCCATGTATTATGCAGGGATTTATTGAAAGACCTAAGAAGGTAGAACAGGGGGTTGACTTTGACCGTAAACTGTATATTGTAAGGCGCGTATTTGAGCAGAGTGCAGATGATACATATGTGGCATCACTTTCCAGCCGTACCATCGCTTATAAAGGAATGTTTCTGGTAGATCAGCTCAGGCTGTTCTTCCCTGATCTGCAGGATCCGGATTATGATTCCGCAATCGCACTGGTTCACTCCAGATTCAGTACGAACACGAATCCAAGCTGGGAGAGAGCGCATCCGAACCGTTTTATTGTGCATAATGGCGAGATCAACACGATCCGCGGCAATACGGATAAGATGCGTGCCAGAGAAGAAAATATGGAATCCGAGTGTATGAAAGGAAAACTTCATGAAGTGCTTCCTGCAATCAACAGTAGCGGTTCTGATTCGGCAATGCTGGATAATGCAATTGAATTCATGGTTATGAGTGGTATGGATCTTCCACTGGCAGTTATGATCGCAATTCCGGAACCGTGGGCAAATAACAGAAACCTTTCCCAGAAAAAGAAAGATTTCTATCAGTATTATGCAACTATGATGGAACCATGGGATGGTCCGGCGTCTATCCTGTTCAGTGATGGTGACTGCATGGGAGCCGTGCTTGACAGAAATGGCCTGCGTCCATCGAGGTATTATATCACGGATGATGATATGCTGATTCTTTCTTCGGAAGTTGGTGTACTGGATATTCCACCGGAGAAGATTGTAGTGAAAGAACGTTTGCATCCGGGAAAGATGCTTCTGGTAGATATCAAAAAAGGAAAAGTCATTGATGACGAAGAATTAAAAGAAACTTATGCAAGCAGACAGCCTTATGGTGAGTGGCTGGATAACAATCTGATCGAATTAAAGGATCTGAAGATCCCGAATCAGAAGGTTCCAGCTTATACAGCAAAAGAATGCAGAAGACTTCAGAAAGCATTCGGCTATTCATATGAAGAAGTAAAGACTTCTATCCTGAACATGGCGAAGAATGGTGCTGAAGGAACAGCAGCCATGGGTATTGATGCGCCGCTTGCGGTATTATCTGACATGCATCAGAACCTGTTTGGATATTTCAAACAACGTTTTGCACAGGTAACCAACCCTCCAATCGATGCAATCCGTGAGAAGGTCGTTACATCTACAACGGTTTATATTGGTGAAGATGGAAACCTTCTGGAAGAAAAAGCAGAGAACTGTAAGATGTTAAAGGTTAATAATCCAATCCTTACAGAGACAGATCTTCTGAAAATTAAAAATATGAAAGAAGATGGATTCAAGGTTGCGGAGATTCCGACCATCTATTACAAGAATTCGAGCCTTGAAAAGGCAATTGATTATCTGTTTATTGAAGTTGACAGAGCTATCCGTGAAGGAGCCAACATTCTGATCCTCTCAGATAGAGGTGTAGATGAATATCACGTGGCAATGCCTTCGCTCCTGGTGCTTTCCGGACTGCAGCAGCATCTGGTGCGCACAAAGAAACGTACTTCTGTAGGAATCGTTCTGGAGACCGGAGAACCAAGAGAGGTACATCACTTCGCAACACTGATCGGTTATGGTGCATGTGCGATCAACCCGTATCTTGCACACGAATCCATCAAACAGCTGATCGATACAGATATGCTTCAGAAAGACTATTATGCAGCAGTAGATGATTATAACAATGCGGTACTTAGCGGAATTGTAAAGATTGCATCAAAGATGGGTATCTCCACAATCCAGTCTTATCAGGGAGCAAAGATATTTGAAGCAATCGGATTAAAACAGGAATTCATTGATAAATATTTTACAGATACTGTCAGCAGAATTGGCGGAATCGGAATTGAAGAGATTGCAGCAGATTATATTGCGCGTCATTCACAGGCATTTGATCCGCTCGGACTGGAAGTGGATATGACACTGAACAGTGTAGGGCAGCACAAACTAAAAAGCGGCGGAGAGAGACATCTTTATAATCCACAGACGATCCATATGCTGCAGGAATCTACCAGACGCGGTGACTATGGTATGTTCAAACAGTATACAGAGCTGGTCAATGCGGAAGGAGAACACATCAACCTGCGTGGACAGTTAGAATTCAACTATCCAAAGAAAGGCATTCCAATCGAAGAAGTAGAAAGTGTCGACGAGATTGTAAAACGATTCAAGACAGGAGCAATGTCTTATGGTTCTATCTCGAAAGAAGCGCATGAGACACTGGCAATTGCGATGAACCAGTTGCATGGTAAATCCAACAGTGGTGAAGGTGGAGAGGAGATTGAACGTCTGGATACGAACAGATGCTCTGCGATCAAACAGGTAGCTTCCGGACGATTTGGCGTTACATCCAGATACCTGGTAAGTGCACAGGAAATACAGATCAAGATGGCGCAGGGGGCAAAACCGGGAGAGGGCGGACATCTGCCTGGTGGAAAAGTATATCCGTGGATTGCAAAGACACGTCATTCTACACCTGGGGTCAGCCTGATCTCACCACCGCCGCATCATGATATCTATTCGATCGAGGATCTTGCGCAACTCATTTACGATTGTAAAAATGCGAACAAAGATGCGAGAATTACAGTAAAACTGGTATCAGAAGCCGGTGTCGGTACAGTTGCAGCCGGTGTAGCCAAAGCGGGAGCAGGCCTGATATTGATTTCCGGATATGACGGAGGAACCGGGGCAGCACCAAGAAGTTCCATCCATAATGCAGGACTTCCATGGGAACTGGGACTCGCAGAGACGCATCAGACACTGATTCAGAATGGCTTAAGAGAAAGAGTCCGTATCGAGACAGACGGTAAGCTGATGAGTGGTCGTGACGTGGCAATCGCAGCGATCCTTGGAGCAGAAGAATTCGGATTTGCAACTGCACCGCTGGTAACGATGGGGTGCGTAATGATGCGTGTATGTAATCTGGATACCTGCCCGGTCGGTGTGGCAACGCAGAATCCGGAACTGAGAAAACGTTTCCGTGGAAAACCGGAATATGTCGTGAACTTTATGCGTTTTATTGCAGAAGAACTGCGAGAATATATGGCAAGATTCGGTGTCCGTACACTGGATGAACTGGTTGGAAGAACAGATCTTCTAAAAGTAAAGGAAGTGGCAACTTCAGAACGTGCAGCCACACTGAATCTGAAACAGATTCTTGATAATCCTTATGAAGGCACAAAGACACCGATGACATTCAATCCGAAGAAGGTCTTCGACTTCGAACTGGAGAAAACTCTGGATGAAAAAGTTCTGGTCAGAGAATTGCTCCCGGCGGTAGAGAAGAAACAGAAGAGAAGCATTGAAATAGATGTGACAAATACGAACCGTACATTTGGTACAATCTTTGGTTCGGAGATTACGAGAAGATATCCGGAAGGTTTGGACGAAGACAGCTATGTGGTACATTGTAAGGGTGCCGGCGGACAGTCCTTCGGCGCATTTATTCCGAAAGGACTGACACTGGAACTGACTGGTGACAGTAATGACTATTTCGGAAAGGGACTTTCCGGCGGAAAACTTGTAGTATATCCACCAAAAGGAATACGCTATAAAGCGGAAGAAAACATTATCATCGGTAACGTGGCACTCTATGGGGCAACCAGCGGTAAAGCATTCATCAACGGTGTGGCGGGAGAGCGTTTTGCAGTACGTAATTCCGGTGCGACAGCAGTTGTAGAAGGTGTAGGAGATCACGGATGTGAATATATGACAGGCGGACGCGTAGCAGTCCTTGGCGGAACAGGTAAGAACTTCGCAGCCGGTATGAGCGGTGGAGTTGCTTATGTACTGGATATGGAAAATGATCTTTATACAAGAGTCAATAAAGAGATGGTTCATATTGAACATGTGACAACCAAGATCGATGTCGGAGAATTAAAGAGCATGATCGAAGAACATGTTGCCAATACCAATTCGGAACTTGGTAAGAAGATTCTGGATAACTTCACTGAATATCTTCCGAAATTCAAGAAGATTATTCCGATTGATTATGAACGTATGCTGACAACCATCCTTCAGATGGAAGAACAGGGCATGAGCAGTGAACAGGCAAAGACAGAAGCATTTTATGCGATCAAAGAAGGAAGATAGGGGGTAAGAACAGTGGGAAAAGCAACAGGATTTATGGATTATGACAGGCAGGATAAGATGGCTGAAGATCCAAAAGAGCGAATTAAGCATTTTAAAGAGTTTCATACACCTCTGTCAAAAGAAGAACAGGAGCTGCAGGGAGCCAGATGTATGGCATGTGGCGTGCCGTTCTGCCAGTCCGGTCAGATGCTGATGGGAATGGCAAGCGGATGCCCTCTTCACAACCTGGTACCGGAATGGAATGATCTGATCTTTCAGGAAAACTGGGAAGAAGCATATTACAGACTGAAAAAGACGAACAACTTTCCGGAATTTACATCAAGGGTATGTCCGGCACTCTGTGAGGCTGCATGTACATGCGGACTGAACGGAGATGCAGTTTCAAGTAAGGCGAATGAATATAGCATTATTGAAAATGCATACAAAAAAGGTTATGCAGCAGCAAAACCGGTAAAGGTAAGAACCGGTAAGAAGGTTGCAGTTGTAGGTTCCGGTCCGTCGGGACTTGCAACTGCTGATATGCTGAACAGAAGAGGACACAGTGTGACTGTCTTTGAAAGAGAAGATAAAATCGGTGGACTCCTCCGATATGGTATCCCGAATATGAAACTGGAAAAGCAGTTCATTGATCGCAAGATTGCAATCATGGAAGAAGAAGGGGTTCAGTTTGTGACAGGATGTAATATCGGAAAAGATAAGAAAGCAGCTACATTATTAAAAGAATTTGACCGTATAGTACTTTGCTGCGGTGCATCAAATCCAAGAGATATTAAAGTACCAGGAAGAGAAGCCGAAGGCATCTATTTCGCAGTAGATTTCTTAAAATCAACAACAAAAGCACTCTGGAAAAATGCAAAACAGAATGCAGATGGAACCTATGACCTGAGTCTGAAGGAAGGCACATACATTTCCGCAAAAGGAAAAAATGTTATGGTCATCGGTGGAGGAGATACAGGAAATGACTGTGTGGGAACATCGATGAGACATGGTGCCAAGAGTGTACTGCAGCTTGAGATAATGCCGAAAGCTCCGGATGAACGTACAGAGTTGAATCCTTGGCCGGAGTGGCCGAGAGTCTGCAAGACAGATTACGGTCAGCAGGAAGCCGCTGCCGTATTTGGACATGACCCACGTGTATACCAGACAACCGTCAAAGAATTCAAAAAAGACAAAAACGGTAAAGTCTGCAAGGCAGTTCTGGTGAAATTAGAGCCGAAAAAAGATGAAAAGACAGGCCGTATGATGATGGCAGAGGTGACCGGAAGTGAATACACGGTGGATGTAGATCTGGTATTGATCGCAGCAGGATTCCTGGGAAGTCAGGATTATGTGACCAAAGCATTTGGCGTAGAAGTAAATGAACGCACAAATGTTAAGACTGCAGCCGGAGCATATAGTACAAACGTTAAAAATGTCTTCACAGCAGGCGATATGCACAGAGGACAGTCACTGGTTGTATGGGCAATCCGTGAAGGGCGCGAGGCTGCAAAAGCTGTAGATATCAGTTTGATGGGATATACGAATATGTATGTCCAGTAGTGAAAAAGTACAGCAAAAGGATGGGCGAAAAATTTCCTTGCATAAAATAAAAAGCTGAATTATAATAGGAAAGAACAGGTCGGAATCATATATTCCGGCCTGTAATTGTTACAAAAGTATTAAAAAATGTTGCAATTTGCTCTATGTTGAGCTATAATAGCAATCAGATGCGGAAGAAAGAATAATCTTGCGCCTGAGGGGAAGCAATAATTAAAACAAAAAGAAAGAAGAGTGAGTATGAATAAACACGGAATCAGATTGATCACAGCAGTGGTGACAAGTTCAATGATTGTAACACCTGTTTTGGCAGCACCGTCTGTCGATGATTTGAAGAAGGAAAAAGCTGCAAAGCAGAGTGAAGTAAGTTCCTTGCAGTCGCAGCTGACAACATTAATGGGAAAAGTCAATACACTGGAAAGTGAATTGATTCAGACCGGTGAGGACATTACAAAAGCACAGGGCGATTTGGAAGTTGCGCAGGAAAAAGAAAAAGAACAGTATGCAGCAATGAAGAAGCGTATCAAATATATGTATGAAGCCGGTAATGATTCAGCATTTGAGACACTGGTTACATCAGAAGACTTTACAGATCTTCTCAGCAAAGCAGAATATGTTCAGAATGTACATAGCTACGACAGAAAACAATTGCAGGAATATGTAGAGACAAAACAGCAGATTTCCGATCTGAAAGACAGTCTTGAAAAAGACCAGAAAGAATTGGAAAGTAAACAGGTGGAATATGAAAAACAGGGTGATAACCTGAATAACCTGATTACTTCTAAATCAGCAGAAGTTGCTAATCTGGATTCAGAGATTCAGGCAGCAGCAGAAGCAGCAGCCAGAGAAGCAGCAGAAAGAGCAGCAAGAGAGGCAGCGGAAAAAGCAGCAAAAGAAGCGGAAAGACAGCAGGCAGCAGCAAGCAATAATAATGTAGCTTCAACATCGAATAGAAACAATACAACAAGCAACAGAAATAACACAACAAGCAGTTCAAGTGCATCTGTTGCGACAAAGCCATCCAATTCAAGCAGCAGTACTACAACGAGTGGAACGAATGCAAACGGAGGTTCAATCGTAAGCAGAGCATACAGCCAGCTTGGAAAACCTTATGTATGGGGTGCATGCGGACCAAACAGTTTCGACTGTTCCGGATTTGTAAGCTATTGTCTGACAGGAAGCTATAGCCGTCTCGGAACAACACTTACATTCATGGGATGGACAAGAGTAAGTAACCCGCAGCCTGGTGATGTTGTAACAACAGCAACACATTGTGGTATTTATATCGGAAATGGTCAGATGATTCATGCTCCGCACACAGGAGATGTTGTAAAAGTCGGACCGGTACAGTCTGGTATGATCTATGTGCGTAGATAATGAAAAGTAAATAAAATAAAAAACCGGAATCAGGGAACTGGCTTCGGTTTTTTATTTTTTATGCTAAAGTTTGCAGAAAAATAAAATGAAAATCCTTGCAAACAGACAACCTTTATGGTAATATTAAAAAGTCGCAAAAAATCACGCATAGGCTTGTCCCGATGGTGCCAAAGCCTGGTAACAGGACGGTTTCGGGGACGTATAACAACATATGCGGAAGTAAAAAACCAATGGAGGAAAGAAACATGAGCGTTATTTCAATGAAGCAACTTTTAGAAGCAGGTGTTCACTTTGGACATCAGACAAGAAGATGGAACCCTAAGATGGCTCCTTATATCTACACAGAGAGAAATGGTATCTATATCATTGACCTTCAGAAATCTGTAGGTAAAGTAGATGAAGCTTACCAGGCAGTAGCTGATATCGCAGCAGAAGGTGGAACAATCCTTTTTGTAGGTACTAAGAAGCAGGCTCAGGATGCTATCAAAGTAGAAGCTGAACGTTGCGGAATGTACTATGTAAATGAAAGATGGCTTGGAGGAATGCTTACAAACTTCAAGACAATCAAGAGCAGAATCGCTCGTCTGAAAGATATCGAAAGAATGTCAGAAGACGGAACATTTGATGTACTGCCTAAGAAAGAAGTTATCCAGTTAAAGAAAGAATGGGATAAACTTGAGAAGAACCTTGGCGGAATCAAAGACATGAAGACACTTCCAGATGCTATTTTTATCGTAGATCCTAAGAAGGAAAGAATCTGTGTTCAGGAAGCACACACTCTTGGAATTCCACTTATCGGTATCGCTGATACTAACTGTGATCCAGAGGAACTTGATTATGTAATTCCTGGAAATGACGATGCTATTCGTGCTGTAAAACTGATCGTTTCTAAGATGGCTGATGCTGTAGTAGAAGCTAACCAGGGTGTTGCAGGCGAAGAAGAGTATGTTGAAGAAGCTGAAGAAGCAGTAGAAGAATAAGATTCTTAAAAAACATAATTGGAGGATAAGATCATGGCAGTTACAGCTAAGATGGTAAAAGAATTAAGAGAAATGACCGGTGCAGGAATGATGGACTGCAAGAAAGCTCTTAATGAGACAAATGGTGATATGGATGCAGCTATCGAGTTCTTAAGAAAGAACGGAGAAGCTAAGGCTGTTAAAAAAGCCGGACGTATCGCAGCAGAAGGTATTGTTATGGCTGATGTTAAGGATGACAAGACAGCAGCTATCGTAGAAGTTAACTCAGAGACAGACTTCGTTGCTAAGAATGCTGAATTCCAGGGATTCGTTAAAGCAGTTGTTAATCAGGCAATCGCTTCTGATTCTGCAGATATGGATGGATTCATGGCTGAAGCTTGGAATGAAGACGCTTCTAAGACAGTACAGGATGCATTAAATGAGAAAATCTCTATAATCGGAGAAAAACTCAGCATCAGAAGATTTGAGAAAGTTGTTACTGATGGTTGTGTAGTATCTTACATCCACGGCGGCGGACGTATCGGTGTTCTTGTAGAAGCTGAGACAGATGTTGTTAACGATGAGATCAGATCATGCCTGAAGAACGTAGCTATGCAGGTTGCAGCTATGTCTCCAAAATATACTTCACGTGATGAAGTAGATGCTTCTTTCTTAGAGCATGAAAAAGAGATTCTTCTTGCTCAGGCTAAACAGGAGAATCCAAACAAACCGGATAATATTATCGAAAAGATGATTATCGGACGTCTCAACAAAGAGATGAAAGAAATCTGCCTGTTAGATCAGGTATACGTTCAGGACACCGACCTTA
>ERZ894199.689-NODE-689-length-14387-cov-10.278468_pt1 | contig 14387 bp, 9 predicted proteins | sample MGYA00380285_ERZ894199 | MGnify/ENA primary metagenome ERZ894199 (study PRJEB32331, sample SAMN06328447) | human gut metagenome | biome: human gut microbiome; feature: stool | host: Homo sapiens | collected 2012-01-17 ... | reverse complement strand
CACGTACGGTTCTTAGGCGGGAAAGCGGTGGTAACACCGCTGACCCAGCCGATTATTCCCCACTGGTAAACCGACTGAAAGGACAGGTCATTAAAATCAGCCCCAACAGCACCCAGTTCATCAACCCGATGGACATTAACGCCAACTATTCGGAAGAAGATAATCCGCTGTCCCTGAAAGCGGACTTTATTCTTTCTCTGTGCGAACTGGTTGTCGGCGGCAAGGAAGGTCTGCTCCCGGTGGAAAAGACGGTCATTGACCGCTGTGTGCATCTGATTTATCGGAAATATTTTGCTGACCCCTGCCCGGAGAATATGCCGATTCTGGAGGACTTGTACAACGCCCTGCTCCAGCAGGACGAGAAAGAAGCTCATCATGTTGCTACCGCTCTGGAAATCTACGTCAAGGGCAGTCTGAATCTGTTCAACCACCGCACCAACGTGAACGTCAACAACAGAATCGTCTGTTATGACATTAAAGAACTGGGCAAGCAGATGAAGAAGCTCGGTATGCTCATCGTGCAGGATCAGGTCTGGGGACGTGTCACTGCCAATCGTAGTAGCGGAAAGTCCACCCGATATTATATGGACGAGATGCACCTCCTCTTAAAAGAGGAGCAGACTGCGGCCTATTCTGTGGAGATTTGGAAGCGGTTCAGAAAATGGGGCGGAGTGCCGACTGGATTAACGCAGAACGTCAAAGACCTGCTTTCTTCGCGTGAGGTCGAGAATATTTTCGAGAACAGCGACATGATCATCATGCTGAATCAGGCCGCTGGCGACCGTCAAATCCTCGCAAAGCAGCTCAACATCTCGCCCCATCAGCTTTCCTATGTGACGCACTCCGGTGAAGGTGAAGGACTGCTTTTCTTCGGCAATGTTATTCTCCCGTTCGTGGACAGATTCCCCACCGATTTGGAACTGTATCGCATCATGACCACGAAGTTGGGTGAGGTTTCGGAGGGCAAAAAGGAATGAGCAATCCGAAGCTGAACTTCAAAGAGGAAACGTCAGCCAAAAAGACACGCTCTCCCCCGAAGAAAGCGAGGGTCGAGCAGTCCACGCCCAAAAAGAAGAAGCTGAAACTCGATGCGGACAAGGCCGCAGAAAAAAACCAGCATTTGCGATTTGGCAAGGCAGAACTGACCCCGGACGAACTGAGCCGTTTGAGCAAAGCGCAAAAGCGCGAGATGTACGCTGCCAATGCTGCCCGGACTGCGGTGCATCGGGAAATCGACCAGTATGAGGAAGATAATGTCGGTGTGCAGGCGTTGAGCGAGGGTGAAAAGGCCGCTGGAAATGTCCGCGATATTTCCAAGAGCCGCTATGCCCGGAAACTGAAAAAGAAAGCCAAGGTGCAGGGCAAGAAAAACTCCAAAACCGCAAAATCTTCTGCGCAAGAACCAACTGCATCACAAAATGCAGGAGATTCCGGCATCGGTACCCGTGAGGGTGGTTCCAATTGGCTCTCCCGATGGCGGCAGAAACATGACATTCGACAGAGCTACTATGCCGCAGCCCGGTCTGGTGGCACAGCGGCACAGACCGTTGGAAGCAAAAAAGCTGTATCCGGCGGTGCATCTCCCGCACGGTCTGGTGTAGAACAAGTAGTGGACAAGGGAAAATCTGTGGTCGGTTCGGCAGTAAACAGCCTTATGACCGCCGCAAAGAGTAACGCGCACGTTCTTGTAATCGTGGGCGTTTTTGTTTTGCTCATCCTGATGGTGATGTCTGGCTTTTCCTCCTGCGGCATCCTCTTTTCGGGCAGTACCCAAGTATCCGGGCAGACGATTTATTCTGCCGAGGACAGGGACATTCGCGGTGCAGAACAGGACTACAAGAAGCTGGAAAAGGAACTGGACAAAAAAATCAAGCGCACTCCGCAAGACCATCCGGGCTACAACGAGTACCAGTACCATCTTGATTCCATCGAGCATGACCCGTGGCAGCTCACTTCCTTTCTGACTACTCTGTATGACGATTATACCCGGTCGGAAGTGCAGGGCAAATTGAAGGAAATCTTCAAAAAGCAGTACAAGCTCACCACATGGGTAGAAGTGCAGATTCGGTACAAGACCGTATGGGTCATTAGTCCTGCGGGCATCCCGGTTCCTACACAGGTGCCGTATGAGTACAAGATTTTCCACACCAAACTGGAAAACAAGGGTCTGGAAGTTGTTATCCGGGAAGAGCTGACCGAAGATCAGTGGAAACGGTACGAGATTTTTCAGGACACACTGGGCGGTCGGCCTTACCTGTTCAACGGCGGTCTGCCGCCCGGTGGCTCGGATGGCTCCGGCGCACCCGGCATCGACTATCAGGTTCCTGCGGAGGCCCTGACTGACAGTGAATTTGCAGCCATCTATGAGGAAGCCAAGAAATACGTTGGCACTCCCTACGTTTGGGGCGGTGGTTCCCCCGAAACTGGCTTTGACTGTTCCGGCTACGTTTGCTGGGTCTACAACCAGAACGGCTATGATGTTGGGCGCACTACTGCCAACGGATTGTGGCAGAAGAGCCAGCATATTTCTGAAGCCGAAGCAAAGCCCGGTGACTTGGTTTTCTTCAAAGGAACGTATGATACGCCGGGGATGAGCCATTGCGGAATCTATCTCGGTAATGGCATGATGGTCAGTGCCGGAGACCCCATCAAATATGCTGACATCCACTCGTCCTACTGGCAACAGTATCTTGCCGGATTCGGACGGCTTTCAAAATGATTGGAGGGTTCTATTATGAGCGAAAAACTGGAAAAACTGCGGGCGATGCTCGAAAAAGAGAAAGAGCGGCGCATCAAGCTGAACAACCGCATTGAGATTCTGGAGCGGCGGATTCAGGAAGCCGAGGCCGCCGAGGTGAACGAAATGGTGCGCAGTGCAAAGGTCAGCCCGGAACAGCTTGCCGCCCTGCTGCGGCAGTCGGCCAACACCACCCCGAACCCGGCTGCGCTGGCCGCTGTGGGTGCAACTTTTGACAAGGAGGAAGATGTCAATGATGAAGATTAAGAAATTCGGCGCACTGCTGGTATCGGCGGTGCTGTGCATCGGCATGGCTGCTCCTGCTTTCGCCTATGAGGGCGATACCACCCCGGTGGAAGAACCTGTCCTGCCGGAAATCGTAGAGGAAGAAGATGCTGTCACCATTACGGATGAGGAAACGGGCGCACTGACCCCGGAGGGCAATCTGACACTGGTGGACGATTATCACACCAACTACTCCGATGGCAGCGGCCAGCAGTTTATTACGATGGTGAGCAAGTCGGGTGCGACATTCTACTTGGTCATTGACCGCAATGCCAAGGGGCAGCAGACCGTCCACTTTATGAACCTTGTGGACGAAGCGGATTTGCTGGCCTTGATGGAGGAAGAAGCAGCAGAAGCCTACAACGCCGAAAAAGAAGCGGCGAAGCAGGCGGAACTGGACAAGCTGAAAGCCGAGGAAGAAGCCAAGAAAGCCGCAGAAGAAGCTGCTGCATCCGATGCAGAACAGCCGAAAGAAAATAAAGTCACAAAGTATGCTGCGGCGTTTCTCGGTGTCGTGGCTCTGATTGCGCTAGTGGCGGGCGGCGGCTTTTATTTCTTCATCCAGCAGAAGCACAAGAAACAGGCAGAAAAAGAAGCTGCTGACCCTGATGCGGACTACACCGAGGACAACGGCAATTTCGAGATTCCCCCGGAAGATGATTCGAACGATGAGGATACTTCTGAGGAACAGGATGTAACACCCATCTGATTTTAAGGCGGCGATTGCCGCCTACATACCATAATTCAAACTAGATTGGAGGGATTTCTTATCGCAAAATTGATCGTGACCGAAAAACCGTCCGTTGCCATGTCTTACGCCAAGGTTTTGGGGGTGCAGGGGCGGCAGGATGGCTACCTTGAGGGCAGCGGCTATATCGTGAGTTGGTGTATCGGCCATCTGGTAGAACTGGCTCCGCCCAGCACCTACGATGAAAAGTACGTCAAATGGAATGTAGCCGATCTGCCTATCCTGCCGCAAAGGTGGCAGTACCTTGTGTCTGCCAGCACAAAAAAGCAGTTCGGAATCCTGAAAAAGCTCATGCACCGCGCCGATGTGGAGAGCATTATCTGCGCAACGGACGCAGGGCGTGAAGGCGAACTGATTTTCCGGCTGGTTTACGAACAGGCTGGGTGTAAAAAGCCTGTTTCCCGGCTGTGGCTGTCCAGCATGGAGGACAATGCCATCCGGGAGGGCTTTGCAAATCTGAAACCGTCAACAGAATATGATGCACTGTATCAGGCTGCACTCTGCCGGGAACGTGCCGATTGGATGGTCGGCATCAACTGTTCCCGGCTTTTTTCCTGCCTGTATGGTCGGCCTTTGGCAGTCGGCAGAGTAATGACCCCGACACTTGCCATGACGGTGGAACGAGAAGCCGCCATTGCTGCTTTTGTCCCGGAAAAGTTCTACACGGTGGCTCTGGAGCTGACAAGCGGTTTTGTGGCATTAAGCCGCCGCATTTCTGAAAAAGCGGACGCGGAAAAGCTACTTGCGGAGTGCAGAAAGGAGATGGTGTCCACGATCCAGAAAATCACGCGCAAGGAAAAGGCCGAAAATCCACCGCCGCTCTATGACCTCACTACGCTCCAGCGGGATGCCAACCGCTTGCTGGGCTTTACAGCACAGCAGACCTTGAACTATGCACAGAGCTTGTACGAGAAAAAGCTCATCACTTACCCGCGCACGGACAGCCGTTTTCTGACTGAGGATATGGCGGCATCGCTGCCGGGGCTGATGTCGGCTGCTGCGGGAGCCTTTGATGTGCATGAAGCCGTGCCTGTCCATGCAGAGCAAGCAATCAACAACAGCAAAGTCAGTGACCACCATGCACTGCTGCCCACGGCAAGTGTGGCACAGGCAGACTTTTCGGCTTTGCCCGCCGGAGAATTAAGCATCCTGCGGCTGATTACGGTGCGTCTGCTCTGCGCTGTTGGCGAACCTCACCGCTATGCGGAAACCACCCTGACCACCATTTGCGCCGGGAAAGAATTTTCGGCAAAAGGCAAGGTAGTTTTGGACGAGGGCTGGAAAGGCATCGAGCGCAAAATGCTGGACGATCTGCTGGACAAAAAGAAAGAGCCTGCTGCTCTGCCGGATGTGCAGGAGCAGAGCGAGTGCGGCATTGCTGGTGCTGAACTGAAAGAAGGCCAGACCTCACCGCCGAAGCATTTCACAGAAGATACGCTCCTGCACTCTATGGAAACGGCCAGCGCGGACAGTATGCCGGAGGATGCAGAACGTCAGGGCATTGGAACTCCGGCTACGCGAGCGGCTATTATCGAAAAATTAGTGGCAAAGGGCTTTCTGGAGCGCAAAGGCGACAAGAAAACCAAAGTGCTGCTGCCTACCGACAAGGGCAAAGCCCTGATTACAGTGATGCCCGAAGAAGTCCAGTCCGCTGATATGACTGCCGACTGGGAAACAAAACTGCTGCGCGTGGAGCGCGGCGAGATGGAGCCAAAGACATTTATGACTGAAATCAACGATATGATCTCCTCGCTGGTAAACACCACCGAGGCCGTGAAAGGAGCGAGTGCGCTTATGAAAAATAAAGTGATTGGTATCTGCCCGAACTGTGGCAAATCTGTTGTGGAGCGCGAAAAGGGCTATTTCTGCGAGAACCGGGAATGCCGATTTGTACTGTGGAAAGACAACGCCTTCTTCAAGCGTCTGGGCAAACGGATGGATGCTCATGTAGCCGACAAGTTGCTGCGGGACGGCCGTGTCCGCCTGAAAGACTGCCGTAGTGCCAAGGGCAAGACCTACAATGCAACGGTTTTGCTGACCACTGAAGCCGATGGTCGCAGCAAATTCTCGCTGGAATTTGAGGGCAGTTGCTGATGGAAAAGCTAAATGAAGCGGTCTACCTCATCAACGATGAACGCTATCTGCACCTCCGGGAAAACGGCGCAGGTGTCGGCTTTGCCACTTATAATAAGGTAACGGGTGAACCTCTGGAAAGCGGGCAGATCTCCGAAAAAAATCTGCCGCCGGATGGCAGGAACATGATGTCTGCTGCCCGGAACTGGTATCTGTTTGAACTTTCGGAAGATGAGCGCAAGGTCATCCAACTTGAAAGCATAAAAATTCTCGAAAGCGTTCCCGCATCCGGCATCCACAAACGGCGTATTTGGGAGCCTGAAACGATGCCAAAAGATATTCGGCTCATCAACAGTCACTATGACGATCTCTACCGAATTCCTGATGGTGGTGTGATTCAAGTGGACTACCCGGATGGCCGCAGTTTTACGGCAAAGCTGGAACATTTGGATGATTACCACTTTGATATGGGCGGTCTGGGCAATGTGTTCCACATCTGCCAGTTTGCCGATGTTATGGGCAGGAACCACGCAGATTTCTACCCAGAAATTCAGACGCAGGATAATCAGGGTGCATGGGAGCTGGGCGGCAAGGGCTATATTGCTATCCAGTCCTGTGATGATGGCTGGGATTATACACTTTATCACAGCGACTTTTCCGTGATGGATGGCGGGCAGGTTGACGCGCCGGAGCTGACAATTCAGGAAGTCAGGGAGCAGATTCTGGAAGCACATCACATGGAAAAGGGGCGACGGCTGTTGCAGGACTATGACTTCGTCATGGACAGAGCCGCAGAAGCTGAAGAACTTGGTGCAAACAACCGCCCTTCCACGCTGGAAAAACTGGCTTCGCTGGTTGGCGCAAAAGAAAAATGCGATGTCCCGGAGTGCAGCCCCGTTGGGTGCCGGAAAGCGAGGGATGCTCATGAACTTTAATGGCGAAGAATTGATGCTGATGATGCTCTACAATTCCGGCACTCGACTGGGGTTGATGCAGGAACTGCGGCTTATGCAGTGCTACCTGATGCCCGATGAGATTGCTCTGCGGGAGCTGTCGGAGGGGGTTATCGAAAAACTGAAGTTGATGACCGATGCACAGTTTGCAGAAGTCGAGTTTCCTATGAACTAATTTTTGCCGCCTGCGGGCGGTGTACATATCCTCTTTTACAATGCGGTTCAGTGTGGTATACTGAACTCGACAACTCGGAATTTGACAAAGGAGTGTGATTATATGGGTAAAGCGATTTTGGCAGCAATCGTTACATTGATTGTTGGTTATTTAGGTATGGTCGTAGGACTTGAACTTTTAGGTAATTGGGTTGAGTTTGGATTGCTCATTGCTATTGCAGTAATGGGTGCTTTTATCATCTACTTCAATGACAAGAAGTAAGACAATTCGCGTTTGTGGAGCGAAGCAGAACAATGAAAGCCCCAGTGGGGTTTTTAAGCGACAGAACGGTCTTGCGTAGCAAGATGGAGGGGCTTTGCCCCGACAAGTCCCAGTTTGTCGATGATTATCAACCGGGATAGTGTCATAAGCCATCGCTCCGAAAAAATTCATAACCTGCAAGAAAGTGGTCTTGATAGAATGCTTCGATTCATGCTATACTAAAACCAGTTTTAATACATAAAAATGAAAGCGAGGCTTGCCAATGGACACCACAAAACGCTCTCCCCTTGACCGCCTGCTCTTTGCCACTTTTCTGAAAGGCCGAACTTCTTCTCGTGATATATGGGAAGAAAAGGGCGATATGACCCCCGAAGATAACAAGAAGATCATTGAGGAAACCAACGAAATCATCAACGATGATTCCACCTATCCTTTCATCAGCTACCTGTCCGACCTGCTTGCAAAATCCAAGCCCTCCGATGATGCTGTCAAGAAACTGCACGACTGCATCGACAAGGTTGCGGTGGCACTGGGACAGGACAGCACCGATGTGTTCCGCGCCCTGCTTGCAAAACTGATCGAGCAGCCGGAGGAAAATCAGACATTTGACCGTCTACTTGAGATGGCAGAAAAATTCGCCGCAAAATACGATTAAAATACCATAGATTCCATAAGCGAGTGACCTGAAAAGGCCGCTCGCTTTTTTGTTTTCCACGAAACATGAAGGGAGGAACGCAATGCCAAATAAAACGCAAGAATATCTTAATCTCGCCCAGCAAACAGCAAAGGAACTGACCCGGTATTGGGAAAACTGGACGGACTATCTGACCACTGCATCCCGGTTGTATAAATACAGCTATGCAGACCAGCTCATGATCTACGCCCAGCGTCCTGATGCTACCGCCTGTGCCAGTTTCGACCTCTGGAACAACCGCATGAACCGCTACGTCAGGCATGGCTCCAAGGGCATCGCCCTGTTAGACCAGTCCAGCAGTGTCCCACGTCTGCACTATGTCTTTGATGTGAGCGATACCGGGGTGCGCCGCAATTCTCGTGACCCTGAGGTGTGGCAGCTCGGCCCTGATCTGGTTCAGCCTGTGTCAGAAATGCTTGCCAGAGAATACGGTGTCCGGCATGAACGAATCACCCAGCAGATCGCGGACATTTGCGGCAAGCTGGTGGATTCCTATTGGGATAACAACAGCGGTGACATTCTCGACATCGTTGACGGCTCGTTCCTGATGGATTATGATGAAGCCGGACAGGAGTTCCAGTTCAAATCTGCCGCCGCAATCAGCATCCTGTATACGGTTCTGGAACGCTGCGGCCTTGAGCCGGACGGTCATTTTGACCGTGACGATTTTCAGGCCATCTTCTCTTTTTCCACGACTGCCGCCGTGTATGCGCTGGGCACCGCAGTCAGCGAATGCAGCCGGGATGTGCTGCGCAACATCGAGCGAACCGTAAAAACGACAATCCGCCGCCGCAATGTAGAAAGGAGCCAGTATGAATATGAACAGCAGGAACGTGACCTACTCGACCGTCGGGGACTACCAGCTCCCGAACCTGACCCTGCCCCAGCAGGAGAAAGCACTGGGCAAATACGGCAGACTGCGCCGGACTTACCTGATGAAGCATCGCCCGGTGCTGTACAATTCGATGCTCCTGTCGGGGACTCTGCATCCGCACCTGTTGGAAGTGGAACAGACCGCAGAGAGCCGGATGCAGCAGACCATGCAGGAACTGCTGAAGCAGAACCCGGCTCCGAACAAAGAGCGGCATCAGATGGAGTGGGTGCAGCACATGAACAGCCTGAAAGCACAGGCCGAGGAACTGGTGATGAACGAGCTGATTTACAGCTAAGTTTCTTCGATGTGGCTATTCCCACCGAAGCCGAACAAATTGAATCCATCGACCAAGCGGAGAGCGAAAAATCGCCCTCCGCTTTTGTTTTGTCGCAGGCGGAGATTGAAAATGCGCTGCGGAGAGGTTCCAATGTTGAAGGCAGCAAACTTCGGATATGGAAAATTTATCAGTTGCAGCCTGACCGAAAACTCCGGGCAAAAGCTCTTGCCAAAGAATATGCACCGTATGGCCCCGGCGGTTCTTCACACACTTATCTGGACGGAAGCAGTGGTTGGCTTGACCATGACAGCAAGGGTCTGACGTTTGAGCATTATCCCGACCATCAGAAAGTGCTTCTCCGCTGGGATCGGGTCGAAAAATATATTGACCTGATGATTCAGTCTGACCGCTACCTGTCGGACAAAGAAAGAAGAGCCATCGACTTTCCCCTTGAACTGAACGCCGCCAGTGCAGCCGAATACACTGCATTAAAGGCGCAGCACCCGGATACTCTGGTTGGATTTGAAGCTGGCGGCAATTTTATGTTCTATGGAGAAGATGCTGCCAAGGTCGCAAAAGTTCTCAACAGTGCTTTATTTACGAGAGAAACAGCACTGGGCGAAGTTCAGGTCACAGGCTTTCCACCTAGCTTATGGGTAAGAAAGTCAAAAGAATTGTGGTCTGCGGGCAATGATGTTTACCTTGCCGGATTGAACGAAGATGGGACTCATCACCAGACTAAACATCTGCACAAAGAGGACTATCTGCCCATCGGCTCCATCATCAATATGGATGGCCGGAAATTTCGGATTGACGGAGTGGATTTTGATAAGGGCAAGGTTTCCTTGCAGGATATGGCACTGGCCGACCTGCGGATGCCAATTTTCCGGGAAGAGCCGCTGGCTCTTGTCCGGGAGTTGTACGAGGAGCAGGATATGATGGGACACCCCCTGCCCGATTACAAGGTCGGTGACAATGCTATCGTTGACCTTCCTACCCGAACCATCGAAGGAACAATCGGCTATGTGGGCGAAACGGATGTTCGCATCGACACCAGTGCGCAGGGCTATTCGTGGAGCAACGAGGTGCTGAACAAACAGCAGTTCGAGGACAGTCTGCGACGGGATGAGCCTACGTCTGATGAATCACTGGACAAGCTGCCTATCTCTGGGGAGGTCAACGGCGAATGGCAGACCTTCCCGGATGCCGCTGCCTTGGATGAAGCCCTGAATGCCGAACCTGCGCCGGAGCCTGCCGGGAACTTCCACATCACGGACGACCATCTGGGCGAGGGCGGCGCAAAGCAGAAGTATGCCCGGAATATTGCAGCTATCCGCACCCTGTTTCAGTTGGAACAGGAACACCGTGGAGCCACCGCCGAGGAACAGGAAGTGCTTTCGCAGTATGTGGGCTGGGGTGGTCTGCCGGATGCCTTTGACCCGGATAAGAGCAACTGGTCAAAAGAGTACACGGAACTGAAAGGGCTGCTCTCCGAGGACGAGTATGCCGCAGCCCGCAGCTCCGTGCTGAATGCCCACTACACCAGCCCCACCGTAATCCGTAGTATTTACGTTACTGTGGAGCGCATGGGTTTCCGCAGCGGTAACATTCTGGAACCTAGTATGGGCGTAGGCAACTTCTTTGGAATGCTGCCCGAGAGCATGGCAGACAGCCGCCTGTACGGTGTGGAACTGGACAGTATCACGGGCCGGATTGCCCAAAAGCTGTACCCGGAGGCCAACATCAAAGTGGCCGGATTTGAAACCACGGATAGGCGGGATTTCTACGATTTAGCGGTCGGCAACGTACCGTTTGGCAATTACAAAGTCAACGACAAATCGTATAACAAGCTGAACTTCAGCATCCACAATTATTTCTTTGCGAAAGCCATCGACCAGGTGCGGCCGGGCGGCGTGGTGGCGTTTGTTACCAGTCGTTACACGCTGGACAGTAAAGATTCTTCTGCCCGCAAGCACATGGCAGAACGAGCCGATTTGCTGGGGGCCATTCGTCTACCCAACAACGCTTTCCGTGCCAACGCTGGTACGGATGTTGTCAGCGACATTATCTTCCTGCAGAAGCGTGACCGCCCCATCGACCATGAGCCGGACTGGATACAGCTCGGCAAAACGGAAGATGGCTTTACCATCAACAGCTATTTTGTAGACCACCCGGAGATGGTGCTGGGCGAACTGACCACCGAAAGCACCCAGTATGGCCGTGAGGAATGCACCGTGCGCCCCATTGAGGGTGCAGTGCTGGCAGACCAGCTTGCCGAAGCTATCCAGCATATTGAGGGACTGTACACGGAAGTTGAGGTCGAAACACCAGATATTGCGGATGCAGAAAATGAGCGACACATTCTCCCTGCTGACCCGGATGTGAAGAACTTCTCCTACACCGTGGTTGACGGTGAAGTGTATTACCGCGAAAATTCTGTTATGACACAGGTGGAGCTTTCCGACACCGCCAAAGGCCGTGTGACCGGGATGGTGGAGCTGCGGCAAATCGTCAATGAGTTGATTGACCAGCAGCTAAACGACTACCCAGATGCCGACATTCAGGCTACGCAGGAAAAGCTGAATGCCGCCTACGATGCCTTTTCTGCAAAATACGGCTTGCTGAATGACCGCAAAAACGGCAGATTATTTGAGCAGGATTCTTCTTACTATCTGCTGTGTTCTCTGGAAAATCTGGACGATCAGGGGCAACTCAAAAGCAAGGCGGCGATGTTCACCAAACGCACCATTCGCCCGGAACGTACTGTCACCAGCGTTGACACTCCCACGGAAGCACTTGCAATTTCCATCGGAGAGCGTGGCCGGGTGGATTTGCCCTATATGGCAGAGCTGCTCGGCACTCCCGGCGACTATGAGCGAATCACCAGCGAACTATCCGGCGTAATTTTCAAAGACCCCGGCACAGACCCTACTGACCCAGAAGCGGGCTGGCAAATGGCGGATGAATACTTGTCCGGCAATGTCCGGGCAAAACTGCGCATGGCACAGCTTGCCGCCGAAACCAACCCGGAGTTTGCAGTCAACGTCACCGCATTGGAAAAGGCGCAGCCGAAAGACCTTGAAGCATCTGAGATTGATGTACGTCTGGGTGCAACATGGCTTGCGCCGGAGATCATCCAAAAGTTTATGGCAGAAACTTTCCAGATTCCCTACTATCTGCGTCATGCAGTTAAAGTGAGATATTCTCCCTATACCGCAGAATGGCGCATTGAGGGCAAGTCGGCTATGGGCAGAGGCGACATTACCTCCACCGAAACCTATGGCACATCCCGCGCCAATGCCTACAAGATTCTGGAAGATACGCTCAACTTGAAAGATGTGCGCATCTATGATGCCATTGAAGATGAAGAAGGCAGACCGAAGCGCGTCCTGAACAAAACGGACACCATGCTGGCGCAGCAGAAACAGCAGGTAATCAAAGATGCTTTCGCCAACTGGATCTGGCAAGACCCCCAGCGGCGCATTGCACTGGTGAAACAGTACAACGAACTGTTCAACAGCAACAGACCGCGCGAATACGATGGTTCCCACATCCACTTTGTCGGTATGAACCCGGAAATTTCGCTCCGGGAACACCAGCGTAACGCCATCGCTCATGTGCTTTATGGTGGTAATACGCTGCTTGCACACGAAGTGGGAGCCGGAAAGACGTTTGAGATGGCAGCATCCGCAATGGAAGCCAAACGGCTGGGGCTGTGTCAGAAAAGTCTTTTTGTGGTGCCAAATCATCTGACGGAGCAATGGGCGGCAGAGTTTTTGCACCTATACCCCAATGCCAAGCTGCTGGTAGCTCGAAAAAAGGACTTTGAAACCGCCAACCGCAAAAAATTCTGTGCTAGAATTGCGACTGGGGACTACGATGCGGTCATCATCGGTCATTCACAGTTTGAGCGCATCCCGTTGTCCTATGAGCGGCAAGAACGCATTATTCAGGAGCAGATTGATGAAACGCTTGCCGCCATCAACGAACTGAAAGCCACTGCTGGCGAAAATTTCAGCATCAAGCAGATGGAAAAGACACGCAAAACGCTGGAAATCAAGCTGGAAAAGCTACGCTCCGATGCGAGAAAGGATGATGTTATCACCTTTGAGCAGTTGGGCGTGGATAGGCTTTTTGTGGATGAGAGCCATTTTTACAAGAACCTTTTCCTCACGACAAAAATGCGCAATGTCGCTGGTTTGTCTACAAGTGAAGCGCAAAAATCGAGCGATATGTTCGGAAAGTGCCGCTACTTGGATGAGATCACAGGTGGGCGCGGCGTGGTGTTTGCTACGGGAACGCCCGTGAGCAACTCCATGTCGGAGCTGTACACGGTCATGCGCTATCTGCAATATGGCACACTCCAGCAAAAAGGGCTGACACACTTCGACTGCTGGGCATCTACTTTTGGTGAAACCACCACCGCCATTGAACTTGCCCCGGAGGGTACGGGCTATCGTGCGCGCACTCGATTTGCGAAGTTTTTCAACCTCCCGGAACTGATGTCGATGTTCAAAGAGGTTGCCGACATTAAAACCAGCGATCAGCTTCATCTGCCGGTGCCGGATGCAAAGTTTGAAACCGTGGTAGCGAAACCGTCCGAGATTCAGAAAGAAATGGTGCAGGAGCTGAGCAGACGCGCTGCGAAAATCCACTCCGGCACGGTGGATGCGTCCGAGGACAATATGCTGTGCGTCACCAACGATGGCAGAAAAATCGGTCTGGATGTCCGCCTGATGAACTCCATGCTCCCGGATGACCCGGACAGCAAGTTGAACGTCTGTGTGCGGAACGTCCTGAAGATCCGGGAGGAAGGTAAAGACCAGAAGCTGACGCAGCTTTTGTTCTGCGACCTCTCGACACCCAAAAACGATGGCAATTTCAATGTCTACGATGATATTCGCAAGAAGCTGATTGCCGCCGGGGTGCCAGAAAACGAAATTGAGTTCATCCACAACGCCGACACCGAAGCGAAAAAGGCAGCACTGTTCTCGAAAGTGCGCTCCGGCGATGTGCGCGTCCTGCTGGGCAGCACCGCAAAGATGGGTGCAGGAACCAATGTGCAGCAGCGTCTTGTTGCAGTGCATCATCTGGATGTCGGCTGGAAACCCAGCGACATGACCCAGCGCAACGGTCGCATCATCCGGCAGGGAAACCAGAACCCGGAAGTCAAAGTGTTCAACTACGTTACGGAGGGTACGTTCGATTCGTATTTGTTCGTGCGACACGAAGTCGCTTAATTCAACTGTCTGGCAATGACCAGACCTGTTATTCCATTAGCAGTAGTCTACTGTCAACAAAGCAGCTGGT
>ERZ894199.688-NODE-688-length-14400-cov-7.725410_pt1 | contig 14400 bp, 19 predicted proteins | sample MGYA00380285_ERZ894199 | MGnify/ENA primary metagenome ERZ894199 (study PRJEB32331, sample SAMN06328447) | human gut metagenome | biome: human gut microbiome; feature: stool | host: Homo sapiens | collected 2012-01-17 ... | reverse complement strand
GGACTATTTACATGTCTGATATTCAATTATTTGTTGGTAAATCTTCGACAGAAGGTGATCGGAAAAGAGAAGAGAGGATGAAAATAAAAGCGGAAATAAATCCCGTAATTGGACAAATGTCCGACAAACATCCACGAGAGAAAGAGTTAGAGATAGATAGAGAGATAGATAGAGAGATAGAGATAGAGTCAGAGGAAAGACGGAAAACAAATAAAATAGATTATCAGCAAATAGCTGATATGTATAACAACACTTGCGTGTCGTTCCCCCGGCTGTCTAAACTCTCTGAGAGCAGAAAGAAGGCAATTAAAGCAAGATTACAAACGTATTCGGTTGAAGACTTTCAAAGAATGTTTGAAATGGCAGAAGGCAGCAGCTTCTTAAAAGGAGCAAATAACCGTAATTGGTCAGCTACATTTGACTGGATGGTTAAAGATGCGAATATGGCGAAGATATTAGACGGAAATTATCAAGACAGACAATCAGAGCCACAAATACCGGAAAAAACGCCGGAAGAGATAGAAAGAGAGAAACGGGAAGAGCAAGAGGCTCTTGATCGGATTGAAAGGGCAGAGAAGAGAGAATATGTCTATGACCCAGAGCATCCATTTCAATAGAAAGAAGGTGAGAAGATGAAAACGAAATTGATTAAAATCGGAGACAGACACAAAATTGCAACAGCAACATATGACGGCGCCGGAACTGTAACGGGTATACAGGGACTTGCACAGATCGGCAGAAATGAAGCATTGATTGATTACGATGTGGAAAATTATGAAAAAGATATAACTTTCCTGATGCCTGGAAATGCCACTACAACAGCACAGGTTGACGATAGACGGTCTAGGAGTGGAATGCCTAAGGAATATATGAGCAAGACGGCAAATGATTTTAACTGGTGCTTCTATAATCAAGATACAGGAGAAGCTAAGGCAATGATCAACAAATTTATTTGTAATTTTCCACAATTTCAAAAGTCGGGTTATGGCTTATACATATATTCAGACACCAAAGGAAGTGGGAAAACATTGCTTTCATGCTGCATTGCAAATGAGATCCTGAAGAAAAGAGACATATCAGTAAAATTCATTTCAGTGTCAGAGTATATTGAATTGGCGAAAAGCGGTAATAGTGACAATGCCAGAGATAGGATCAATAGCATATTAGATGCTGGATTGCTGATTTTAGATGAAATCGGGGCTATAGAAGAGAGCAGAGACTGGATATCGAATGCAATCTTTCGGTTGGTTGATTACAGGTATACGCATATCTTACCGACCATTTACACAAGCAATATTGAAATTGACAAGCTTAAATGTGACGAGAGGGCAAAGGATAGGATATTTGAGTTGAGCTATAAAATTCATATGCCGGAAGAGAGCATCAGGAGATTAAGGGCAGAGAAAAGACGTTCGAAATTTATGGGACAAATAAAATAAGTCTCTTATGTAATATCAGAAGAAAGGATCAATATGAGAAAGTCTAAAAGAAGTTTTGAAAATTATGAAGAGATTGCGTTAGATCTTCGTACTGCCAGAGAGTTGTTACTTTGGACGACACACATTTTTAAACGTGCGCCTTACACGGATGCAATATCAAAGATATGTAAAAGGGTGGATAAGCTTATCAGTAAAACAGAAGATGAAATGTTTAATGATTGGCCAGAGAGAGCAAGTACCGAGGTGTTTTACGGTGGAAATGATTATCACCTAGATATCAGAAAACATCAAGGATATATTTATTCGTCATTTGGGTACAGTTCTTGTGATTTGGTTAATGCCTTTGCGATTTTAACAAGAGATGGATCTGTTTTATTATCTGATGATGCTAAAGTCACGTTTGAAGAGGATGGTAAATTGAGGAAAATTACTAAGAATATGATTGAGAGAAAGGATGACGAAAGATGGCAGTAGAAATGGTAAATCAGCTTACAAAAAGCCCCTTACACAACTACCGAAGTCAGGGGCCTGTATCTTCTATCTAATCCGTGGGGCGGTTTAGAGAGAGGATAAACATATAATAACATGAATTTATAAAAGAGGGCAATAGATTATGAAATATGAAATGATAAACGAAGAATTAAGAATTGCAAGATGCAGGATTGCAGACTTGACGATGGAGCAAGTACAAAGCTTTTTAAAGTTATGGAGTGCCGATACAAGTATAGGATCACTGACAATGTTCTACGATAAGGAAAGCGATATGGTTGTCCTTAATGCGGATAATGAAAACTATGAGGATTATCTGCAGATTGCAACGGCTTACCTTGGAGCAGAGTATGAAAGGAGAAAGGAACTAAAAGAGAAAGCGCCGGATTCTATGAGAGAGTCTATGGTTTTTCTGGAGAAGTGTTATCAGCAAAGAGTGTTCGATAAACGGACGTTCCAGGCAGTGAACAACATGTTGAGTAAGACACAAAGAAAATATGTTACACATCTCTTGAATGAGAGTGATCCGATTTCTGCTGCATACATTGCATTTAGAGCCGGTATGATCAGCGGTAAACGTATAGAAAGAGCCAGGAGGGCACGGAACCATGACTGAAAGAGAAATGTTTGATGTTGCTGTGCCTAAGATTGCCGAAATGGTAGTGGAGGCTCGGAAACTGACGGATGAAGAATTTGCCCAGTGGAAAAGTGGAGTCCTGCAGGATACTCCAGAGCGAATCAGGCCATTTATAGAGAAAATTTATGTAGCGATTGAAGAGTCTTTGTAGACGGCTTTATGAATACTATACATACATACTTCCCTCACCGCAAGCCTCCGGCGATACAGGAGGCAGTTACTAACAAAACGACAAATAAAGGAGAAAAGATATGAGATTTAGTCAGATATTTTTGAAAATGAAATATAGTACAGTTGTTAAGGTTTATAAGGTTGTGAGATGTGATGCGAACGACGACAGAACCGTTATTGATGCCGGATACATCGGAATGTATAACAGATACGATAAAGTACCGAAAGAAGTGTGGTCAGCCCATGTTTATACAGTCGGAGCTGAAGCAGAGGATGTGCTTTCTGTAATGATCGAGGATGAAAAATAAAGAATAAGAATGCCTGCCTTTCCGGGGAAGGTGCTACCAACCCAGAACCGGACGGTGGCATAAAGAAAAGGAGAATGATAGATATGAGATTTAGCAGATTATTTAATAAATTATTGAGAGATGATATTGAGGTAAAAGTATATAAAAGAAAGGCAGATTGCGAAGACGGAGAATTGCAGGGAGATTTTTGCGGTTCGTATTTATCCGGTTCACTTGTTCCGGCTGAGATCTGGGGCAGTTATGTCTGCAGGTTCTGGCCAGTGGGCGAGAAAGCTATTTGCGTGATGATTGAGGAGTGGAAAAGCAATGATAAAGCTTAAGATCTCTTATGAGCAAGAGGAAGACTTAGCAAGAGTATTGACGGTATTGCGACCGATGATCATAAGATGCAAAAGGTCCGGCAATACACAGGGACGATATAAGAAAGCTTATGTTGAACTTGAATGCGTGATGAAGCCCGGAGAAAGCCGAGAAGAAAATGGATTGAAGCAGGAGCGAAGCCCGGGGAAAGCATGAGAAAGAAATATCCGAATCTAATCCCGAACAGCGAACGAAGCCCGAAGGAACTACGGGAAATGGGAAGAAAGGGCGGTATTAAGTCAGGTGAGGCAAGGAGAAAGAAGCGGGATCAGGAGAAAATGGTTAAGGTGCTGCTGCAGGTGCTGATGGAAGGCCCAGAGGCAAAAGAAAATATAGAAGAATTAAAGCGAATCTTCGGGAAAGAAAATAGTGGATGATAAACAACGCTCTGTATGGTGGAAATACGGGGCGTTTTGTATTGTGTAATGTTGAAAAATGAGATATTATGGGAGTAGGTTTTTGGGCCGTGAGGAGGTATAAAAAGATGAATGTGTCAATGACCGTAGGAGATATCATTGTATCTGCAGTAATTAGTTTAATTGCGGGAGTTATAACGGGAATTATAACAGGATATGGGGTGACGATATATTATCGGAATAAAGATAAAAAGCGAGATGCGGGGAAGTATACAAAAGAATTATTAGATTTTATAGCTGGACTTGTAAAAATTATGACATACGAGGGAAGCAGTGTGCCTGATTATAAAGTCAGTGAGATAGTAAATTATTTAAAAGATATGCCGATAAGATATAATTGGATTGAGTTTACCGATGAACAAGAAAAGAGTAAAATCATAGAAGCAGAGAAATATGTTGCTAATATAATACAACTTGCAAGTAGCTGTATGGTTAGCATGTTATTATCAGAAAAAGACGAAGAAACACAAAGAAAAATAGAAAATACGAAAATTAAAATATTTTGCGAAGAAGAACCTAAAGGTATGTTGCATATAATTGAGCTTACTGACATACTGAAGAAATATAGATAGTTTTAACAAAGCACCCTCTGGGGGTGCTTTTCTAATACATGAATCAGTATAAAGAAAATGGATTACAATATTATAAAACGCGTGTAATAACAAGAATTTCTCACATTTATACACACGTAAAATCACGTGTTAATATTGACGTACGTATAAATACGTAGTATAATATAACCATGATAAGGAAAGGAGATACAAAAGATGCCAATGAGTTCCAAGGAGATGTTAAAGCTCCTGAAAGAAAATGGATTCGAGGTGATCAGTCAGAATGGTTCACACGTAAAGTTAAAGAATCCAGAAACTGGTAAGACGGTAATTGTTCCTTATCACTCCAAAGATCTGAAAAAAGGTCTGGAGCAGGCAATACTTAAACAGGCAGGGCTTAAATAGCCCTGTCACCTGGAAGAGGAGGTATCTGTAATGAATAGATTATTTTATCCGGCTGTTTTTCACAAAGCAGAAGAGGGAGGGTTCTGGGTCAGCTTTCCGGATCTTCCTGAATGTATGACACAAGGCGATAGCATGGATGAAGCTTATGAAATGGCCGTGGATGCATTAGGTTTATCACTGTCCGGTATGGAAGATGAAGGCGCTGCGTTTCCAAATGCGTCAGAGCTTGAAAAAGTAGATCCAGAAGATGGTGTGCTGGCAATTGTAGAATTTGATATGGCAGAATATCGGAGAAAGAACAGATCAAAGGCTGTGAAGAAGACCCTTAGTATTCCGGAGTGGTTGAACGAGGCGGCTATTCGGGAAAACCTTAATTTCTCCCAGATCCTTCAGGAGGCACTTATGGTGAAATTGGGAGTAAATGGAAGATAAAAGAGATTGCAAGAGCGTTTGAAGTGGAAAACTTTTAAATATGAATCTTGCGGCTGCATAAGTAATTAGATATAATATTAAAAGAATATTAAGTACCCCGGTAATAGCCGGAAGCCACAGGGCGTGGGAACAACTTACAGACAGAAATGTCTAAAAGCTGTTCTTGCGTCCTTTTTGTGTTTGGTGTGGGAAATGCAGAAAGGAGTATAGAATTTATGCATCACGGAGTAGTGAAGTGGTTCAAGACGGTAAAAGGTTACGGTTTTATTGCTGGGGATGACGGTAAAGAAATCTTTGTTCATCATAGTGATATTTTAATGAAAGGCTTTCGTAATTTGGAAGTTGGGCAGCGTGTAAGTTATCAGATTGAACAGACTGAAAAGGGAAACAAGGCAGTTAATGTAGTAGTTGAATAAAGGAGAGATATGCAATGAATGGAATAAACAGAGAAGATGTAAGAAAACAGGTTGTAAATATGCTGGCGGATTTAAAGGATCTTGCAGCACTTTATATGGAAAACGATAGAAAAGTTGCAGAGATGGAAGGAAATGCCGCTTATTCGAGAGAATATAAGGATGCAGAAATTCAGAAGATCAGGGAACAACTGGAGGAAAAAGTCAGTGGTACATTTGAAAATTTGCGAGAACATTTTGAAGGTATGGTGGAAATCATGAGAGAGAATGATCAGGTATACGATTTTTCATCTCCGGATTTCATCTCTTGCATTACATTGATTTCTGCAGTAGAGAAGCCGTTGCCGCTCGAGACGATCACGGGAATTGCGGCAAAATTTGCCGGAAATCATCAAGCGCTTCTTGCTCTTTCAGAATTAGCGAAAGGAAGAAACAAGGACACTATAAAAGAAATGCTTTTTGATACAGAGACACAGGCTGCAAGTTTACAGAATCGTATAGAAGACTTAGAAATCGGCTTTCCTAAGAGTGTGCTGATGATTCCAACTTTGAAAGATGAAATTGTGAAGATTGCCAAGATTTATGGGGAAGAACTGGATGATGCGGAACAGGATCTTGGAGTTGATTATCAGGATATTGTAACAATGCAGATGCGTGCAGCGATGGGATTAACGAATTAGTAAGTTATGTGATAAAATGCCCTGAATTTTCCCGAAAAGGATTATTTGGGGTATTTGTTTTATAAAGAGACACAAATAATATTTAGTGATTAAGCATGGTTGGGCGGTGATATGGTGGTAAGGAAAGAGAATGATATCATGACGAATGAACAGCTTGTGGCAAAAATCCAAGCCGGAGAAAATACTGCAGAGAATATGCTGCAGTTATGGCAGCAGACCAAAGCATATATTTACAAAGTGGCCAAGAGATATAGCGGATATGCTGAAATGGATGATCTGATGCAAGAGGGATACCTGGGGCTTAATGCTGCAGTTGAACACTACAAGCCGGATCAGGGGACAAAGTTCATCAGCTATTTAACCTTTTGGTTGAAAATGAGAATGCAGAGGTATATAGAGAATAATGGATCTGTCAGATTGCCGTCGGCGATGTATCAGGCCGTTATGAGATACAAGAGATTTGTCCGGCAGTATGAACAGGAATGCGGCTGTGAACCGTCTGAGTTAGTTTGTAGGGCTTTTCTTGGTGTAAGTGAAGAAGAACTCATGGATATACGGGAAAGCGCAAATAAGGCGAATGTGAGCAGTCTTGATTCTATTGTCAGTCAGGATAATGATAAGACTGCGCTGAGAGATCTCATTGCGTCTGATCAGAATTTAGAAGAAGATGCAATCAAAAAATGTGACCGGGAAATGATGCAGGAGGAGCTGAACTATATCATTGATAGTCTTCCGGAAGAACAGAGGCGAGTGATCCGGGAGCATTATTTTGAACGGCGTACAATGAAGCAGATTAGTGAACGGATGGGCTACACAAAATCGAAGGTTGACGGTATTGAAAAGAAAACCTTGCGAAAGCTCAGAACACCACGGGCGTGTTGGAGGTATAAAGAATATCACAACCAGTACCTGACACCGTACCCGATCATGCACATTGGAATTGATAGCTTTCAGCGGACCGGCTACAGCGAAGTTGAGAGAGCAGTTCTTGGATGGGAATGATACTGATTTGATACTAAGAATTAAAATAAAGAAGAGAAAACGAAGAATACAATCATAAAAACTCTATAAAAAAGATAAAATAAGCCTAATATAATGGTAAAAAATCGCTGAGCGGTAATGTTTTTATTGATTTCTAACATAGTGGTCTTTATAATAATTAGTTATACAGGAGGATTAAAATGGACAACCAGAATAATAAGAATAACAAGAATAATAAACAAGGTATTTCGTTTATTTTATTGGTCACAGTTATTACATCGATTCTTGTGGTTGCACTGTTCCAGTTTCAGGGAATGACCTCTGCAAAAGAGATTACTTATAACAAATTCCTGAAGATGGTAGATGACGGCAAGGTCAAAAAAGTAGAGATTCAGAGTGATAAGATCATGATTGTCACGAAGAAGGATAAGGACAGTGGAATTTCACAGGAATATTATACCGGAGTTGTGAATGATGACGAACTGACCAACCGTCTGGAAAAAGCCGGTGTAGAATTTAATCAGGAGATTCCGGATACCACATCCGCGGTAGCAATGAACGTTATCTTAACATTCCTGCCAATCGCATTCTTTGTCGGAATGATCGTCTGGATGACAAAGCGTATGTCAAAAGGCGGCGGCATGATGGGAATCGGTAAGAGCAATGCCAAGATGTATGTAGAGAAGCAGACAGGTGTGACATTTAAAGATGTGGCCGGTCAGGATGAAGCAAAAGAGTCCTTACAGGAAGTAGTAGATTTTCTGCATAATCCCGGGAAATATACGAGTGTCGGTGCAAAGCTTCCGAAGGGAGCGTTGTTAGTCGGTCCTCCGGGAACCGGTAAGACACTTTTGGCGAAAGCAGTAGCCGGTGAAGCAAAGGTACCATTCTTCTCACTGAGCGGTTCAGCATTTGTGGAAATGTATGTCGGGGTAGGAGCATCCAGGGTACGTGATCTGTTTAAACAGGCTCAGCAGATGGCACCATGTATCATTTTCATTGATGAGATTGATGCAATCGGTAAGAGCCGTGACAATCAGATGGGCGGCAACGATGAGCGTGAACAGACACTGAACCAGCTTCTTGCGGAGATGGATGGATTTGAAAGCAATAAAGGACTGGTGCTTCTTGCAGCAACCAACAGACCGGAGATCCTGGATCCTGCGTTATTGAGACCAGGACGTTTTGACAGACGAATCATCGTGGAAAAACCAGATCTGAAAGGACGTGTAGAGGTTCTGAAGGTACATTCCAAAGATGTAAAGATGGATGAGACTGTTAATCTGGAAGAGATTGCACTGGCAACTTCAGGAGCAGTTGGTTCTGATCTCGCCAATATGATCAATGAGGCAGCAATCAATGCAGTAAAACATGGAAGAAATGCAGTGTGTCAGTCAGACTTATTTGAAGCAGTAGAAGTAGTACTTGTAGGAAAAGAGAAGAAAGACCGGATTATGAGTCAGGAAGAACGGAGAATCGTTTCCTACCATGAAGTCGGACATGCGCTGGTAAGCGCATTGCAGAAAGATGCGGAACCGGTACAGAAGATTACGATTGTTCCACGTACGATGGGAGCACTTGGATATGTTATGCAGACTCCGGAGGAAGAAAAATTCCTGAATACGAAGAAGGAACTTCAGGCGATGTTAGTCGGATTGCTTGCAGGACGTGCCGCAGAAGAAGTGGTATTTGATACGGTTACAACGGGAGCTTCCAATGATATCGAGAAAGCAACAAGCGTTGCAAGAGCCATGATCACACAGTATGGTATGAGTGAGAAGTTCGGACTGATCGGTCTGGAATCCATTCAGAACCGTTATCTGGACGGACGTCCGGTCAGCAACTGTGGACAGCAGACAGCATCCGAGATTGATGAAGAAGTCATGAAGATGCTGAAAGATGCTTATGAAGAAGCAAAACAACTGCTGAGAGATCACAGACAGTCACTGGATAGGATTGCGGCATTCCTAATCGAAAAAGAGACGATCACCGGAAAAGAATTTATGGAAATCTTCCATGAAGTAGAAGGAATTGATCCGGATGCACCGAAGAAGGAAGAAGCAAGAATCGGTATGAATCCGGTAGAAGGTGAAGGGTTTGTTATGAAATCAGCAGATGATACAGCCGAAGAACCTGTTGAAGCAATAAAGGAAGTTGTCTGCGAAGAAGAATAAGTATAAAGAGAATAGATATACGAGGAAAGATACAGGGTAAAGTTTGAGAAAGCCCTGTATCTTTTTTCTTTTCAATTATATCTGCCTGGTATATAATAGGCAGGATGAGAGTATTCTGGAGGAAAGAGTATGAAGGGAAGATTATTCGGAGTCGGAGTCGGACCGGGAGATCCGGAACTTATGACATATAAAGCAGTGCGTATCATAAAGGAATGCCAAGTGCTCGCAGTGCCTGCGAGAGGCAGGAAACATGCGGTCAGCTACAGGATTGCAACGGAGATGATAGAGAATATGGAAGAAAAAGAATTTCTGGATCTGGATACGCCGATGACAAAGGACAGACAGATTCTGGATCGGAATTATGAAAATGCAGCAGGAAGAATTATAGAAGAACTGGAAAAAGGGAAGGATGTAGCATATCTGACGCTGGGAGATCCGACAATCTATTCGACTTATATGTACATTCACCGCATAGTAAAAGCAAAAGGGTATGAGACAACGATCATCAGCGGAATTCCGTCCTTTTGTGCTGCAGCGGCGAGACTGGATGACAGTCTTGCTGACCGGGCAGAAGAACTTCATGTAATCCCATCCAGCTATGGGATAGAAGCGGCACTAAACTATTCCGGTACAAAGATTCTGATGAAGTCTGCATCCGAAATAAGTGAAGTAAAGAGGACTTTGGAAGAAAAAGACGGAAATGTGAATGTAAAGATGATAGAAAACTGTGGAATGCCAGAGGAGCGGATCTATGAAAGAATAGAAGATGTTCCGGAGCAGGCAGGCTATTATTCTTTATTGATTGTAAAAGAGTCGGAAAAAGAGCGATAACAGGATTCAAAAATCAGAGAAGATGTTTAGAATTAGAAAATAAAAAATATACAGGAGACGTATATGGAGAATTTTAACATACAGGAAGAACTGAAGAAGCTGCCCGGAAAACCGGGTGTATACCTGATGCACGATGAAAAGGATGCAATTATCTATGTCGGAAAGGCAATCAGCCTTAAGAACCGTGTCCGTCAGTATTTTCAGAGCAGCAGGAATAAAGGTGCCAAGATAGAACAGATGGTGACACATATTTCCAGATTTGAATACATTGTGACAGATTCTGAATTGGAAGCACTGGTGTTGGAGTGTAATCTGATAAAGGAACACAGACCGAAGTATAATACTATGCTGATGGATGACAAGAGTTATCCGTTTATAAAAGTTACAGTAAATGAGCCGTTTCCGAGGGTTATGCTGGCAAGACAGATGAAGAAGGACAAGGCAAAATATTTTGGGCCTTATACCAGTGCAGGTGCAGTGAAAGATACGATAGAATTGATCCGTAAGCTTTATCATATCCGCAGCTGTAACCGTTCGCTGCCAAAAGACATAGGGAAAGAGAGACCTTGTCTGAATTATCATATCCATCAGTGCCAGGCACCATGCCAGGGATACATTTCTCAGGAAGAGTATCGGAAATCCATAGACGAAGTTGTACGTTTCCTGAATGGACATTATGATCTGGTGTTAAAAGAACTGGAAGAAAAGATGATGGCAGCATCGGATAGTCTGGAGTTCGAAAAAGCAATTGAATACAGAGAACTGCTTACAAGTGTACAGAAGGTTGCTCAGAAGCAGAAAATCACAGATACGGCAGGAGATGACAGAGATATTATTGCAATGGCTTCTGAGGGAGAAGATGCAGTTGTGCAGGTATTTTTTATTCGAAGCGGAAGACTGATCGGACGGGATCATTTTTATCTGAAGAGCGCAGAAAATGATACGGAAGGCGAGATATTGTCAAGCTTTATCAAGCAGTTTTATGCAGGCACACCATATATTCCTGCGGAACTGATGCTGCCGGAAGAGATTGAAGATCAGGATATCATCGAAGAATGGCTGACGGCAAGGAGAGAACGCAGAGTACATCTTCGCATTCCGAAGAAGGGAACGAAGGAAAAACTGGTAGAACTGGCACAAAAGAATGCGCAGATGGTGTTAAAGAATGACAGAGAACGTCTGAAACGTGAAGAGGGAAGAACGATCGGTGCAGTGAAAGAACTGGAAAAGATACTGGGACTAAAAGGCATCATACGCATGGAGGCATATGATATTTCCAATACGAACGGATTCGATTCTGTCGGATCGATGGTAGTCTATGAACATGGGAAACCAAAACGGAACGATTACCGCAAATTCAAAATTAAAACTGTGCAGGGTCCGGATGATTATGCCAGTATGAATGAAGTACTGACCAGAAGATTCGGGCATGGATTGCGTGAACAGCAGGAAGAAAGTGAAACCGGAGGCTTTCAGATATTTCCGGATCTGATCATGATGGACGGAGGACGGGGGCAGGTGAATATAGCACTGGAAGTACTGGAAAAGCTTCATCTGCATATTCCGGTGTGTGGAATGGTAAAAGATGACAATCACAGAACGAGAGGACTGTATTTTAATAATACCGAACTTCCGATTGACCGCAACTCGGAATGTTTCCGGCTGATTACCAGGATACAGGACGAAGCGCACCGTTTTGCAATTACATTTCACAGACAATTGCGCAGCAAGGGACAGGTGCATTCTGTGCTGGACGATATTCCGGGAGTCGGCCCTGCAAGAAGAAAAGATCTGATGCGATGCTTTGAGAATATTGATGCAATCCGTAATGCAACAGTAGAAGAGTTAAAAGAACTGCCAAGTATGAATGAAAAATCTGCACAGGAAGTATATAAATTTTTTCACCAGAATCATTAAGTATGGTATAATAATTAAAGAGATTTTTAATACGTGTGAGGTAGAAGAATATGGCGAATAAAGTTGAATTAAAAACACTTGTTGAAAAAATGAATCTTAAAAATTTAACACCGGATGTAGATCTGTCTGATAAAGATGTAGAGATACCAGATATTAACAGACCGGCACTGCAGCTTACAGGATTTTTTGAACATTTTGATTCAGAACGTGTACAGATCATTGGTTATGTAGAATATACATTTCTGGAGAAGATGACAGATGAAGATAAGAAAAAGCGGATTTATGAGACACTGCTTTCTTATAAGATCCCTTGCCTGATCTTCTGCAGGAATCTTCCACCGGAAAAGATGCTTCTGGAGATGGCAGAAAAGGCAAATATCCCTGTATTCCAGACAGAGAAGAAGACATCGGAATTTACAGCAGAGATCATCCGATGGCTGAATGTGGAACTTGCACCATGCATTTCTATTCATGGTGTGCTGGTTGATGTATACGGTGTTGGTGTGCTGATCATGGGTGAAAGTGGAATCGGTAAGAGTGAAGCCGCACTGGAACTGATCAAGCGTGGACACCGTCTTGTCAGTGATGATGTCGTAGAGATCCGCAGAGTCAGTGATGAGACACTGGTTGGATCGGCACCGGATATCACAAGACATTTCATTGAATTGCGTGGTATCGGTATTGTAGATGTAAAAGCATTGTTCGGTGTACTGAGTGTCAGGGAGACACAGAATATTGATCTTGTTATCACGCTTGAAGAGTGGAATAAGAACAAAGAATATGACCGTCTCGGACTGGAAGAAGAGTATACAGAATTTCTTGGAAATAAAGTGGTGTGTCATCATCTTCCAATACGTCCTGGACGTAATCTGGCGATTATCGTTGAGACAGCGGCCGTTAACCACAGACAGAAACAGATGGGATATAATGCAGCACAGGAACTGTACAAGCGTGTACAGCAGAATCTAACAAAAAAATAGGAGAGTAGCAAAATGAAATATTGTTTTGGTGTAGATATCGGGGGAACAACAGTAAAATTAGGTTTGTTTACGACCGATGGGGAGATTGTAGATAAGTGGGAGATTAAGACCCGTACAGAGAATCAGGGAGAGGCAGTTCTTCCGGATATCGCTGAGGCGTTAAAGGAAAAGCTTGAAGAAAAGAAGATCGGCAGAGATGAGGTGGAAGGAATCGGAGTCGGAGTTCCGGCACCGGTGAATGCAGAAGGTGTGGTACAGAACACTGCAAACCTCGGATGGGGATATAAAGAAGTAAAAAGAGAGATGGAAGAGCTTTCCGGCATGAGAGCCGAGATCGGTAATGATGCCAATGTAGCCGCACTTGGAGAAATGTGGCTGGGAGCCGGCAAAGGACGCAAAAATATCGTTATGGTAACGCTTGGAACAGGTGTAGGTGGTGGAATTATCATTGATGGAAAACCATTGGTAGGAGCGCATGGTGCCGGTGGTGAGATTGGGCATCTCTGTGTGAATTATGAAGAGACAGATCATTGCGGATGTGGTAATACCGGATGTCTGGAGCAATATGCATCAGCCACAGGAATTACCAGACTGGCGAATATCCGTCTTGCCAAAGATGATGCCAAGTCAGTATTAAGAGAGCAGGAAGTCAGTGCAAAGACTGTATTTGATGCAGTGAAAGCCGGAGATGCAGTGGCAAAAGAGATTGCAGAAGAATTTGGAAAATATCTCGGACATGCAATGGCTAATTTGGCAGCAGTGGCAGATCCGTCAGCAATTGTGATTGGCGGGGGTGTATCCAAAGCAGGTGAAGTACTGATAGAGTATGTGGAAAAGAACTTTAAAGAGAGAGCTTTTTTTGCTAACAAAGATACCGAATTTGTCCTTGCGACATTAGGGAATGATGCAGGAATCTGTGGAGCTGCTAAATTAATTCTTTCATAAAGGATATTGGAAAAAATGAGATTGATTTTACAATCAAAAAAATATGTATAAAAAATGCGGGATGGTTTTAACTATCCCGCATTTTTCTATATATTACTGAGGTGTAGTACCGCCGGTTGAACCACCGGTTGTATCGCTGCCGGTTGAACCACCTGTAGTACCGCCGGTTGAACCGCCGGTTGAACCACCTGTAGTACTACCGGTTGAGCCGCCCGTTGTAGTACCGCCGGTTGTATCGCCGCCGGTTGCTGTGTTACCGGTTGTATTGCCG
>ERZ894199.662-NODE-662-length-14927-cov-14.893693_pt1 | contig 14927 bp, 16 predicted proteins | sample MGYA00380285_ERZ894199 | MGnify/ENA primary metagenome ERZ894199 (study PRJEB32331, sample SAMN06328447) | human gut metagenome | biome: human gut microbiome; feature: stool | host: Homo sapiens | collected 2012-01-17 ... | reverse complement strand
CCCTTATTTAAAGAATATTTAAAAAAGTATTTAAAAACTATTTTATATACATTTTTTACTTTTATTGTGGGTAAGACTTTTGAACATCTTGATATGTGGGTAGATTTGTTTTTTGTTTCTATATGGATGTTAGTAGATGAAAAAGAAAATATAAATATTGAAAATAAAAAAGAAACAATACCTTCTTTAATAGGTATTGTTCTAGGTTTATTACTCCAATACTTTATATGATTTTACTTTTACATTTTGAATATCTTTATTATTAATATCTAATTGACCATCATAATAAATATATATCCTATTTCCTTTTTTTAATCCTTTATTAGATTCTACTGCTCCCGCAATAGAAATTAAATACTTTTGATGATCATTTGTTTCTATCAATAATGTTTCATCACCCACATTTTTAATTGTTCCTACAATTGTTTTATATTGACTTAAATTTTCTTGATCATCAGATTTAAAATGAAAATATCCAAAAATAACTCCTATTAAAACAAATAAAGTAATTAAAATCCAAACTATACTCTTTTTCTCTTTTCTAATATGCTTACCTTTCATTTTAAATCTTCCTGTGTTGTAATTTTTAAATTACTATAATCTCCTAATACTGCCTTAATATCCTTATCTATATATCTTTCAAATAATTGACTATCATCAGTCGCAACATATCCTTCATCTTTTGCCTTTTGATAAGCCACCTTAATATCTTCACTTTTAAATACTTGTGGTGTTTGAGCCTGCATCAAAGTTTCTCTTTTTAAAGTTTTAACAACAATACCCTCTTTCACTTCTTTAATAGTATCTTTACAAGGAACCATTAATAACCCAGCATCATATGTTTTTAAACATTCAACTAAATCATCAATGCTTTGTTTAGTGACATAAGGTCTTGCACCATCATGAATAAAAACATAATCCTCTGTTACTTTTTGTAAACCTTCATAAACACTATCTTGTCTTTCTTTACCACCAAAAACATACTCAATTCTTGAATCATTTACTAAATGTCTGATATCTTCTATTTCATTTTCTTTTGTAACAACAATAATTTGTTTACATCTATTATCCTCTAAAAAATGAGAAATATTCATTTCATAAACAGTTTGATTGTTTATTTTATAAAAAATTTTATTATATTTCAAACCTGTTCTTTTGCCACTTCCAGCACATAAAAGAATTAAACTATAGTTCATGTTTTTCACCTCATGATTATTTTATCACACCGTGATAAAATAATAAAATTTACATAGATATTTCTAGAAATATGATATAATCTAACTTAGAAAAAGGAGAATTTTATGAATACAACACTTATTATTATGGCGGCTGGAATTGGTTCACGCTATGGAAAAGGAATTAAACAACTAGCGAAAATCGGTCCTCATGACGAAATCATTATGGATTATTCCATTTATGATGCTCTTGAAGCTGGTTTTAATAAAGTCGTTTTTATTATTAGAAAAGACATCGAAAAAGAATTTAAAGAAGTTATTGGTAATCGTATTGAAAAACACATTCAAGTTGAATATGTTTTCCAAGAAATTAATAATATTCCTGAAGGGTGTACAGTACCCGAAGGTAGAATCAAACCTTGGGGAACTGGACAAGCTATTTTATCTTGTAAAGGAATCGTTAATGAACCATTTGTCATTATCAATGCTGATGATTATTATGGAAAAGTTGCTTTTAAAAAGCTCCATGATTTTTTAATTGAAGATAGTCATAGAAATAGTGAGTTTACCATGGCCATGGCTGGTTTTATCTTAAAAAATACTTTAAGTGATAACGGTACAGTCACTCGTGGTATTTGTGTAGAAGATGAAGAAGGTTATTTACATAGAGTTATTGAAACAAAGGGTATTATTAGAAATAATCAAGGAACAATTGATTGTGATACAGAAGAAAGCAAAGATATTATTCAAGAAAACAATCGTGTTTCTATGAATATGTGGGCTGGTTATCCTTGTTTTATTGATTATCTTGAAAATGGTTTTAAAGAATTCTTATTAGATGATAGTGGAGATGAACTTACTAAAGAATATTTATTACCTATTATTGTTGATCAATTAATTAAAACAAATAGAGCTTCAGTAAAAGTATTAGAAACAACTGATAAATGGTTTGGTGTTACTTATCCAGAAGATAAGCAAGCAGTTCAAGATTCTATTAAAGAACTTATTGAAAAAGGAATTTATCCAGAAAAATTATGGAAATAAAAAGTCTAGCTTAAAGTTAGACTTTTTCATTACCTTAAATCATCGGTACAACACGATTATTACCTAAAAAAACAGAAAGTACATCTTCTTTCATATCTAATCCACTATAAATAAAATCCACAAGTTTCTCTATATCCACTTGTAAAATAGCAATCTTTTGACTTTGATGATAATCAAATTCAATAACAGCACATTGTCTTATAATTCCCCATTTCGTATCTTTGGTATCTCCTAAATAATCAGGTAACACAAGAAAATTATATACACCTACATTTGATTCATTTTCTTTTTCATAAATATGTTGAAATTGTTCTTGATAGAAAAACTGTTTATAAATATCTAAGTTCCTTGGTAAATAATAAGCTTCTTTTTCATAATCCCAGCCATAATATTTAGCATCAAGTATACAACAACTCTTTTGTGGTCTTTCATATTTAGGATTTTCTAGGATTCTTTCACAAACAATATCTGGGATATTCTTTTTATTTTGATTGATAAAAACACTTTCTCTTTCTTGAACAATTTGTTTTTGTTTATGATCTTTTGTCTGTTTTCCTATTGCATTCCAATGATAAGTATTATATTTTGTATCATTAATATCTATTTCTTTATCTAATAATTGACTATTAAAGAGAACATCACCTTTTTGAATACTTATTTGATTTTGAAAAAATTCTCCTATCATCCATTCAAAAACCATTTCAAATTTAAAAGTGATGATTTCTTGAGTCATTGTTGTTGTTTTATTTTCTTTTATTGCTTGATTACACCAATTTTCAATAGACTCATACTTATTTATCAAATCACACTTTTTTTCATTAACTACAAAATATAAATCAAATAATCTTGCATATTTATAGAGTAATATTTCTTTATCAACATCCTCTTTAATAATAACCGATTTTGGTAAAGATAAAATTAATCTATCTTTATCTAAAAGAATGCCTACAAAATTACTTATATACATCCATTCTTTTGTTTCTTTATCCATATTTCTTCTAAAAAGTGATTCTTTAACATTCTCTATTACTTCTTGATATTTATTATAATCAACGGCTTTACCATCTTGAATTAACTCTATTTCCATTCTTTTATCCTCTACCTAACATATCTATGATATCTCTGTTAAAGAAAAAATGTCAAATAGAAAAAGCTTTTGCTTATGCAAAAACTTCTAAAAACAAATCAATACAAAATAAACAAATATCTCAATCAACAGCATCAGTTGTAAAACAATACTAATTATTCATATTTTCTTTGATAATAGATTTTAATTCTTTTTACTCTTAAAGAATATATTTTTCAATATAATTTCCTATTCCATCATGATCATTATCATTGGTAATATAATCAGCTACACTTTTTGTTTTTTCACTACCATTAGCCATAACGACACCAATACCAGCATTTAATGTCATATCATAGTCGTTATCTGCATCTCCAAATGTAACAATATCTTTAATATCAATATGATGTAATTTTAAGATTTCTTTAAGTCCTACTGTTTTTGATATTCTTGGATCCATGTATTCGTATAATACACTCGCTGTTTTAAGTGATGATGATTTATAATCATCACTATGGAATGTTTTAGATCTTTCAATGATATGATCCATATATTCAGGTTTACAAATAATAATAAGTTTAGCTTTAGGTGATGTTAAATATTCATCATAATTAACAACCTTATAAGGAACTCTATCCCCTTTAGAAAGATCTTGAATATATTCATCATCCTTTGGTGAATAAAAGATACCATCTTCAGGAATCGCAAAATTACAATCCATATCTTCATAATGCTTTACTATTTCTTTAATCAACTCTCCATCTAATGGATATTGAGCTTTAGAAATATCAAGCGTATAATCATAAATTTCTGCTCCACCAGTACCAACAATCATATCTACCAAACCTTCAATACCCCAAGTACCAAGCAATGTTTGAATACTATTAACATCTCTACCTGTTGATAAACCAAAAAGGATTCCTTTTTCTCTAGACTTCTTAATCATTTCAACTGTCTTCTTTGTAACTACCCCTTCACTTGAAAGAAGCGTTCCATCTATATCACACATAATTGCTTTTACGTTCATAAAAATACCTCCTATTCAAATCATAAATAATCTGCATATTTGAAACAATTAAGGTATAAAAAAAAGAATTTTTTTCTCAAATTCTTTTTTCTCTTAATTATAAATTAGAATTATTTTCTCATTATTTAATAGTTCCTTCTACAATATTATTATAATAAGCTAATTTCTTTTCAATATTCTCTTGATAATCTAATTTAAAATAACATGTATATAAAACATCTAAAATATAAAGAATAGAAAGTCGTGTTGAAAAAGATGAAATCTTTTTATAATGATTTTCATAAGGTGATATATAGAGTTGATAATCCGAATCAAGATCTTTAAATGTATAATCATATGATGAAATTAAAACGATTGGTGTTTTTACCTTATGCAATATACGAGGTAAAATATCAGATAATATACCTCTTCCTCCAAAAGTAATAATAATTGCTAGATGATTTTCATCACTACTTGCAGCTATAAGTCTTTGTTGGTATTCATCAACAGGAACATTTACTTGGATACCTATTTCCTGCATTTGAAATTGAAAATTTAAAGCAAAATTAATATTTCCTGCAGAAGTATACACATCTATGATTTGTGCTTTTTCCATTGCTGAAGCAATAAGACGTAATTGGTCTAGACTAAAAAGATTAGCTGTTAGATTAAGGGTTTGTTCATAATCTTCTTTGATTTTTTGAATAATTTCATAATGTGTTTGAAATTGATTAACAGGAAAATCAAAATTAAAATCTTCATTACTTTTTCTATAGTCATCAAGAGAACTTGTTATTTTTATTTTTAAGTCAGAAAATCCTGATAGTCCTAATTTATCACATAAACGATAGACTGTTGCTGTTGAAACAAAACATTCTTTTCCTAAATCTTTAGATGACATTTTTAAAACATCTTCTGGATGTTTTAAGATATAATCTGCCAAGATTCTTTCATTTTTTGATAGTTCTTTGTTTTCTTTTAAATTTATAAATAGATTCATATCATCACCATCCTTATTTTAATGCATTTATACCCATAAATGCATTTTTTTCATATACTAAAAAAATTTCAATTTTCCAAAATAAAAGTGCCTACACTTGGTAGACACCTTCTCTTTTACTCAAATTCATTAGTTCTAGCAACTTCTCTAATCCATGAAGCTGATTTCTTTTCTTTACGCTTATAACCATCATCTAAACATACACGAACAAATCCATATCTGTTTTTAAAAGCATTACACCATGACCAGTTATCAATAACACCCCAATAATGATATCCTAAACAATTAGCTCCATCTTCAATTGCTTTTGCAATCCATTCTAAATGATCTCTTACAAATTCAATACGATAATCGTCTTGAACAGTTCCATTTTCATCCATATATTTTTCTTCACCTTCAACACCCATTCCATTTTCAGAAATAAAGAAAGGTAAATCTGGACATTCTTTTTTAATTTTCATACCAAAATCATAAATACCTTTTGGATAAATTTCCCATCCACGATAAACATTCATTTTTCTTTCAGGCCAAATATATGGTTTAGAAATACATGGTAAACCATTTTCATCAAATTTACTATCTGGTGCTTGAACACGTGTTGGTTGATAATAGTTAAATCCTAACCAATCTACTTTACCTTGAGCTAAGATAGCTTCATCACCAGGACGACGATTGATTTCTACTTTCCAATCATTTTCTACTGTATCTAAAACATCTTGTGGTAAATGTCCATGAGCAACGACATCTAACCACCATCTGTTGTGTAATCCATCTGTCATACGTACGGCTTCTAAATCTTCAGGAGTTGGATTTTCTTTTGTATAAGGTGGAGCAAAACAGTTGATCATACCGATTTTTGCACCTTCACAAAGTTTTCCTTCTGCTTTTAATTTTCTAAAGTTTGCGACAGCTAAACAATGCGCTAAAGTAATATTATATTGTACATTGATTGATTGTTTGAAATCTTTTTGATATGGATACCAAACACCATGTAAGAATTGTTGTTCTGGTTCTACAATAGGTTCATTGAAAGTAAACCAATATTTTACTTTATCTCCAAATTCTTCCATTGCAATCTTTACAAAGTTCGCATAAGCTTCAACAACTTCTCTATTTTGCCATCCACCACGTTTAACTAAATATTCAGGCATATCAAAGTGATACATATTCATAAAAATATCAATACCATTTTCATTTGCACAATCAATTAATTTATGATACCAAGCAGCACCTTCTGGATTTAATTTACCATCTTGATCTAATAAACGAGTCCATTGCATAGAAGTTCTAAATGATTTAAAGTTTAAACTTTTTAATAATTTAATATCTTCTTCATATTTATGGTACATATCATTTCCAACATATGATCCCACATTATTAAAGAAAGCATTAATTTCTTGATCAGAATACATATCCCAATAAGAACGTAATCTTCCTCCTACATTCCAAGCTCCTTCTGTTTGTGGTCCTGACATAGCAGCACCAAAAAAGAAATCTTTAGGTAATTTAATAGTCATCTTTTCTTCCTCCATTATTTTCATGATTATTATACTGTCATTATATCATGAAACTAGAGTTGTTAGAGGAAATGTATTCTATTTTCTTACCTATTTCTTTTTCTTTATAATCATGTAAATAAAATACAAAAATGCCCCTATTAGGACATTTGTTTAATTTGTTTCATCATTTTAGATAGATTAATCGGAACATGTTCCTCTTTTAATAAATTGTGTATTTTCTCAATAGAAATATGTTCACGTAAATGAATAATTTTTTCTATTATTTCTTTAGATAAAGGTTGATATTCAATTATTTGATCAACCTTATCAAACAATTCATGCCTTAAATACTTAGTTTGTCTACTCTTTTTAAATCCCATACAACAACGTGACGTACCTGTTTGACTCATTATAAAAACAACATTTTCAAAACTAATCTTTCTTTTAGCTTGATCTTCATAATATCCATCATCTAAGATTTGTGAAAATAAATGAATAATTTCTTCACATGCTTGATCAATATGATCTAATAATAAAACAGTATGTGGATAACTTTGTAAAGTTGATAAAAGAAGACTTGGTTGTTCATGATATGTTTCTAGAAGTTTATAAAGGGAATGGCTTTCTTGATATTGATTCATATCTAATTTTAAATAATGATAATTTAGATATTTAGCTAAGGATTTAGCCGTTAATGTTTTACCACAACTTGTTGGTCCATAAATAAAAAAGGAGATAGGTAATTGTTTATGTTGAAATGTTTCAATCATCTGATGAATTCCTTTTTCTTGACCTAAAATATCTTTATTTAATTGTTTTTCTAATTTTTGGTAATCCATTTGATGATGAATTGTAATATTTAAATACTTTTCAATTGTTTCTACAATTCTATTCTTTGTAAGTTCTTTTTCATGATAAAATTTAGCTTTAACACATGATAAATCTAAGATATCAATCGCTTTATCAGGATAAGTTCTATTTTTAATATGACAATCTACTAATTCTATTAATTCTTTTAAAAGTACATTATCTATTTTAATTTGATGATAACTTTCATAATAACCTTTAATTCCTTTTAATATCTCTAATGTTTCCTCTTTTGTATTTTCTTTTAAAGTGACAATAGAAAACCTTCTATTCATTGCATGATCTTTTTCAAAATGTTTATAATATTCATCAATAGTTGTAGCACCAATAACCGTCATATCTTTTCTAGCAAGATAAGGCTTTAAAATATTAGAAGCATCAATTGCCCCTTCAGCTCCACCAGCCCCAATGACATTATGAATTTCATCAATAAAAATAATCACATTATCCAAGTCTTTTACTTTATCAATAATCTTTTTAAACTTCTCTTCAAATTCACCACGATACTTTGTACCCGCAACCAGTGAAGATAAAGAAAGTTCATAAATAATCTTATTCTTCAAAGAATCTACTACTTTTCCTTGATTGATCATCATTGCTAATTTTTCTACTAAAGCTGACTTACCTACACCCGCTTCACCAATAATCAAAACATTATTTTTTTCTTTTTTAGATAAAATAGTACATACTTGATCAATTTCATTTTCTCTACCAATAATTTTATATTTTTTAGTCTTCACTTTTTTATTAATATTGACAAGTGTTGGTATTTGATCCAATGGTGTTTCAAAAGCAGATTTTTCCTGCAACAAATAAATAACTTCTTCTACATCTACATGATATTTTTGTAATATTTCATAAGCAACTGATTCTTTTTCTTTTAATAAAGAAATAATTAAGATATTTAAAGTCACTTGATCTTGATTTTTATCTTTAGCGTATTCAATACTTCTCTCTAATATTCTTTTTACACTTTGACTATATTCCATATAAAAAGGTTGATCATCATTTGTGCCAAACAACCTTTTTATATCTTCTTCTACAACCGCATCATTGACATCATATTTTTGTAATAATCTTTTTAATTGATTATCATGAATCTTTAATAATGAAAGCAATAAATGTTCACTTCCAACATTTTGATGACCAAAATCAAAAGATAAACTTTCAGCTACCACAATCGCCTTTTGTGCTTGTTCATCAAATTCTCTCAACAATGACTTCACCTCTTTCCTTATAATAGTATGTACAAACTGAATAATTATTAGTACACACCATTAAGAAAACATCTTAATCAACCAAGATTTCTTTTTAATTTCTTTACTTGATGTACAATAAGAAACTTGTAACTTTCCTTCTAAAGATTTACCTTTACCTTCACCTAATACAATCGTATAAAGACCATTATAATATTTTGCATTAAAATCATCTTGATGATCTGCTAAAACTTGATAAACATCATCAACACCTTTGACCCATTTTTTATAATTTAAAAGAAGTTGATCTTTTACTTTGTACATTTCATCAATATCTTCTTGTTGATAAGAAGAACCAATGATCTTATATCTTGGTGTTTCATTTACTGCACAGACGCTTGTTAAATTCATCATAATTAAAAGAAAAATAATGATTTTTTTCATAAACTTCACCTCAAGTTCATTATGTTCGTTTATAATAAAAATAAACATAAGGAGTGAACTTTTATGAGTCGTATCATGCAAAAAGAAATAAAAAGTGAAATGAATGATTTTTTCTTTGCGAAAGATCATTTAGATTTTTATCATGAATATGTCAACGTTGAACAAAAGTATTTAGCCGGTATTAAGGAAGTAAGAACAAAATTAGAAATTTTAGATGATGAATTTCATCATCGTTTTGATCATAATCCTATTCATCATATGGAATGGCGTTTAAAATCTCCCCATAGTGTTGTTGAAAAAATGAAAAGAAGAAATCTACCTATTAGTGTTTCTTCTATTAAAGGTAATATTGAAGATATTGCGGGAATACGTGTCATTTGTCATTATATCAAAGATATTTATCGTATGTCTGATCTTTTATTAAGACAAGATGATATTCATTTATTAAAGATTAAAGATTATATTAAAAATCCTAAAGAAAATGGTTATCGTAGTTTACATCTTGTTGTAGAAATACCTGTTTATCTTGCTAATGAAAAAGTTATGGTTCCTGTAGAAATCCAAATACGAACGATTGCCATGGATTTTTGGGCTACTTTAGAACATCATTTAAGATACAAAAATGATAAAGAAATTTCTGATGACATACGTGAACGTTTATCAAAATGTGCTCAAGATATTACTGATATTGATTGTGAAATGGAAGATATACATAACGAGGTCTTTGGTCATCATAAAATCTAAAAGCTAACGCAAAACCGTTAGCTTTTATCATATAATTATTTAATTAAAACAATAACGAATTCCTGCTCCTTTACTTCTTTCTACCTTTATCATATCATTTTCATCAATATCATCATGTCAAAAAAAATCGACCTCTTTATAGTGGACTATCTGTCCAATGACAACCTTTATATACCATGCTACTATCATTTAAAGAAACAAAAGGAAAGGATGGTATTTTTATGGTTGATTTGATTGAAAAAAATGAAGTTGTGCAGTTCAAAGATGGAAATTTTGTATTAGATGTAAATGTCTCTTCTAGTGGGGAAACAGTATGGTTAACATTAGATCAAATGAGTAAGCTTTTTAACAAAAATAAGTCTACTATTTCTAGACACATAGCTAATATTTTTAATGAAAAAGAATTAGACGAAAAGAGTTCTGTTGCAAAAAATGCAACTCAACTAAAAAGATATGACCCTCGTACTAAGAAAGACAGAATCGCTGTAGTCGATGTTAATTATTACAATTTAGATGTTATTATCTCTGTAGGTTATAGAGTTAAATCTAAACAAGGAATTCTTTTTAGAAGATGGGCTAATAGTATATTAAAAGAATATCTTTTAAAAGGTTATGCTGTTAATGATCGTCATTTTCAAGATATTGATTATGTAACAACAATGCTTGATCAATATAGAAATGTAGGTGGACAATTACCGAGTAGTATTTCTATGTTAGAATTTCTAAAAGCTTATCAAAGAGGCTTTAAGATTCTTGATGATTATGATCATCATCATTTAGAGGTTCCTGTTGGCCAAAAAGATACTTATGTTCTTCGTTATGATGAGTGTATAAATCTTATACATAATACGATGTTTGAAAATAGAGGAGATTTATTTTCTATTGAAAGAGATGATTCTTTTAAAAGTAGTATTTCAACGATTTATCAAAGTTTTGGAGAGATTGATTTATATCCAACTTTAGAAGATAAAGCAAGTGCTTTACTGTATTTTATTGTTAAAAATCATAGTTTTATTGATGGGAATAAAAGAATTGGTGCAACTATTTTTCTTTACTTCTTAAATCAGAACAATGCTCTTTATAAAAATGGTAAAGAAAGAATTAATAATGATGCTCTTGCTACCCTTACTATCCTTGTCGCAAGTTCTAGACCTGAAGATAAAGAAATTATGATACAACTTATCAAAACTATTATTAAATAAAAAAAATAAGGAATCTTCAGATTCCTTATTCAATATAGATAGTAGAACTATTTTCTACTTGTTTCATATCTGCTTTTGGAACAGATAAACGAAGAACGCCACCTTCATATTTAGCTTTGATATCTTCTTTTGGGATATCTCCTAAATAGAAGCTTCTTGACATATTTCCAACATATCTTTCTTGACGGATATAATGTCCTTGTTCATCCTTTTCATCTTTATCCAATCCCTTACTTGTTGAGATTGTTAAATAACCATTTTCATAATTGATATTGATATCTTCTTTTTTAAAGCCAGGAAGATCAATATCTACTTCATAGGTGTTATCTGTTTCCCTTACATCTGTTTTCATCATATTTCTTCCATGTTTTCCATATAATGGATTTTTCTTTCCAAAAAAATCTTTATCCATTTCATCAAAGAAATCATCAAATAAATTTTCTGTAAATAGACTAGGCATCATCATAAGTCATTACCCCTTTCAATCTTGATACTTAGTTTTGCATCGTTGTTTCAAGCGGTGTTAACTTTGAAACTAGGTTTCTTTTTTTATCTCTTTCCTAATTTCTAAATACATTATAGTTCTTACTTTTAGCACTGTCAAGTACAGAGTGCTAATTTTTGTGAAAATTTTTTTAGCCCTGATTTTACGGGCTTCACAGGAATTTTTCACTTGCTTTCGCACTCAATTTTCTTGATTTGACCACATTTTTACGACAAATTCTTGGAAAAATGTATTCGTCTGATTTTCTTAGCACATTTTACGACAACGACTTATGGTTTATACCACAGCAGGTACAGTTTCTGGCAGGTTCATTTTAGACATCTCATTCTCCACGTGAGACTTCTCTGCAATATGATTGTAGACATTCATTGTGATCTGTGCATCTGAATGGCCCATCACATACTGCATAACTTTGGGATTGACATTGTCCTCACCCAATCTGGTACATCCCGTATGACGAAGGGTATGCGATGAAATAGGAGACATCAGCTCCGGCTCTCGGTTCTCTTCTTCTGCCAGTTTGCTTTCTTTCTTATTATAGGTATTGACAATATTTTTCAGAAAGCTGTTCACTCCCGCCGGCATGATTGGACGTCCATGCTTTGTATTGAAGATGAATCCACTGCGTCCACCAATCTCCACATTACTCTGTAAACCAAGCATCAGGTTCAGCTCTCTCTGTTTACGGAACGCATCATATACCATCTGTGTCATAGGAATGTCTCTGATTCGCATCCGTTTTGGTTTCTGAATCATGGAAACAATATCCTTCATCACCTTGAGATTACTAAACTTCTTGTTCATCTGTAAAAGCTGACCATCTATCTTTTTATGGATTTTTGTCTTCTTACTTTTCGCCATCTTATGTTATCCTTAGAACTTCACTACTTCCGGTTTATGTGTAAATGCTGAAAATGTAGCTGTCGTATTCTTAAAATAGAATACCTCTGTATTTCTATCATATGCTGAGTACATGTTCTTTAAAGATGGATAAGCATCAAGGACTGTCTTGCTTCTCTTCTATCATCTTCTACAAGTTCACCTGCTACACGAAGCCACTCTCCATTCTTAAATGCACAGATTTCCACCTTTGGATTTGCATGAATCTGTTTTGAAATATCCTTCACCTTTCCGGTTTGAATATCCAGTTTTCCTTCAAAAATATGTGCTGTTCCAAAAGTTCTTACCCTTGGTTGATTTCCTTCCACTGTTGCCAAATAATATGTTTCCGCTTCTTTTAAAAAATTTACTACTCGTTCCATGGTATAAGCCTCCTGTTATTAAAATCTATCAATAAGAGAATTATACCACTATTCCCCCTTTTTTTTTTACCAAACACAATACCATGCCTTCTACCTGTCTTCCTTTGGAAAATCTATCCTTCCCAATTGCATATTGTTACTCTCCCCACTTAACTATTTATACTTATTTCAAAAAAAAGAGCATATGGATTTGATTCCATACACTCTATGATTGTAATCTTCATACTTATTTTACAGTGTCAAAATATCCAATGATTCCAATGTATCCATCCTTCTTTAAAGGCGACCACAATGTATGCAATTTTATTCTATACATCTGACTGTTATTTTCCACCGTCGCTTTTATCGTGGCAGATATTTCTTTATTTTGTACAGATGTCTGATGTAATAAAACACGAATACATTGAACATCTTCTTCATTTACTCCAAATTCTTTAAACAAATTGAAATTCAGGTTATCTCTCTGACATAATATCTGATGTTCTCCATTTAATATAGTTAATTGACCTGAAACCGCATTGTAATCAATCGAATTCTTGCCACTGTTCGATTTGAAGAAATCGATTTTTTCCTGCATAACCTTGATAAGATTCTGTGAATAAATCTGGTTCGGTAAGGATTTATCACTAACCTCATACAGACGGTCAAAGGAAAGATTCTGACACACCCCTTTCAATGTGTGCGCACTGCGGAAAGCATCTTCATAATTTTTATTTTCCAATGCCTGTTTTAACTGTAGATAACTCTGGTCTTCAAGGAACTTTAATGTAAATCTCTGAATCAGTGCTTCGCTGTGAAGGCGTCCCAAAACAGCCTCATAGTTTCCTCCGATAGCTTTATAGCACTCCTGCATTGTCATCTTTTAGCCCTGTCAATTGTATTCCACTAATTCATGAACCTCTGCTAATCATTATGAACATACCTTAAAATCGTTTTTATAACTTCCTCAATCACAATCGGCTTTGACAAATGTGCATTCATTCCTGCATCCAGTGATGCCTGAACATCTTCAGCAAATGAATTGGCTGTCATTGCTATAATAGGAATGTTTTTTCCATCCGGTCTGTCATTCATCGCCCTGATTGCTTTTGCCGCTTCATAACCGTTCATTTCAGGCATCATGATATCCATCAGGATTACATCAAATGTGCCTTCCGGATGATTTCTGAAAATCTCAACAGCATTCTTTCCATCTACAGCTCTTTCTACATTCATTCCAAACTCTTCCAGCTGCACGGTCGTAATTTCTGCATTCAGCTCATTATCCTCTGCAAGAAGGACTTTCACACCTGTAAGATTTACCTTTTCAGAAAAACCTGTGTCTGACTTATTACATTCCTTATCAGTAATTTCCAGAGGAATATCCACAGTAAAAGTGGTTCCCTCATGCTTTTTGCTTTGCACGGAAATGGTTCCACCCATCATATCTACATACTTCTTTACGATAGCCATCCCCAGTCCAGCTCCATGGTACTGCGTTCTCACATCGGAATCTTCCTGTGCAAATTTCTCAAAAACTTCTTTTGTAAATTCCTCACTCATGCCAATACCAGTATCCGAAATGCGGTAATGCATATTTATATATCCATCCCCGCCCTTTTCCTGACACCGGGCTTCAAATGTAATCGTCCCTCCATCCGGAGTGAACTTCACGGCATTGCTCAGAATATTAACCAGCACATCTCGCAGACGTACAGGATCCACAAGTACATTGGGGATCTTTGCTTCTTCACGCTGGATCTTAAAGCTGATATCCCTGTTCGTAAGAAAGCCTTTTGTAATATCCAGTGCAGAATCTGTGATACTTTTCAAATCTGTCGGTACCGGATTGTATTTCACTTTTCCACTTTCCACACGAGTCAGATCTAATACATCATTGATCAGCGACAGTAAATGCTGATCAATGATGTATTAGAT
>ERZ894199.655-NODE-655-length-15038-cov-11.482347_pt1 | contig 15038 bp, 8 predicted proteins | sample MGYA00380285_ERZ894199 | MGnify/ENA primary metagenome ERZ894199 (study PRJEB32331, sample SAMN06328447) | human gut metagenome | biome: human gut microbiome; feature: stool | host: Homo sapiens | collected 2012-01-17 ... | reverse complement strand
AGACATCAGAGGGCGACATCAAGGTGCGCCTCTACGACGAGACACCTCAGCATCGTGACAACTTCTTGAAGTTGGCAAAGGAGGGATATTTCGATGGCACTCTCTTCCATCGTGTCATCAAGGATTTTATGATTCAAGGCGGCGATCCAGACAGCAAAGGCGCTCCTAAAGGCAAGATGCTGGGCACAGGTGGTCCTGACTATACCATCCCTGCCGAGTTCGTTTATCCACAACTTTTCCACAAGCGTGGAGCCTTGAGCGCAGCCCGTTTGGGAGATGAGGTAAACCCAGAACGAGAGAGCAGCGGTAGCCAGTTCTATATTGTATGGGGAAAGACCTACAAGCAGAATGAACTGAAGCAGATGGAAAAGCAGATGGGCATGCAGATGGAGCAGAACATCTTCAACCAGCTTGCCAAAGAACATCATGAAGAAATCATGAACTTCCGCCGCAACCGCGACCGTGAAGGCCTGATGAAACTTCAGGACGAACTGGTGGATGAAACCAAGAAGCGCTGCAAGGAGCAGGGCTATCCTAAGTTTACCGAAGAGCAGCAGAAGGCTTACACTGAAGTAGGCGGAACACCTTTCCTCGATAACCAATACACCGTTTTCGGTGAAGTGGAGGAAGGACTTGACATCGCAGAAAAGATTCAGAACTGCGAAACATTGCGTGGCGATCGCCCAAAAGAGGATGTTTCTATGCAGATTTCTGTCATCGAGGAATAAGAAATCTCCATAACGCTCCGCCGGACGGCAAATCCGGCGGAACGCCTAATAAAAACCTAAACAAATATTATATAAGTAATAACAACTATTCATTCGTATTACACTAAAAGACAAATCAATATGGAAAAAATGAAAAGCAAAATGGTAAAGAGCATCATGATGCTCTTGGCATTGGCAAGTTCTAACTACAGCTATGCACAGCAAGCTACCATCACAGTAAGCAATCCTACAGCTGCACAGCGCACTGAGCTCATCTCCCTCAGCATGAGTGAGATAAAGGCTAAATTGGGTAATGCTACACCTAAGAAAGGCGAAGCTTATATCGTAAAGAACAAGAAAGGGCAGCAAATCGGTTCACAGATTACTTATGACGGTAATCTCCTGATTGATGCCAGCGTACGTCCACATGGCTCTGCCACCTATTATGTAAGCATTGGCAAGCCTTATCCACAGAAAGTTTGGGCTACAGGAGCGCTCTATAAGATGCGCAAAGACGATCTTGCCTGGGAAAATGACCGTTGTGCTTATCGCGTTTACGGCCCTGCCCTACAACGCAGCGGAGAACGTTCTTTCGGTACCGATATCTGGGTTAAGAATACACCGGATAACGTGGTTTACGACCGATACATCAAGGATATGAACGGAAATATCAAGGGCGATAAGATTGATGCAAAGGCAAGAGCACTTGAGAAACTGGCTAAAAACGAAAAGAATAAGGCGAAAGCAGCAAAACTCACAGAACAGGCTAAGGCTCTGTGGGCAGAATCACGTGAACTGGATATCATCACCTCCTTCCATCTGGATCATGGAAACGGACTGGATCCGTATCGTGTAGGTGCCACACTCGGTTTGGGCGCTCCTAGTCTGATGGTTGGCAAGAATCAGGTATTGCCTTACTGCTATAAGGATTATAAGATTCTGGACAATGGTCCTCTTCGCTTTACCGTAGAATTGACTTACAATCCTTCTACCGTAGGCGATATGAAGAATGTGGTAGAACACCGTATCATCTCGCTCGACAAGGGCAGCAATTTCAACAAGATGACCGTATGGTATGACGGACTGACTACCCCTACCGATTTTGCTACCGGTTTCCCTATCCACGAAGAGGATACCGAAACCAAGACTTTCGCAAAGGATTATGTAAGTTATGCCGATCCAACAGACAATATCGAAGTAAACAATTCGCAGGTTTACGTAGGCGTTCTCTTCCCTTATGGTGTTGACAATACCTACTACCAGCTCTTCGATGAGAAGCACGATGGTGCTACCGGTCATGCACTCGGCTTGAAACGAGGCTTGAAAAACGGAGAAAGATACAGCTACTATTTTGGTGCAGCCTGGAGTAAATATGATGTGAGAAGCTATGCAGAATGGCAGATTCGCATCAAGGACTATCTCGATGCACTAAGAAACCCACTTAAAGTTTCCTCTAAATAGAGGAAACTTTTTTTTATTCCGACTTCGTCATTTTTTATTCCGACTTCGTCATTCTATCCGCAATATACATACCTGCCAGGATGCAGCAGGCACCTGCCAGGAAGTAAGGAGTAATCTTTTCGTCCAATACCAGAGAGGCGAAAATCATTGTGGTGATAGGATTGAAATAAACCCAGTTGGTAGCTTTCACGGCACCCAGCTTAGAGATACACCAGTTCCAGGTAAGGAAACATATCATGGATGCCAAACAGCCCAGGAACAAGAGATTACCCACCACCTGAGGTTTCGTAAACACATCCCATGCCGGCCAGCCAGGGATGATAAGATAATAAGGCAAGATGGTAAGCACACCATAGAAGAAGACCTTGCGGGTAATAAAAGCTGCGCCATAATCGCCCGATACCGATTTCATCAGGAGCGAGTAAACCGCCCAACTCATACATGCCGTAAAAGCCAAGGCATCACCTACAGGCGACAGATGCAGCACGAATCTGCCATTCAGCACCACGATAATCATACCTACAAAAGCAAGCAGAGAGCCCAACAGCTGTATCATGTTGATGCGCGAAGAATGGCGATAAACCAGACGTACCAGCAAGGTAGCAAAGAGCGGACAGGAGCATACGATGAGCGAAGTATTGGTTGTTGTGGTATAATTCATCGCCTCGTTCTCGCTCAGGAAATAGAGCGAACCGCCCGTAATACCCAGCATCGCCATTTTAAACTCATCCTTCCAGCTATCAGCAAACATCCGCTTATGATTCACCATCAGCATCATCATGTATGCGATACTGAAACGGAGCGTAAAAATCTGTGCTGGCGAAAGTCCGTTCAGCATCAGTACCTTGGTAGATACAAAGGTGGTTCCCCAGATGGCTACGGTTATAAAAGCCACAAGATGATATAATAAATTACTATTATTCTGTTTCATTCTATTTTCCTGATTTTTGAAATTATGCTGCAAAATTATAACTTTTATTCGAAATGAGCAAATTGTAAGCAAGAAAAGCAGAAAAAGACAATAAAAAGCGAAATTGGAACAAAAGAAAAAGGTCTTAGGAGTAAGTGCAGGTACGACTTCTCCTAAGACCTTATTATTTATATAGTTAAAAAATCAAGCCTTATTTTTTCTGGAATACTCTCACGTAATCTACTTCCATCTGAACAGGGAGAAAAGCTCAACAAAGTAAAACACCCTTAAAAAGTTATTTCAGTATTTTTCAGTGTTCACACTCTGCCACTTTTCAATCTCTCCACATATCGTTTATCTTACTAACTATCAACACCTTACGAAAGTTCCATTTTTACACCCATCCACTTTTCTCTTATCACCCATCATTTTTTCATTATTTATTTAGTAATTTTGCAGAAAAATGAGCATATACGCTTAAACGCACAAAAAACGTGAGAGGCGTTGTGCATAACAACAACAACTGCAAGAATAAACAAAAACATAATAAATATTCATTACTTATGAAACAGTTCATTTTATCATGTATCTTGTCTGTGGCAGCCATCGCTCCATCGCAGGCACAGCAGACTACCAGACAATTGCCTGTCTATCTCGACCAGACCAAACCGGTAGAGCAGCGCATCGATGATGCCATCTCCCGCATGACGCTGGCAGAGAAGATACGCATCATCCATGCTCAGAGCAAGTTTTCATCAGCCGGTGTACCACGCTTGGGATTTCCTGACTTCTGGACGGATGACGGACCTCACGGAGTGCGTCCTGACGTATTGTGGGATGAGTGGGAACAGGCAGGTCAGACCAACGACTCCTGCGTAGCCTTCCCTGCCCTCACCTGTCTTGCCGCATCATGGAATCCGCAGATGAGCCGCATCTATGGCGAAGCATTGGGCGAAGAAGCCCTGTATCGCGGCAAGGACATGATTCTGGGTCCTGGCGTCAACATCTACCGCACGCCTCTCAACGGCCGCAACTTCGAGTATATGGGCGAAGATCCGTTCCTGGCAAGCATCATGGTAGTGCCGTATATCCAGGGATTGCAGTCTAAGGGCGTATCAGCCTGCGTAAAGCACTATTGCCTGAACAACGATGAGGAATACCGCCATCAGGTCAACGTAATCGTCAGCGACCGTGCTCTCCATGAAATCTATCTCCCAGCCTTCAAGGCGGCTGTTGAGAAGGGTAAGACATGGGGTATCATGGGAGCCTACAACCTATATAAGAATGAGCACAACTGCCACAACCAGTGGACCCTGAACAAGATTCTGAAGGGCGACTGGAAGTATGATGGTGTCGTGGTAAGCGACTGGGGCGGTGCCCACGACCTGGAGCAGTCTGTAAAGAACGGGCTGGATATGGAGTTCGGCACCTGGACAGACGGTCTTACGATGGGCGCTACCAATGCCTACAACAACTATTATCTCTCCATGCCTTACATGAAGGCCATACAGGAAGGCAAGTTCACCCAGAAGGAGCTGGACGATAAGGTGCGCCGCGTATTGCGCCTTTTCTATCGCACCACGATGAATCCGAACCGCCCTCATGGTTTTCTCTGTTCCGAGAGCCATTATGCAGCAGCCAGACAGATTGCAGAAGAAGGCATCGTATTGCTCCAGAACAGGAACAATGTGCTCCCTATCAACACCCAGAAGGCTAAGCGCGTGCTGGTAGTAGGCGAGAATGCCATCAAGATGATGACCGTAGGCGGAGGCTCTTCTTCGCTCAAGGTACAGCGCGAAATTTCGCCTCTCGATGGTCTGAAGACGCGCTTGGGCAAGGACGGCATCGAGGTAGATTATGCCCGCGGATATGTGGGCGATGTAACGGGCAACTACAATGGCGTTACAACCGGCCAGAACCTGGAAGACAAGCGCAGCGAGGCTAAACTGATAGCCGAAGCTGTAGAGAAAGCCAAGACAGCCGACTATGTCATCATGTTTGGTGGTCTGAACAAGAGCGATTTCCAGGACTGCGAGGGTCACGACCGCAAGCATTATGAGCTGCCATACCATCAGGATAAGCTGATAGAGGCTTTGGCTAAGGCAAACAGAAACTTTGTTTATGTCAACATCTCGGGCAATGCGGTAGCTATGCCTTGGAAGGCTAAGGTTGCCGGCATCGTACAGGGCTGGTTCATCGGTTCGGAGAGCGGCGAAGCCCTTGCAAGCATCCTTACAGGTGATGCAAACCCTAGCGGCAAGTTGCCGTTTACATGGGTCAACTCGCTGAAGGAAACAGGTGCTCATGCACTCAATACCTACCCGGGAACCTGGCGCCAGAAAGGTGGAACCAGCACGAAGGGCAACATCATTGATGAGGAATATAAGGAAGGCATCTATGTAGGTTACCGCTGGACCGATAAGGAGCGCATCAAGCCTACCTTTGCATTCGGTCACGGCCTGAGCTACACCCAGTTTGCCATCTCTAATCTCCGCAGCGACAAGGTGCAGATGAAGCAGGATGGTACAATCACCTTTACCGTAAACGTAAAGAATACCGGAAAGCGTGCCGGAGCCGAGACGGTTCAGCTCTACATCCACGATGTCAAGTCATCAGTAGACCGTCCTCAGAAGGAGCTAAAGGGATTCCAGAAGGTTTATCTCCAGCCAGGTGAGAGCAAGGATATCAGCATCACCATCAGCAAAGAGGCCCTCAGTTTCTACGATGAGGCATCTTCATCCTGGAAGGCTGAAGCCGGAAAGTTTGAGGCTCTTGTTGGTAATGCAGCCGATAACCTGAAGCTCAAGAAAGCCTTCGAGCTCTTTTAAAAAGAATGATTAAATTCTGAGAAATTGAACGGAGGGAAGAAATAAATATAACGCATAAAAGTTTGTTACGGTAAAACGCCGTAACAAACTTTTATTGTTTTCCCCTGCTTTTCATCCATTGACAAGCTCGCGTAGGAACGGGGATTTTCCAAAAATATCAATATTCTGATTATCAGATGACTACCCATGTGTCGTGTTTCACGACACATGGGTACCTGAAGCATTTGCTCATTTCTAAAACAACTAACATACTGATTATCGGACAGTTAACCTACATGACGCTGTAAAACACAGCGTATGGGTACCCCGAAGTGTTTACTCTTTCTCCAAAAACAACAAACACTCTGATTATCGGACAGTTAACTCACATAATACGATAAAACACCGTGCATGGGTATCTGCAGCATTTACTCCTGAATTTTCGCAAGTTTTCGCCATACGCCCTGAAAGGCTTATTTCATGCCAATCTGCTTCACACGCTGCTCGAACTCTTCCCTGTCACAGATGGCACTATTCTTGATTTTGGCGCGATAATTATAGATAGTGTTCACAGAATAGTGAAGGAACTCGGCAATCTTAGAACTGTCCTCGATGCCCAGACGGATAAGGGCAAAGATACGGAGGGTGGTAGAAAGACGGCTGTCATCTTCGAGCACGATACGCTCTTCAGGTCTCAAGAGGGCATTGAACTCCTCAACAAAGTCAGGGAAGAGCTTCAGGAAGGCGGAATCGAAATACTCATACAGCTCGCCCATGTAGGCCTCGCCAGCCTGCATCTGCTCCAGCAGTTTGTTGAGTTCTCTTGCCTTCACCAGTTTCACTACTCGCTTGCGCATGGTCTCTATCTTGTCGACATAGATGGCACAAAGGCGCAGGAATCGACCAATATATACTTCCTTCATCTTGTTACTCTCGTTGAGTGACTGGTTCATCTCATTGAGCGACTGGTTCATCTCGTTAAGACGCTCATTTGCCAACTGCAAGGCATGGTTGGTTTCCTTTAGCTTATGATGGGCCGCAGCAATGCGCTTGCGCTGCTTGTTGACATAGTAGAGCAAGAGCATAACCACAAAGAGAAGCAAGGCTGAACACGCTACCATGAGCCGCAGATGCTGGTTGCCCGAAGAAAGTTCTTTCTGATAGCCCTCCTCAATCTGCGTGAGCACAGGCATGATCTGGCGGCTGCGGATAGGCGTATTGAAAACGGTAGCCGACTTCCAGGCAAACTTGATATACTCGTGAGAGCGCTTCTGCTCGCCCAGTTCGGCGTTGAGCAGATTGGCAACTTCCCAAAGAGAACCCTGGTCCATCACAGCCAACTGGACATCGCAGATAGCAGAACGCAAGAGGCAGCGGAGGAACTGTTCTTTATCACCAAACTGATTGTAGGTCATGCCGCGATAAAACTGAACGATGGCATACTGATGGGTGCCCGGTTTCGTCATCGCCAGCCGCTTATCGCTCAATCGCAAAGCCTCCTTCATATTGCCTGCATCGCGTACCCTCACCTCCTGCATCTGCAGATAAAGGTCATCATCATGGCTGAATGTGCTGTCTATTGCAGCCTGATAGGCATTACGCTTGCCGGCATAATATTTCTTCAAGGAAGGAACGTTGGAATAATATGCCATCTCGCCATACAGGTGCTGGCAAGCCCAGAGGTAGTTTCGTTTGCCCTCAGTATCAAGATCAGCGATATTGACAGACTTCAGCAGGTCGTACGATTCGGCATAATCGCCCGTGGTAGATTCCTGGAAAGCAAGCAGCGCCTTGGCATTCCCCACCTTCTTTTTATCGCCCATTCTGAAGGCAAGTTCCAAACACTGGTTGATGTATTTCAGCGCCATGTCGTTCTTGTAGGAGCGGTATTCCTCAAAGAGCGCAAAGCAGGCATCATACTTACTGCTTAGCCGCCTGGCGGTCTTCAGTTTCTGCTCCCAATCGCGAATTCGGGCTTCACGTACCTTCACATAATCAGCCGAATGGGCAATGGCGTTGTCCAGACTCTGAAAGAGCTGCTCTATATTATCTGTTGTTTTTGCTGCAAGAGAAAGAGGCATCAAGACTAAGAGCAGGAAGAAGAATGCCTTTCCCCATAATTCATTTATGCGATACATCAACTTGATTTTGTTAAGATTGACTTATTTTCATGAGGTTTCACGTGCAAAAGTAATAAAAAAATCGGTAACGACAAAATCTAATATAGAAGAAATGAAGATTTCTTCGCATTTTTTGTCTATACCACATCCACTTTTTGTATATCTCCCACTTTCCTTATCTATCTCATTATCAGATACATTTCTATCTGAAAAAGGAAAATTCATCCACATTTTAACATTCGTATCGCGCATCGTATCATCTTTTTTATTATCTTTGCAGAAGATAAGTATCAAAAATAACAATTAACATAATAAACAATGAGAACAGCACTTTTATCACTCACATTTCTTCTGGCTGGTTCTATGGCAGCACCTGCTTTCGCCCATACGGCAGCCCCTAAGAAAAAAGTAACTGCCACAACCAAGAAAGGCAAGATTCTACCCATGAAGGAGTATATCGACCAACTGATGGCGAAGATGACGCTACAGGAAAAGATTGGTCAGCTGAACCTGATGGTAGCTGGCGACATCACCACCGGCGGCGCACTTGATACTCAGGTAGGCAGCGATATCGCCCAGGGCAACATGGGCGGAGTTTTCAATATCAAAGGGCTCGACAAGATCAAGGCTCTGCAGGAAATCGCCATCAAGAACAGCCGTCTGGGCATCCCACTGCTCGTAGGTATGGACGTGATTCATGGTTACGAAACGGTGTTCCCTATCCCTCTCGCCCTCTCCTGCTCATGGGATACCGAAGCGCTGAAGAAAGTAGGCGAAGTATCGGCCAAGGAAGCCAGTGCCGACGGCATCAACTGGACATTCTCTCCTATGGTAGACATTGCACTCGATGCCCGCTGGGGACGAATAAGCGAAGGAAATGGCGAGGATCCTTATCTGAGCGGCGTGATGGGAGCAGCGATGACTCAGGGCTACCAGGGCGTGGATATGCGCACAGAAGAGATTCTGAGAGCCAACCGCATCATGGCCTGTCTGAAGCATTTTGCCCTGTACGGAGGCGTTGAGAGCGGAAAGGAATATAACACGGTAGATATGAGCCGCGTGCGCATGATGAACCAGTATCTTCCACCTTACGAGGCAGTGGTGAAGGCTGGCGTAGGCAGCGTGATGTCTTCATTCAATCTCATCGACTACATACCTGCTACAGCCAACAAATGGATGATGACCGATGTCTTGAGAAAGCAGTGGGGATTCACCGGTTTCGTAGTTACCGATTACGCTTCTATCGCCGAGATTCTGCAGCACGGAACGGCAAAAGACCTCAAGGAGGCTTCAGAACAGGCGCTGAAGGCTGGTACCGATATGGACATGTGTTCCAACGCCTTCGTAAAGCATCTGGCTAAGAGCATAGCAGAAGGAAAGGTGAGCGAGGAGGATGTGAACATCGCCTGCCGCCGCATTCTGGAAGCGAAATATAAACTGGGCCTGTTCAGCGACCCTTACCGCTACTGCAACACCAAGCGCAGCAAGAGCGAGATTTATACCGCTGAGAACCGTCAGGCAGCCCGCGATGTAGCAGCAGAGACCTTCGTGCTCCTGAAGAACGAAGGCAATATCCTGCCACTGAAGAAGGAAGGAAAGATAGCACTGATAGGTCCGCTTGCCGACACCCGAAACAACATTGCCGGTACATGGAGCGTGGCACAGGTACCATCTAAATATACCACCATCAAGGAGGCAATGGAGCATGCACTTGCCGGAAAAGCCACCTTATTATATGCCCAGGGAAGCAATATCTGGCGCAATCAGGAGCTGCAGAAAAACGGCGAATCCGGTAAACCGATCAACTGGGGCAACGAGGCTGAGATGAAGGCTGAAGCGCTGAAGATAGCCAAAGAGGCCGACGTGATAGTATGTGCTATGGGCGAAAGTGCCGAGATGAGCGGTGAATGCGGTAGCCGTACCAACCTGGAGATGCCGGATGTACAGCGCGAACTGCTTGCCGAACTTCTGAAGACGGGCAAGCCTGTAGTGCTCCTCAACTTTGCGGGCCGTCCTATGGTTCTTACTTGGGAAAAAGCCCATGTACCAGCCATCATGAATGTATGGTTTGGAGGCTCAGAGATGGGCGATGCACTCTGCGATGTCATCTTTGGCGACAAATCGCCATCGGGTAAGCTCACCACTTCGCTGCCTAAGACTACCGGTCAGGAGCCTCTCTACTACAACCATCAGAACACCGGTCGCCCTGTAGCAGACGATAATGAGAAGTTTTCCAAGTTTGCCAGCAACTGTCTGGATGTAAGCAATGGTCCGCTCTATCCTTTCGGTTACGGTTTGAGCTACACCTACTTTTCATACAGCAACTTCCGCCTGAGCAGTCAGGAGGCCGGCATCAGCAATGAGGAGGCTACCGAATGGCAGGATGGCAAGAAGATTACAGCTAGCGTCATCGTTAAGAACAATGGCTCCCGCGATGCCGACGAGATTGTGCAGCTCTACATCCGCGACATGGTAGCCAGCATCTCCCGCCCTGTAAAGGAGCTGAAAGGTTTCCAGCGCATCCATCTGGCAGTAGGTGAAAGCAAGGAGGTAAGCTTTGATATCACCCCAGATATGCTCAAGTTCTACAACGCAGATCTGAAGCACGTGATAGAACCAGGCGACTTCCAGATTATGATAGGAACCAACAGCAAGGATGTAAAAACAATGAAACTGAACGTGAAATAAACAAGAAAAATCGCCCTGTAAAGAGCAAAGCATAGCTTGAAAGATGCTTTACTTCTTACAGGGCGATTCCTATTGACTGAGCCCACTCCAACAGAAGGCTCAGTTATGGATTCTATCCTTCAGGATTACTTAGTCATCTCGAAACCTACACGCATACCATCGTAATTATTGGCGATAGTACCGATAGCGCTGAGGGTAGAACTGCCCTTGAGGGCACCCATGGTCTTGATGAGGTTGAGCAACTTTGTCTGGTCGAAGAGCAGGCTGATGCCGTTGGTAGTCTTCGTAGCATAGCCCGACATACTCAAGAGCAAGCCCTTCATCTGAATGGCATGAGTCTTCTCATCAAAAGTATAATTGCCCTGCCATGACTTGCCATCTATCTTGGCAGCGAAAGTTCCATCAGTTTTGAAGGTGAAATAGGTATTTGAGCCGCTGAAACCAAACTTGCTGTAATACTCACCCAACTTCTCCTCTACCTTGTTGGCAGCAATCTCACCGCCAGCCTTTGCCAGGAGATTCTCAGAGGTAAAGGCGCATCCCGGCTTGCTGTACTTCCAGGTATGGGCACAGAGATCCTGCTTGCTGAAGGTACCTGAACCGATTACATTATTCAGAATGCCATTGATAATGCTGCTACCTGCAGAACTGCTGCTGTTAGAGTTTCCGCCCAGTACAGCACCCAAGATACCTGCAACGGCTGAGCCTGCATTGCTGGTTGCACTGGTAGATGTAGCGGTATTGCTGGTTGTTGCTGCAGTTGTTGTTGCAGTCGCAGCTGTTGTGTTAGATGCAGCAGAAGTTGTTTTCTTTGTAGAAGTCTTCTTGGCCGTAGTCTTCTTAGAAGTCTTCTTTGTTGTCTTCTTAGTCGTTTTCTTAACCGGCATCATCTCAGACATTGAGGCATTAAGCGCTGCCTCGTTCATAGCGCTTGCGTTGCTGCCAGCTGTGCATGCGAGCACGAGGGCAGCCAAAAGAAATACCTTTTTCATTGCTTTCTATATATTTATTTTTATCACTCTTATTTATATATACCCAATACTTCCTATTGTTCTTTCGGGTGCAAAGTTCGCAAAAAAATCGGAAATACGATAAGAAAAATCCCTATTTCGCGGTATGAATCTCCCTAAAAACTCAGCATTTCTGCTCTTTCTACGTTATTATAGACGAATACTATGACAATTCGTTTAAAAGACTATGAAAAAATCGTTCAGGAAATACTAATTATCATTCTAAAGGGGGAAAACTGCTCAAACGATTGCACTTTTTTTTGACATACATCAAAAAATAACGAATAAAACACGTATTTTCATGCATTTTGTACCTAGAAATAGGTAGAAAACCCCTATCTTTGCAAGCGGTTAACAAATATCAATAGGTTATGAATGATTTAATTAAGGTAAATTCAGAAAATCAGAATCAGGCTATCGATAGATGCCAACAGATTCTTCAGGATCGCCGCGAGGCTCTTGCCTCTAAGGCAAAGAGAAGAGGTTAATACTCTTCAGAAACAAGAAGTAAAGGAGGAAAGATGATGCTCTTATACAATATAAGGACGCATCCTTTCTTTTTAAAGAGAGATTTTTCGAAACGACTCTTAAATGATGAGTTTCAAAAATTTTGGGAAAAGAAAAAAACGTAAAAATCCCGTTGTCAGCCATCTGGCTTGTACAACGGGATTTTTTCGTTTATTATATCAAGTCCGAGATTTTACTTCTCGTTCTTCACTGCCTTCATGATGATCTCGAAATGATTACCACTCTTCAAGATGACATTCTTCAGGAAGTCTGAAATCTCAGATGCCTTCAGATTCTTCACCATCTCCTTGTAATCGCTATGAGTATCAACACCCATACGCTCGTATGTGCTCAACGCACCAAGCCAATAGCCGTTAGACTTCTCGCTAACAGCAGCCTGCTTCAGAAGAATCTCCTTTACCTTCTGAAGGTCTTCTGCATTTGGCTGGGCTACGGTCTCTTCCATACCCTTGAAGAAGTAAGGAATAGCGATATCCGACTTCTCTGGGTTCAGCTGAGCCACGGCTGAAATAGAGATGGCAGCCTTGTTATCATAATCGCGAAGCAAACCATAGTTTGCACCTGCATGATAAGCAGCACTGAGTTCCTCACGGATAGTACGCAAATACTTCATCTCCAAAAGGCGGGCTGAAACATCAGCAAGAACCATATACTGCAAGGTGAATGGAGCCTTGGTATACCAGATCTCTGTTGCCTGGTTCTGTGGGTTCTCCATTGCTTTGGTAAAGACATTGCTTACCTTACCCTTAGCATAAGGAATCTGCTTGTTCTTCAGCTTGAAGCCATTGTTTGGCAGACTGGCTATATACTGCTCGATGAGTGGGAGGAGAGTCTTCTCATCATAGTTACCTACGAAATAGAAGGTGAAGTCCTTGGCATTGCCGTAGAACTGCTTACCAATCTCCAGGATACGGTCGTAGTTGATATCCTTGATATCGCTTGCCTCTGGCACACGGGCAAGTTTGCTACCCAAATAGAGGGTGCTCTGAACAGAATCCTGATATACGAGGCTTGGGTTGTTGCTCTTGTTGGCAAGAACAGTAGCCATCATACTCTTCATATTGTCGAAGCTCTTCTGGTCCTTGCTTACTGCGGTCATCTTGAGATAGATGAGCTGCATCAGGGTTTCGATATCCTTAGGAGTAGAATTACCCTTCAAACCATGATTGAAAGGACTCAAACTGAACGAAACGCCAGCCTGCTTACCTGCCAAAGCCTTATCAAGCTCATTGCTTGAGAAATCGCCAAGACCACTAGCATCGAGCACATCTGCTGCAAATGCAGCATTCAGGAAGTCTTCCTTGCCGAAAGTAGAATAACCCACATTGGCTGAAGCTGCGAAAGCAATCTCATTGTCCTTGAAATCGGTCTTCTTCAAGACCACCTTAGCGCCATTAGAAAGAGTCAACTCCTTGAAGCCCAACTTCTTGTTTTCAACAGTCTTCTTAATTTTACCAGCCTTAGGAGCCTGAGCAATGAGAGGTTCCTGCTTAACATTATCCACATAAGCCTCGAGCTTCTCAGCACGTACCTGCTTTACGATGGCAGAGAGTTCCTGCTCTGTAGGATAAACGGCACCAGCCTGCTCGCGCATCATTACCAATGATACAAGGTTGGTATCGCTCTGGCAAACCAACTGCTTGGCATAGCTGTTGATAACCTCAAGAGGCAAGTTTGGAACTACCATCTTCCAGATCTGACTCTCCTCTTCTACTGACGGAATAGGCTCGTTAGAAGTGAAGTTATCCACATACTGGGTGGTAAACTGCTCGTTCTTCATCTTATCCTTGTTGGCAAGCGCCTTGTCAACCTGGCTCATGAATTCATCCTTGGCACGCTGATACTCAGTAGCTGTGAAACCGAACTCATGCATACGCTGTGCCTCGCGGAGAACAGCAGCATAAGCCTCCTTAATCTTTCCTGGCTTAGCTACACCGGTAAGGGTGAAAGCATCCTTAGTGCTTGAAATCAGGTATGAACCATCACCGGCATTTGCCTGGAGATATGGACAGTCTGGCTCCAATGCCTTCTCAGCATAACGGGCAGCAATCATAGAAGAAATCACGTTATCCATGTATCCCTTCAGGAGATAGCTCATGTTGCTCTTCAGAGAATCTGGCACAGCATTGTGCTTCATATAAACCTGGAAGAGATCAACCTGCTGCTCCTTATCCTTGTCGATAACATAGATGGCTGAATCATTATCAGATACTTCTACCTTCTCTATCTTAGCGGCATTCTTAGGTACCTTGATACCAGAGAAGAGTTCCTTAATCTTAGCTTCGATATGATTTACATCTACATCACCCACGATGATAATAGCCTGATTGTCTGGGCGATACCATTTGCGGTAGTAAGCACGGAGAGTTTCTGGCTTACAGCCATCGATAACGCTCATCAAACCGATAGGGAAACGGTAGCCATACTTTTCACCCTGATAGAGCTTAGGAAGTGAACGCTCTATCATGCGCTGCTGACCTACGATACGCATACGGTACTCATTGTGTACCACATCGCGCTCGTCATTGATGGCTTCCTTGGTAAGAGAGATACCATTGCTCCAATCCTTGAGGATGAGCATACAGGAGTCTACGGCTGTAGGGCGGGTAGTAGGTACATCGGTGAAGTAATATACGGTTTTCTCTACGCTGGTATAGGCATTGAGATTTCTACCATACTCCACGCCGATGCTCTGCAGATAGTCCTGGAGGGAATTACCTTTGAAGTGATCGGTACCGTTGAAGGCAAGGTGCTCGAGGAGGTGAGCCAAACCGCGCTGGTCATCATTCTCATTGATAGAACCCACT
>ERZ894199.637-NODE-637-length-15338-cov-11.049598_pt1 | contig 15338 bp, 14 predicted proteins | sample MGYA00380285_ERZ894199 | MGnify/ENA primary metagenome ERZ894199 (study PRJEB32331, sample SAMN06328447) | human gut metagenome | biome: human gut microbiome; feature: stool | host: Homo sapiens | collected 2012-01-17 ... | reverse complement strand
ACAGACCGCAAAAGCGGTCTGCTATTTGTCAAGGTACTCGTATTCTACCGTTTACCCAGGAACACTGCCCAACCATGAAAATATCAGAGGAAAGGACTACTATAAGTAAGGGTGACGTACTATGGCATACAGATTAAAAGATTATCTTTATAACGATAAACTCACAAAGGAACAGAACATACTCATGGATCGGCTGTATAAACTTCGCATGTCCGGTATGGCTGAAGCATTTGAAAAGCAGCTGCTGGAACCAAACACAGGTCTCGAACCATTTGAAGTCCGCTTTGCTGCTATTGTAAATCAGGAGTGGGATCAGCGTGAGAGTAAAAAGTTTAAACGTCTCATGAAGAAAGCGACCCTGAAATATCCTGCAGCTGATCTTGACAGTTCAATCTATGATCCAGAACGTCAGCTGAATACACACGTCATAGAACTTCTGGCCAAGTGTGATTGGATCGATGAGCCGAATAACCTGCTGATGACCGGAGGGGCCGGTGCTGGGAAAACGCACATCGCCTGCGCCTTATGTATCACAGCAATGCATCAGAACCGTACTGTTAAATACATACGTGCGAACACACTCTTAAAGGAATCAGATCATGCCAGGCAGGAAGGTACTTACTTTGAGTATTCGAATGAAATGGCAGCTTATGATCTCATGGTGATAGATGATTTCGGCTTAATGGATCTGGACATCGAGAAATGCCGCGATTTATTTGAAATCATCGAGTCCAGAGACTGCCGCAAGGCAACTATTATAATCTCTCAGATTCCAGTATCCGGATGGTATCAACTTTTTGGGGATTCCACCTATGCGGATGCCTGCTTAAGCCGAATGACATCCAAGGCATATCGTCTTGAATTTCCTGGCAGGGATCGCAGAGTAAATAATGGTAACTAATAAACGTGCTGAGCTTTGCTCAGTTTAAAGCAGAATGGCGCTCCGTTCCTCTGGAACGGATGCGCAGTTCTTGCGGAATATGCAATGTGGATGCAATTATGAAAAATTGTCTGCTGTAGGACACATCAATCTAGGCCTTTTGCAATCTTTTGAGAAAGATGGCGGTGAGCAGTGCTTCTTGGATTTTATGGTGCGAAATTTTCAGTATGCTACGCACCACAGAAGGCGTATGCTTCCAAGTGTAGAAGACATCTTTGCAAATGAAGATAAAGACACATTGCCATATTCGGAAAGAGATGCGAAAGATGCTGTAATGCAGAGATTTTGGCTTGAGCAGGCAGGAAGAACTCAAAATGTGTTGAACGAATTGTCAAAACAATATGGTGTTCCAATTCCAGAAGGCTGTCATTCCATATTGGATTATATGGATTATGTTGACTACGGGCATGACCAGAGAAAAAGAAATGCATCGTGGCATGTCAGCTGTTTTTCCGATGCGGATAGAAAAAGAGTTAAAAAAGTACTAAAAGACTTCCGAGTAAAAAACTACACGATGCATGCCATGATAGATGATTGCATCGCAGACTTCGCATTATAAGGCGGGATATTTAGTAAGATATCTGGGGCCAGACCCTCTTTCGGCAACATAGGATAGGAGTGATCGGATGAGTGCAATTGAAGAATTACTTAATCAGATAATAATGCGCGGATGGGAATGGATTTGGAGTGTATCATGGTACTGGATACCAGCAGGACTAGGATTTGCATTTCGATTTGGATTATTGAAATACAAAATATGGGATTCAGAAATGCGAGTCAAAGTAATCTTAAGAGATATCGGAATTATTTTCGGACTAACAATATTGTGGTCGGGCTTGAATTCCTATGAATTAGATAGTAATACGGGAGTGATGGTTTTTATCTTGACTTTTGTCTACATTGTATATGGTTTGGCAGAAAGTTGTGAAGACACTGGAGGAAGTACAGAAAGCATATTACTGATTTTAAAAAGTGTTTTATTAACAATGCTCTCATTCCAAGAAATAGGTGGAACTATTTTTGGTGCAATAGTAACAAGTGGAATGGCTGTTATGGCATATAAGTTTTGGATTTGTAAAGAAAAGAAGACAGATTTGTTTGAAATAATCTTTTTATGCGCAGAAGCAGTTATTTTGTCTATCATCGGTGAAATATATGCTATACAAGGAATAGGGGTTTTTCTATTTGTATTTTTTGAGGAAACAGCAATATTCTTTTTTAATTATATTGTTAAGTACATAGCGTCTGTATTCTTTGGAGAGGCAGAGGAAAACTATTACTAAAAGTATGAAGTGGTGGAAAAGATGCATAGGAAAGGTGGATACTAATTGAAAGATTTTGTGAGTTTTATTAAGAATTATTCGACAAGAGATTTTATCTATTTTTTCTCAGAAATATCAATCGAACTATATAAGAATCAGCAAAATAAGTCAGAAGATGAATTAAAGTGTAGTATTACATTTCCATTGAATGCTATCTTACATGGATTTATACATCGGCAAGTGCAGGTAATGTTGTCAGCATGGGATATTCAAAATATGGCGTATGTCTCTATAGTCAGTGCAAATGATTACAGAAAAGAAATTATGACAAGAGAAAAGGCTGGTACGGTGGTAAATTTGTATAGAGGATATGAGAATGAGCATTCCAATAGCGAATATATCAAAGATGCAAAATTGCCTGATATATTTAAGTTTATGATGGGCATGACATATGAACAGTTTAAGTATCAGAATTTAGCATGGACATACCAGAGCTTTAGCCGAAATTATCATATTTTGCTTGGCTCAAGTAAAATTAGCAGGGATGAGATTGTAGATATAAATGAAATTACAGAAGAATTGTTTGGTATGAGTGCAGACGAGTTTATGACCAATGTACTTTATTTGTTGTGGTTATGCAGTGAGCGTCCCGATCCGTTAGGGGCAGAGGATGATTTATATAAGCACGGGGCAAACAGCATACTCACTAAAGAGAATTTGGAGAAAATTATTAATTATTATTCTGTTACATATGATGATGTAAGGAAGTCTCCAATACAGAAACAATTGTTTTATAGCAAACCTTTTGTGATTACTCAAAAGAACAAAGAGCCGATTATGGTCAGTATGTATTTGGTACAGATGCTCTTTGCAGATGGTTTATATTGGTTAATTCGAGATTATTATTATAAGAATGGTAAGGGAACCGGGTTCATTAATGCTTTTGGCAGAATGTTCGAAGAATATTTTATGGAACTGGCTGAGATTTACCTGACAGAAGATATGTGGCACAAAATCCCAGAACAAGACAAAAAGAGTGCGGATTTCTTTGTAGAATTTGAGGATGCGGTATTCTTGTTTGAATTGAAATCAGGACTGCTTGGAATAAAGGCAAAGCAACAGGCACCAGATGTTCAACAGATTGATACATTTTACAAAAGAAATATTTTAGAAGCACATGAACAACTTAAAATGTCTGAAAAGGAATATCAGGGACAAAAGCCGGTTATTAAAATTTTTTTGCTGTATGAGAGTATGACGAATACGCAAATAGTGATGTCTTCGATACCAGAGATATTTGTTGATGACAGCAGATGTTATATCATGACCATAGAAGACTTGGAGATGATGCTGGCTACATATAAGAACGGTAAAGAAAAGTTTGAAAAGGTAGTAAAAGCATTAGTTACTAATCAGAACAGCAATGCTCAGGTTACGAGTGTTTTACATGTCTTGAACGATTGTGATGCTGTTGGAGATATGCACTTTATTGAAGACAGAGACTATTTTATGAAAATAGCAAAAAGAATGGAAAAGGAGTTGGAGGTATAATGAAATTCCTTTAATACTGTGGTAAAATAGGATATATTAATTCGAAATACTGCGGAGGTAAATATGCTTGATAATAGTATAGGGTGTTATGGAAAATTGGTTTCAGAAGTATTGACAGCAATCTCTCAAGTTTATTGGGGAAGAATGTATAAATATATTAAAGATAACAATATCGATTATAAGGATGTGAATTGCTTTATTCTCAATCCTGAAAGTATGGCTGTTTATTTTAGTAAGACATTTATTGCCATAGAGTATTGTGGTAATCCATATGTAAAAAATATTGTGGAAAAATCTGAAAGAATGATTGTTGTCCGTGATTTCACAAAAGAAGATTTGACTTCAAAGCAAGTTATTGAAAAGATAATTGGCTTTACTTTTGATGGAACTAGCGGGATTACATTTCCATTATACTCTGATATATATGAAGATTTAATGGTTCCGACAAATGCAGGATTAGATAAGCTGATTGACTTAAAATGGAACTTTGCTGCTCAAAATAGTATGGTAAGTTTCAATTCACAGGGATTTGATATTGTAGAGGGACAATTTGTTAGACCAATTAATGGCATGTTTTTTGATGCAAAAGATGATGATTTAAAAACCAGAATTATAAAGTGGATTGATTTTATCCCTTGTCATTATAATGAGCCAGAAGAAGGAGAACTGGATGAGATTGGTTTTAGTTTGGAAGTATATGACAGATTATGGCAAGCTGACCTCTTTTATCAGTATCCGGAACCCGCAGATTTTAAATATGATAAGCTGCCTAAAATTAATAGGTTTATCGAGTTGTTTGGTAACTCTGAGAATTCGGAGCCAACTATTACCTCATTTTTAGCACAGCAAGAAAATCACTTTATTCTTAATATGGGATTTATGGGAACCGGAGTACATTCCCAAGTTAAGTGCGAGTGGCAGAGTGAGGAAAAAGACGAAATTATACCAGATTTTTTTGTTGTTAGAGCAAATGGATATGCGGATATTGTAGAGTTCAAATTACCAAAAGTTAAAAGAAATACTGTAGTTGGACGAAATAACCGTGAACAATTCAGTGCAGAGATTAATTCATACATCGCACAGACAAGAGTATATAGAAGTTATTTTGAAGATCCTAATAACAGAAGGTGGTTTGAGAAGAAATATGGATTTAAAGTATATAAACCCAAAAGATATTTGGTTGTAGGACGAAGAAATGATTTTGAATGCGATGAATGGATAGAAATTAAATCAGATTATACGGATGTGGAAATAGTTACGTATGATGACTTAGTTGACACAGTAGTTTCCCAATTCTATCAATAAAGAATTTAGCAAGGAGGATAAATGCCTAAAATAATATTACGATGCAACTACTTAAAGAATGCCCCACCTTCACATCTTGCCAATTACATGAACTACATCAGTACCCGTGAGGGTGTGGAGAAGGTAGACAGCACCAGCGCCTTACTGTACTGGTGCCGCATTCTTTTCTTTTTCAATCATTAAATCAAGATTAGAAAGATCCAGATCTTTAAATTCTACTCTTGTATTAGAACCTTCTTTGTGGATAATCATACTGGAAGCTATTTCTTCAAAATAACGCTCTTGTTCTTGAAGATACTCAACGGTCGGATGAAGAATATTCTGTCGAAGTCGTGAAGAATCTTCCTTAGATAAAATAATGGGACCTGTCATAACAGTATTGCGCATAATATTCTCCTTTCAATACCCTAATAAGTCAGCGGTCTGTTGTTCAAAATAATTTTTCACATACTGACTGTCCTTAATAAGGTCAATATACATGTATGTATTTACCGCATCAATATTCTTGCCCATCTCTTTAAATCCAATTTTTTTGTACCAGTCCACTTTTTCAGGTACTGCATTCAGGGTAATAAAACGAATTGGTAAAAAATCAGTCCATTGCCGTGCTTCATTAATAATTTTTTCTAATGTTTTTGTCCCAATTTTATTCTTTTGATATTTTGTTCCTATTGCCAGATAATTTATATACAAACTGGGAAGAAATTCTCCAAAATCATCAATTTGATAATCAGATATTTCTGAAATACAATCATAAAAAGCGACATCCCGAAAGGTTATCATATAGTATCCCACTACGAGTGACTTATATTCAATTTCATATGCATAACACTGTTGCAGCAGTGTGGCAAAATAGGAATTTTCAACATACTCATTAATCGCAGAATTCCCACAATCAAAGTTATTAACCGCAGATGTCATCAATTTATATTGAAGCTCTGCCATATCTTCACCCTTTCTTTTGGTTTAATTAATAGTCTGTATTTTACCAAGACAGATCATTTGTGTTAAAATCCATAAAAATAATTAGAATTCTTACTTTTTTATGCTAATTTGGCATGCGTGATCAGCTTCACCTAAAAACACTATATCTTAAACTTCAGCACAAATATGCGTGGATTATTAGTGGCAATGTAAGACATTTCCATGCCTTTACCGGTAGTTTCTCTATTAGATATGGGGTAATCCCTATCCCCTATATCAAACCCTGCGTGCGTTATTAACGCATACAGATCTTCTCTTTATATTTCATACTTTATTAGAATACAAACGTACATTATACTAAATTCCCCAGTCCACACATTACTTTAAGTATATCACAAGTCAGCAAATAAATCATCCTTGTATAAAATTATTTTCGGAGAAATTATGAAAGAAAAATCGTTTGTAAAAAAATAAAATTATATGATATCACAATTAAGAACAATACGGACACTGGAAATGTAAAAATCAGGATTTTTACCCCTGATACTATTGACGAATGCGAATTAGAGCGGATGAAAGTAATGCAATTAAACGAAGTACAAAAATTAGTGCGGAGTTCATATAAAGGAACAGTAACAATTTTGCTTTAATTTTCAGGTATGTCAGAGCGGCGAAATCAGTTGAAAGCGGCGGAGGAATACACATTGGGGTCAGACCCCATTAAAGATTACTAAAAAAGGGGAAGAAAGGATGTAGTTTTTAACTACATGACAACTATATACTATGATGCTATAATGGGATTAAAACAGGAAATGAGTTGGCATTGTACGATGAATCCGGTGGAATAGAAAATACAGGGATACGCCGACAGGTGATAAAGGAAATTACTGATTTTGCAAAAAAATATGATGTAAAAAAATTCTTCTCTTCGGATCAAGGCAAGAGGTGATTTTAAGCGTACGAGTGACATTGATTTAGCAGTGTCAGATGGAAAGTTTGATCGTTTTGCGCTTCATTAAAAATATGAAAAAAATATGAGACAGGAGGCGATTATAATGTACATATTCATACCATTTTTCTTTTTCATCTGGGGCGGTCTGACGGTGGCTTATTTTCATTTCGGATTTCAGCCAGAATGGCTTGCTACGATTCTGAATACGAGTTCCGCCGGCGACAGCGCAGCCAATGCTTTTATGCTCAGCACACGCGGTGGAATTTTTATCATCGGTGTCGGTGTTTTTTGCCTGATCTGGATTGTAGTTCGTCTTTGGCTTGGGATTGATAAATTCGAAGAACCTCAAGACTCTGGTTCTTTGCGCGAAGATATTGTGGAGATTTTTGACGCTTTGCTCACACCCATTCCCTCGTATGAAGAGGAGAAAGAAACAGATCCACTTAGCTTTGGTGCACTCTTCGATGAACTTTCCAGTACATCTTCCTCGGAGCCGGAATATCTGAGTGACAGTGATGGCAAAAGCGTTCGTATCACCGGCCGCGGTTCTGATGTTTTTTATCTGGAAAACGGTGATGTTGTCTATACTACAGACGGTCGTGATTTCTATACGACAGATGATGATGTGTATCATCACTATGAATGAAGCGGGCGTATTTGAAAGCAGTGGAGCAGTACGTTTGCCACATTGGGGTCTGCCCGTGCGTCCAGCAAAGGGTATATAGTCCGGTGGGTGGAAGCCCCATCAAATAAGCTGTTAACCACAGCATTTGAAGCGAGTCTTGAGTCTGTTACGGTAACGTGCAGGCTAAGCGTAGACAGCAAGATAGCAGGGATAGCTATGGAGCACCGAAATCCCAAAGTATCAGAGGGTCGACACCGTGGTCAGGGTGGAAGACAATATATGCACTTATCGTTATGGTGAGATTTTGCATGCCTCTGCGGTGTTGTTGAAACTATTCATGTCAGACAGGGACTATATGTCAACTGGAGAGGACCTGCATTTTCTTTTCAGAGTGTGTAAATGAAAAGTATGTCCGCCAACCAAAAGAAGAAAGACAAACGAAGTGCAGGTAGTCGGAGGCCCGAACAGTACCGGTGAAGGTATGAACAAAATAAATACTGGAGGGAAGTCGAGAGAGAACTGTGCCTCGCAGTTCTGGCCTGCGAAACTATATCAAAGAGGAAACATTAGCTATACACAGAGATAGGGGAACTAATGGAAACGAAATTGGCGAGAATATCACAATTATCAAAAGAAAACCCAGATATGGTCTTTACATCACTGGGGCATCTTATCAATAAGGAGATGCTTGAGAACTGTCATGTCCAGATGGATGGAACGAAAGCCGTAGGAATAGATGGAGTTACCAAAGAAGAATACGGAAGAAATCTGGAAGAAAATCTAGAAGCCCTTATAGAAAGTCTGAAGAAGAAATCCTATAAGCCTAAACCAGCAAGACTGGTAGAAATACCAAAGGACAATGGGAAGATGCGGCCACTTAGTATCTACTGTTATGAAGACAAGCTGGTACAGGAAGCACTGCGCAGGATACTGGAAGCAGTATTCGAGCCAATGTTTTATGATGAGATGATGGGATTCAGACCCAACAGGGGCTGCCATAAAGCAATCCGCAAACTAAACATAATGCTGGAAAGGAAACCGACGAATTATGTTCTGGATGCGGATATAAAAGGATTCTTCCAGCATCTTGACCATGAATGGATTGTGCGTTTTATAGAATCAAGGATCAAAGACCCGAATATCATCCGCCTTGTCAGACGAATGCTGAAAGCAGGAATTATGAATAACTATGAATTTGAAGCAACAGAGGAAGGAAGTGGACAAGGTTCCGTCTGCTCTCCGATAATTTCCTGTATCTATATGCACTATGTGCTGATATGGTGGTTCAGAGAGGTGGTAACGCCGATGTTAAAGGGATATGCAGGTCTGGTGGTCTATGCTGATGATTGTGCGCCACGAAGGCGGAAACTTGTGACATGATGTCAAACAAGTATAGCCATGCTGTGTGAATGATGATGGCAGGCCCATCGGAACCGCTATATAGGTGGAGGTTTCAAATCACTCTGAGGTGCTGTAGTCAAAAGCTATGGTACTGAGCGTCAGAGAAAAGGCTGTACAAAACAGTCAGGTGTGGACAGTGGAGATGAACGAAGCTGTGAACCACTTACGAAAACGTCGAAAGCGTAGAGACTCCATCAAAACCAGGGGGTCAGTCGTTAACCTGGGATAAGCATAACGGGAGCCTATTTACTGGTTATGCGGTGGACGGCGTAAAGGTGGCATGAACACTGTTCAGGCATTCATATGGAACGTGGGAACCTACGGGCTGGTGTTAAGGGAGAGTGCCAAGTGGACGAACCGCAAGGTACAGAGTACTGATACAGTCATAGGGGCAGAGTGGCTTGTAGTAGTGAAGAGGGTTTCTGAAAAGAAAACAGAGCGAAGAAGCCACAGTATCCAAGCAGAGTAAATAAGTCAACTTAGGAATAAGGAGGAGCTTATGAGCGAAGCAAAACAGTTTGATATTTCAAAGAAGGCTGTAATTGCAGCTTTTCAGGCGGTAAAGGAAAACGCAGGAAGTTACGGGGCAGATGAACAAACCATAAAAGAGTTTGAGGAGCATCTTAATAACAACCTGTATAAACTATGGAACCGGATGGCATCAGGAAGTTATTTCCCGAAGCCTGTAAGGGCAGTAGCAATACCCAAGAAAAATGGTGGAATCAGAATTTTGGGAATTCCAACAGTAGAAGACAGAATCGCACAAATGGTTGCGAAGATGTACTTTGAACCGCTGGTTGAACCAATGTTTTACAATGACTCATATGGATACCGTCCGAACAAATCTGCAATTCAGGCAGTAGGACAAGCAAGGGAAAGATGTTTTAAAAGAGACTGGGTATTGGAATTAGATATCAAAGGGCTCTTTGATAACATCAAACATGGATATCTGATGTACATGGTTGAGAAACATACGCAAATAAAATGGCTGATACTTTATATAAAACGTTGGCTTACAGTGCCGTTCATCATGAGTGATGGCTCGGTTGCTGAACGCAGGTCAGGAACACCTCAGGGTGGAGTTATCAGTCCTGTGCTTGCAAATCTATTTCTTCACTATGTATTTGATGACTTTATGACAAAAGCATATCCGAACATCTGGTGGGAAAGATATGCTGATGATGGAGTACTGCACTGCCAATCGTACAAGCAGGCTGCATTTATAAAGCAGAAACTGGAAGAACGTTTTCAGCAGTTTGGATTGGAACTGAATAAAGAAAAGACACGTATTGTCTACTGCAAGGATAACCGAAGGCCACAAAACTATAGTTGTACCCAATTCACTTTTCTGGGATATACGTTCAGACCAAGGCTAAATAAGAATAAAGAAGGAAAGTTCTTTGTAGGCTTTACGCCTGCGGTCAGTGAAAAAGCCAAAACTGCTATGAAACAGAAGATCAGAGAATGGAAGATACAGTTAAAGGCGGATCTCTCATTAAAAGATATTGGGAACATGATAAACAAAGTAGTGCAAGGATGGATTAACTACTACACACACTATTATAAGTCAGAATTTTATGAGGTGTTGCGTTATATCAATCAATGTCTGATTAAATGGGTACGACGAAGTTATAAAAAGAAAAACACGAGAAGCAGAGCCGAGCACTGGCTTGGTGCAGTAGCCAGAAGAGACAGAAACTTGTTTGCACACTGGAAATTTGGAATATTACCATCTGTTGGAGAGGGAGCCGTATGAGTCGAGAGGCTCACGTACGGTTCTGATGGGGACTCAAGGGGAGGTTCCTTGGGTCTACCTACTTTGTGGTGACATTCCAATACAAATCAGATGCAGTATGGTTCTATGAACACTTAAAACATAGAATGGGACACTTTGGATTAAGCCTTGAAGAAGAAAAGAGCAGGCTGATAGAGTTCGGACGATACGCAAAGGAAAGATGCAGTAAAAGTGGAACGAAGCCAGGTACCTTTACTTTCCTAGGTTTTACACACTACTGTTCCAAAAGCAAGAATGGTAGATTCAGAGTGAAGAGGAAAACCAGTAAGAAGAAGTTTGCGAAGAAATGTAGAGAAATAAATCAACTGATGGGACACATGAAAACATGGAAACTGAAAGAGATTACTGCTAAACTCAATCAGATACTGACTGGTTATTACCATTACTATGGAATCACAGACAATACAGAAAGAATAACAGCATTTCGATACCACGTAATGAAAAGTTTATTCTACTGTCTAAATCGGAGGAGTCAAAAGAAAAGCTACAACTGGGTAGAATTTCTGAATATGATAGATAACAGCTATCCACTGGTAAGACCCCGAATATATGTCAGTGTATATAATTGATAAATGTGAACGATTCGTTTCGCAAAGAGCCGGATGCGGGAAAGCCGCAAGTCCGGATTCTGTGAGGGGCGTACGACCGCAAGGGGTGCGTCTACTCGACATCGAAAATAACCGCAACTGGTTACGATGTAGTACTTGGAACTGGATCCAAGAAAGAAAACGGTGAGACACGTCCATACCAGTATGGCAATCACAAGAAACTGAACCTCAAAGAAGGTACAGTAACAGCAACATTCAAGAACGTACCAAAGGGAACATGGGTAGTTGGAATGCATGCATTCAACAGAACATCCGAAGACGGAAAGAAAGTCTTCAGCCCATGGTCAAACCTGAAAAAGGCTACTGTTAAATAATCCTTTGGGTAAAGAAATATATAAATAAGAAAAACTATTGCTAGGCTCTTAAATGAGTCAAATACAGTACTTCCCCTAGATGAAGGGATATAATAACAAACCGGCATCTAAAGGGAAGAACTGTATTTATACAGCAATAGTTTTTCTTTTTATAGAGTTGTTATAATAAATAGCATTTTTTTACCGTGAAAAGCTTTTGACAGTATACATATCTATTTAAAATAATAATCAAAAAAGAAAGTAGACTTAAAAATGGCAACAAAAAACAAAAAAATAATATGCCCACATTGTGGTGAAGCTATTATGGTAGCTGTAGACACTGAGCAAGATGAAATTCCATACATTGATATGGATGATGATTCACAAAATGAAACTTCTTATATTGACATGGATGACGATGGATATAATGATATTGATTCAGATAATCCATTTAATGAAGATGCTATGGATTTTGAACTGGAAAAAGATAACATGTTATCACAACTTCGGAATTATTATGACGAAGATGAACTGGAAGTGAATGAAGATTCCACTTATGAAGAGATAAAAGAAGTCTTTGATGAGATGATGGAAGAATGCGCTGATGGAGAATATTGTCTTTTTCCTAATGAAAGAGACTATGATTCAGAAGATGAAGATGGCTTGTAATATCTATCTGCACCTGTTTTTTCAGGATTTTCTTTTCAATCAGGCTGTTCAGAACACAGACTACCTTATAAAGAGCCTCTGACCTGATAGATCAAAGGCTCTATTAAAAGAATTTCCGTTTACCAGTATTTTTTTACATAATTGACAGCTTCTTCCTGTGACAGGGAAAATTCATTCATGAGGTTTCTGACGATATCTGCCTCACTGATATTAAAATTCCTGCAGGTCCTTACAGTCGCACGAATGCCTTCAAGGATACCTTCCCATCGACCTTCCTGACGCCCCTCCTGTCTTCCTTCTAGTCTGCCTTCCCGTCTGCCTTTCTGACGGCCTTCTTCGACACCTTCCTGCCTTAACTCTTCCAATGCATTACACATATTGATCTGCCCTCCTCTCTGCTCCAATTCCAAAGCATGATCGATCAGCTTCTGTGATTCTGTAATAGCACCTATCACAACGCCCAGATCTGCCGGGATATCATGGTCACTGTAGACTTCTTTGATCTTCGCATAATCCCTGGCATAGATCAGGCGGCTCATATCAAACACCATGTTTACATCCGGATCACTGAAACACAGTTTCCCACTTGATCTTACCTGGACTAGGTTCATACGGTAATCCGATACCAGTGGTTCTATCTTTTCGGGAATCTCCAGCATGTCCTTCAGGGAAAACGGGCCCCCATTCACTTTCTCCATAGTATACACACAGACTGATCACCGGATGCAGCCGGTCAGTCTTCTTAAAACCTGACAGGAATTCATCCGCTGAATGGAAATCACCGTTTTTCTTATTTACTGCTGCAATCTCATCATATTCTTTCATGTAAGAAAACGCATCTCCAACCATATGGCGCAGCGGCATCGCATAGTGGATCTTTGCCTGATTTTCCAGTCCCCAGAGAACAAAATCTACACCATATGCCGTCTTCTTTACAACATCCAGGATCTTCTGTACTGTTTCCGCATGACCATTAAATTTCAGCATGGAGGAAACATCCGTATCTGCTTCTGTAAGATCCTGCGGCTTCAGCACCTGTTCTCCATTAAAAAATACTGCATTGAACAGATCCGCAAAATGTCCATTGTCTCTCCAGAAGTTCTTCAGTATGGTATCCGGTTTGATCTTATTTTTTTCCGCCGTATCCAGCACCTCCCGTTGATTTATTTCTGTTATCAATATAGCATAATTATTACCTTGTTTCCACGAAAGGAACTATAAAAATTATTAAAAATCTGAAAAGTACAGAGTCGGATTGTTTGATTTGTTCTTTTTTCTCATTCTGTCGGCTGTAAAAGAGCATATAACTACAAAAATACCGCTCTAATGCGTAAAAAAAGGCAGTTATAAATAACCATTTTTTCAGGGTTGTGCATGAATTTCTAATCAGAGAATGTGCTTTTTAATCAAAAATCAACCTGTCCACCACCCAAAGGGGAACTATAATCATGACAAAGATTAAAAACACAAAGAAGGGCATGGCAAAAAAGACATTAAGTATGTCACTTGTTGTTGCAATGCTTGCTACTTCTAATGTGCCGGTATGGGCTGCTGAGTTCAGTGATGGCAGCGATGTTTCTGTTGAGACTGAAGCTCCGGTTGCTGATGAAACAGAAGCTTTTTCAGATGAAGTAGCAACTACTGCACCAGTTGTTGATAATACAACAGATGTTGATAATGCTACAGCTGCAACCGAACTTACATTAGGATTAACAAACTGGAAAGATCACTTAACTGTAACTGGTGACATCAAAGATGGCGATAAAGCGCTTACAAATTTCCATTATAAAGTAAAAATTGGTGGATATGAAGTATCTGATATTGGTACAGGTGAGGTACATGCAGGTGGTACATATGAGGGTGATGTAACAGTTGTTTCAGGTTCTACAGTCAGCAGTGCTTTACAGTCAGCATTAGGTAATGCTCACTTTAAGGCTGTTGATGCAGGCAAAATAGTAACCATTGAAATTACAGGAACAGGCGCTAACGCTGGATTCGTAACCACAATTGCAGGTGTTGAAATCAAAAGCTTTGATGTATCTAATGTGACAATGAATCTTGGTGGAGAGAGTTTGTCTTATACAGGAAAACAGGCTGCCTTTACTGATGAACAAATTAAAAAATTCACATTTTCGGGCTCTAACTTTGCTGCAAATGAACTGAAATTTGATGATTTTGAGTATACATATACAGGAGAAGATCTTGTTAATGTAACAGACAAAGAGGTATATGTAATTGCAACTCCTAAAAAAGCTGGTTATACAGGACAGATCAAAACATTAGTTTCTATTGGAAAACGTGTACTTAAGGCAGATGATTTAGAAGTAACTTTAAAGAAAGATACAATTTCTTATGCCGAGGTTAGTGGTGGAAATACATTACCATCTGATGTCGTAGAAGTAAAAGATACAGTAACTGGTCAAATTTTACCATCAGCTACATATACTGTCGCAAGCCAGCAGTGGTTAAATGCTGTTGATGCAAAAAGTGCATTAACAATCACTTTTAACAGTACATCTTTAGCAAAAGATAAAATAACTGATAATAATTACTCTGCAAATTCTACAGTTAACAAAACAACAACAGATCAAATCAAAGTTACAGCTAATAAGATAGATGACTTTAATATAGTTCTTGATGGTATTGGACAGGATCAGGTTTCAAATCAAAATACTATCAAATCAGCAATTCACTTTTATCTTGGAGAAAAGGATGTAACATCTAGAGTAACTAGTAAAATCACTTATACACCAGAGGCTTACACAACTGGAGCAACCTCATTATCTGTTGTATTAGCAGGAAACTCTAAAGAAATTACTGGTACAAAGACAGTTACTCTTCCTGTGACTTTAAATGTAATTTCTTCTTCTACATTACATTTTACAGTTAGCAATGCAAATGTTGATACTAATTATGGTGGTAATGGAAATACTGCTATTGCTTCAACTACTGATTTAGGCGCTGAAGTTTATAATGGTGAAGCAATCACCAAGGTTATTAAAAATGTTAAATC
>ERZ894199.634-NODE-634-length-15408-cov-23.842897_pt1 | contig 15408 bp, 12 predicted proteins | sample MGYA00380285_ERZ894199 | MGnify/ENA primary metagenome ERZ894199 (study PRJEB32331, sample SAMN06328447) | human gut metagenome | biome: human gut microbiome; feature: stool | host: Homo sapiens | collected 2012-01-17 ... | reverse complement strand
TAATTATATCTACACTGTGGCAGGACGTATCGGTCGTGCATTGAAAGAGAAATTTGCTGGTGATAAGAAGCCTGCAAACATGCATCTCGTTGCAATCCGTTCAACTGTTCTTCCAGGTACCAACAAGAAGGTAGGTGAGATTATTGAGCAGGAAAGTGGCTTGAAGCGTGGCGTAGATTTCAATGTTGTCAGCAACCCAGAGTTCCTTCGTGAAGGTACATCTGTTGAGGATTACTTCAATCCACCATTGACATTGATTGGTACTGATTCTGAGTATGCAGAAAAGGTATTCCGTGAGATGTATGAGCATATCAATGCAGAGTTTATTTGCACAGATATCAAGGTGGCTGAAATGATGAAGTATGTCAACAATACTTATCATGCGTTGAAGATTGTCTTCGGTAATGAGGTTGGTAACATCTGTAAGTCTGTAGGTGTTGATTCTCATAAAGTTATGGAAATCTTCTGCAAGGATAAGCAGTTGAATATTTCTCCTTACTATTTCAAGCCAGGTTTCGCTTATGGTGGCTCTTGCTTGCCTAAGGATATGAAGGCTTTGAAGACCTTGGCACATGACAACTATGTGGATGTTCCTGTTATTGAGAGTATCTTCCAAAGTAATGAAAATCAGAAGAAACGTGCAGTTCAACTTATCATGAATCAAGGTCAGCGTAAGGTTGGTATCTTGGGCTTGAGTTTCAAGGCTGGTACCGATGACTTGCGTTGTTCTCCTATCGTTGATGTTGTTGAAAGTTTGTTGGGTAAGGGCTTTGCAATCAAAATTTACGACCGTAACGTGAAGATTTCTGAGTTGACGGGTACCAACAAGGACTTTATCATGGCTAAGATTCCACACTTGCAGCATTTCGTTACTGCCGACTTGGATGATGTATGCCAGAACAGCGATGTGCTTGTGGTAACTAATAAGGAAAAGGACTTTGAGGATGTTTTGAAGAATTATCCTAACAAGATTGTCATTGACTTGGTTCGCCAGTGGAAAGAAGTGAACTATGATGGCAAGTATGAGGGTATCTCCTGGGGAGACATCAACCAGAATCATGAAGCTCAGAATGAAGAGCACAAGATGAACTTCAAACAGACTGAGTTCTAATTAGTGAAAATGAATTAGTAATTAATGATTAACAATCATTGATGAGTAAATTACAATGGTACTTCAATCGACTTCGGGCAATGAATTTGCCGGAAGTCGGTTGGAGACTTCAACAAAAACATCTGCAAAGGCAGGAAAAGAAGCTTTTTGGTAAGCGTGATGTAGCCGTAACGGCTTACCTTTTCGATAGTCGGCTACAATCTCTGAAATTTGATTCCGATCATGTTGGTCTGAATTTCAGGAATATTGCTTTCCATCTGAATACAGTCATACATATCCTTGGTGGGTATGATTATCATATATATAAGGAAAGATGGAGTGCAGGATTCCAGACAGATAAAGAATGGGGGACGGATTTCAGCTATTCCTTAAGCTATAAACAGAAAGACGAAATAGGTGATGCAAGAACGAATTGGGAATTAAATAGACACTTCCAGTTTGCCTTGTTAGCTAAGGCTTATTATGCTACAGGAGAGGAAAAATATGCAAAAGAGCTAGAATGGTTGTTCTTGGATTGGAACAAAAAAAATCCTTTTCTCCATGGTATTTCTTGGACTAGTGTGATGGAGGTTGCCATACGTTGTATCCAATGGACAGTAACTTTGGCTTTTCTTCGCAAGAAAGGATATACTGCTAATGGTGTCTTGCTCATGGATATGGAGAATGGCATCAAGAATATGGCTTCTTATATCGCACAGCATTATTCCAGATACTCTTCGGCTAATAATCATTTGCTGGTTGAAGCTACAGCTATCGCCTATGCCGGTTTTGCTTTTGGCAATGAGGCGTGGACACAGCTTGCCGTCCGCATCCTTGATGAAGAATTGATGAAGCAGAATTATAAGGATGGTGTGAATATGGAGATGGCTTTGCATTATCAAACCTTCGGGATGGAGGCATACGCTTTGGTGATGAACCTGATGAAATGTTATGGTATGAAGATTCCTGAGTCTTGGAAGAGGTTGATGGAAAAACAATGTGAGTTTGTTGCTTGTTCTATGGTGAATGAGACTAAGGCTTGCGAATTTGGTGATAACGATGAGGGTAAGATATTAGATTTGGAAGGTGGAGAAATCTGCCATTACCGTTATCTTCTTCAACTTTGTTCTTTGCTATTGGGAAAAAGATATGAAAGCTTTGAACATTTGTCCGAGACAATATCTTGGTTCTATTCTGAGACAGAAATCGAAACCTTAAAGCAATTGCCTTTATGGAAACCTTCACAAAGTAGGACTTTTGAGGAAGGTGGTTATACTTTCCTGAGAAGTAAGAATGGTAAAGTGGTAATTGGTATTGATCATGCACCGTTAGGTTTTGGAAGTATTGCAGCTCATGGTCATGCAGATGCATTGAGTTTTCAACTCTATGTAGATGGCAATTGTATCTTAGGAGATCCTGGAACATATATCTATCATTGCAATATTCAGAAACGAGACGAGTATCGTCGTTCATGTAATCATAATACAGTTTGGGCTATGGATCAGGAACAAAGTCAGATGATGGGAGCTTTCCTTTGGGGAAAGAAGGCAGAGACTAAACTTTTGAAGTCTGATTTGTCGGAAAAGCAGGATTCCCTTCTTGCCGAATGTGTATGGCAGAATGGTAATAAGCATAGTCGCTCTTTCTGCTTTAATAAGGTAGGCAAATTGGTTGTTGAGGATGATATGGCGGCAACAAGTGATAGTTATGCTACTTTGGTGCTAAATCCAGCTTGTCAAGTGAAAGTTGAAAATGGAAAAGCAATCATCCAAAGAGATGACATTACGGTTTGTATAGAGACAAATGTAGAGCCAACAATAGAGAAATGTTGGTATTCTGAAGAATATGGAAAAGAGAAAGAAACGCACAAATTGTGCTATCATTTAAATGATAATAAATTAAAAACAACAATATGGATAGAAAAGTATTGATTATTGTAGAGAACTTGCCTGTGCCATTTGACACTCGTGTCTGGCAGGAGGCAACAACATTGGCAGCTAACGGTTATACGGTTTCTGTGATTAGTCCTACTGGTAAGGGCTATGACAAGGAGTATGAATTCCTGCAGGGTGTACATGTTTATCGCCATAAATTGCCAAAAGATGGAAATGGTGCTTTAGGATATGCTCGTGAGTATGGCGCAGCTTTGTGGCATGAGTATCGTTTGGCAAAGAAATGTTATAAGGAAGTAGGTTTCGACTGTATTCACGGTTGTAATCCACCTGACGATATTTGGATGGTAGCAAAACTCTTTAAGAATAAGGGTGTTGATTATATCTTTGACCATCATGATATCTGTCCTGAGTTGTATGAGGCTAAGTTTGGTAAGACTTCGGGAATGTTCTATAAGAGCCAGTTGTGGTTGGAACGCCAGACCTATAAGCACTGTAAGTTTGCTTTTGTAACTAATGAAAGTTATAAGAAAATTGCCATAGAGCGTGGTGGAATGAAACCAGAGGATGTCTTTGTATTGAGAAGTGGTCCAAAGTTGGAGCGTCTGAAGATTCAGGCGCCAAAGAATGAAATCAAGCGTGGCAAGAAGTTCATGGTTGGCTATCTTGGTGTAATCGGTCAGCAGGAAGGTATCGAATATCTTTTGAAGGCTGCTAAATATATCAAGGAGTTACCAGGAAGAAATGATGTGTTCTGGGGTATCGTTGGTGGTGGTCCTGATGTAGAGCACATGAAGAAACTGAGTCACGACATGGGCTTGGACGACATCGTAGAATTTACCGGTCGTGTACCTGATCAGACTTTGCTTGATTATTTGAATACTGCTGATGTTTGTGTTAACTCTGATGAATATAATGCCATGAATGACAAGAGTACCATGAATAAGGTGTTGGAGTATATGGCATTGGGCAAGCCTTTAGTTCAGTTTGATTTGACAGAGGGTAGATATTCTGCACAGGAGGCATCACTTTATGCTAAGAGAAATGATGCTGAAGATATGGCAAAGAAGATTCTTGAATTGCTTGATAATCCAGAGAAGCGTAAGCAGATGGGTGAATATGGTAGAAGCCGTGTCATCAACGAATTGAGCTGGGAGCATACCAGCAAGGCTTTGCTTGAAGGATATGATAGATACTTTAAGATGAGAGGGAAGTAATTCCCTTTCATCTTAAAAAACTTTTATTGATTTATGATAAAAAACCGTAAGGAAATGTACGCTTATATACGCCAAGATATGAAGCGTAATCTCATGTATGTGGGGGGGGCAAATCTTGGATTAAAATTTTATTAAATCCTCGGCTTTGTTTCACCCTTAATCTGAGACATTATGAGTATTGGGCAAATCGAAAGTTTAGAGACCCTATAACTATTTTGATGACAATATGGCATTATTTCATTCACAAGCATTTGTCGTATAAACTTGGTTTTACATTGTACAAGAATCAATTTGGACCTGGTTTATATATCATGCATTGTGGTACAATCGTAGTGAATCCTGCCTGTCGCATAGGTGCAAATTGCAATATTAATGCTGATGTTAATATCGGTATGGGAGGAAGTATCATTGGCAATGACTGCTATATTTCTCCAGGGGTAAAGATAGTTAAACCAGTTCATATTGGCAATCATGTGATTATTGGTGCAAATGCTGTTGTTACAAAGGATATCCCTGACGATAGTATGGTAGTAGGGATACCTGCAAAAATCATCAAGCGTTTTGATCATAATATTCAACAATGGGTTAAAGTGTAAAACTGTTGTATTTTACTTATGGGCAAACAACAAAAGATTTTCTTTGATTTCTTGCGATTCTGCATAAGCTCTGCTAAGGATATTCCTGATTCCTTGAAGGAGGCGGATTGGAAGGAGCTATATGCTATTGCCAAGAAGCAATGCCTGGTGGGTGTTCTCTTTGATGGTATCAAGAAGTTGCCTGCTGAATATGTAGGGATGAAAAAGGAGTTGCTGCTCCAATGGATGGCGGAAAGCCAGATGTTGGAAAAAGCGAATGTTCGGTTGAATGATGCTGCCATTCATGTTTCTGAGTGGTTCCGGAAAAAGGGATTCAGAACCTGTATCCTGAAAGGGCAGGGGAATGCAATGATGTATCCGAATCCTTGTTCCCGTACGCCTGGTGATATTGATATCTGGGTGGAAGGTGGTGATAAACGGGTAATCTCCTTTGTCCGCTCTATCTCGCCTCATGAAAAGGCGTGCTATCACCACATCGAGTTCCCATCGTATAAGGGTGTGGAGGTTGAAGTGCATTATCGGCCTAGCTTCCTGCTGTGCTTCTGGCATAACAGAAAGCTTCAGAAATACTATGAGAGGGTGAAGGAGGATCAGTTCTCGCATCGGGAGATGTTGGGAGAGCAAGGGGAGATTGCAATCCCAACAGTGGAATTCAACCTCATCTTCCAATTGACTCATATCTTTACACATTTGATGAACGAGGGGATTGGGTTGAGACAGCTTCTTGATTACTACTATTTGGTTTTAATGTTAAGTGTTAACTGTGAAATGTTAACTTCCTTGCAGAAGGAATTGAAGGAGTTGGGATTGTGGAAGTTTGCTGGGGCTATCATGTATATTATGCACGAGGTGTTCGGTATGCCTACCTCTCGCCTTATCGTTCCTCCTAATGAGAAGTATGGTAAGTTTGTGCTGAATGAAGTGCTGGAAGCTGGGAACTTCGGTAAGCATGATGAAAGGAATCGCTTCGGAAGATCAAAGCTGGGTCATAATCTTCAAAGGGTTTATAGGGATATGAGACTCGTGACGTATTTTCCTGCAGAAGCCCTCTGTGAGCCATTGTTTCGCATTTGGCACTTCATCTGGAGGATAAAATATAAGAAATAATAGATATATGGGCGAACGGCTCTCTCCCCTTTTTAATTAAGCTACTTTTCGGGGATGGAGCCTAGTAGCCCTTTAAAACTCAATTCAGGCAAATTATAATCATTAAATAGAAGTAATAAAAATAAATATATTTGCAACTTCTGCTCACCCATTTTTAATAAAGCTGCCTGTTGAAAGAAAAATATGTCATATCTAATAAAAATATATGAATAACGAGAGTAAAAGTAAATTCAATCTTTGCCTGTCTGAACATCCTGAGTCGTTTCATCCTAGTGATGAGGCACGAATGTTCGACTTTGTCAATACCCTTCATGAAACAGAGGGGAATATTTGTATTGATGAAATATTCAGTGGCTTCACTAAAAGTCATCCTGCATACAGCAAGGAGGAGGCGATGAGATTGAGTGATAAGTGGGAGGAACAGATTCTGCTCATCATGAGATTCCTAGATTGGAAGAAACAAATAAAAAAATAATTTAGTAAGAAAGTAAACTATGTGTGGAATAGTTGGATATATAGGACAGAATGATGCTTATCCTGTTCTCATCGAGGGCTTGAAGAAACTGGAGTATCGTGGATATGACAGTGCTGGTGTGGCCTTGATTAATGGTCAGGACCAGCTGAATGTGTATAAGACAAAGGGTAAGGTGAGTAACCTGGAGACGATGGCTGCCGAGAAGGATTGCAGTGGTCATGTGGGTATTGCTCATACCCGTTGGGCTACCCATGGTGAGCCTTCTGCTACCAATGCGCATCCTCATGTGAGCATGAGTGGTGACTTGGCTTTGGTGCATAATGGTATCATCGAGAATTACCAGGTGTTGAAGGAACAGCTTATCGAGAAGGGGTATGAGTTTAAGAGTACTACCGATACTGAGGTGCTGGTGCAGCTGATTGATTTCTACTATCAGCAAAATGGCAAGGACTTGGTTTCTGCCGTTTGTCAGGCGCTGAACGATGCCATCGGTGCGTATGCCATTGCCGTTATCGAGAAAGAGAATCCTAGCCATCTGGTAGCAGCACGCCAGTCTAGTCCGCTGGTCGTTGGTGTGGGTAAAGATAACCGGAACTTCTATATCGCCAGTGATGCGACTCCTATTGTGGAGCATACGGATAAGGTGGTGTATCTGGAGGATGGTCAGATTGCTGACGTCAGAGTGGGCGAGGAACTGAACATCATCAACCTGGAGCATTCTGCCTGTCATTATGATATCAAGACAGTGGATCTGGATATCAGCAAACTGAGCAAGGGTGGTTTTGATCACTTTATGCTGAAGGAGATTTATGACCAGCCTAACTGTCTGAAGGATTGTATGAGTGGTCGCCTCTTTGCTGACAAGGAACATCCTGAGAACAACCGCATCGTTCTTTCTGCGCTTCGTGATTATCGTGACCGACTGGTTCAGGCGAAGCATATCATCATCGTGGCGTGTGGTACCAGTTGGCATGCCGGACTGATCGGTAAGCAGTTGATTGAGAAGATGTGCCGCAAGAGAGTGGAGGTGGCGTATGCCAGTGAGTTCAGATATGGCGACCCTGTAATTGAGCCGGAGGATGTGGTGATTGCAATCAGCCAGAGTGGTGAGACGGCGGATACCTTGGCTGCGATTAAGCTGGCAAAGGAGAAGGGTGCGCTGATTTTCGGTATCGTGAACGGTGTGGGTTCTTCCATCGCACGTGAAACGGATACGGGTATCTATATCCATGTGGGTCCGGAGATTGGTGTGGCAAGTACGAAGGCTTTCACCGGGCAGGTGACGGTTCTTACGCTTCTTGCTTTGGCTTTGGGGCATGAGTTGGGAACCCTAAACAATGCTGACTACTATCAGATGATAGAGGAGCTTTCTGAGATTCCGCAGAAAATGGAGAAGGTATTGGAGCAGGCTCCGATAATCAAGGATATCTCCCGAATGTTTACCTATGCGCACAACTTCCTGTATCTGGGTCGTGGTGTGAACTATCCTGTGGCGATGGAGGGTGCCTTGAAGCTGAAGGAAATCAGTTATATCCATGCCGAGGGCTATCCTGCTGCCGAAATGAAGCATGGTCCTATCGCTCTGGTAGATCAGGATATGCCAATCGTTTTCCTTGCTACGCATCATCAGTTGTATGAAAAGATTATCTCGAACATGCAGGAGGTGAAGTCGAGAAATGGCCGCATCCTTGCCGTGGTGACTGAGGGTGACCAGCAGGTGAAGGAAATAGCGGATAATGTACTGGAGGTTCCAAGAACCCTGAATGCGCTGGTTCCGCTGCTGAGCGTGGTTCCGCTGCAGCTGCTTGCTTACTATGTGGCTGTGGATAAGGGACTGGATGTGGATATGCCGAGAAATCTGGCGAAGAGTGTGACGGTGGAATAATATGAATTTGTCACCCAGAGGCTGATGGTGGAATCTCTTTCCTGGATGAATCACTCGGGATTGATTGGCGTATTCCTACGGAACACGCTAATCTTTCGGAAAAGGATACGAAACATGAGGTATTGAAGGACTTTGATAGTCCTTTTGAGTACTAAAAGAAAGAGGCTTTCCTAAAAATATTTAGGTGATATTTTTCGAAAACCTACCCGTCCTTCCTTACCATTAAGGAAGGCTCCACCTCTCATTTCGGTCTTCTTCAATGGTCTTTACACCCCCTTCGGTTCCCCCGTTAGCGGGGGACAGAAACCTCAGGGACGAGAGAATGTAACCGCCCTACAGTGCTGACTTTTCTACCTCTCCGTCTCTCCTGCAAGGAGAGCTCCACCTCTAACCAAGCCTTCCTCCTCAGAAGGAAGGATGTAACCGCCCTCTGGTGCTCAGAACCGCTACGCTCTAAGGTTGGCGGACCATCAAAGGTCTTCGCCATATTGTGCGGGATGGGACCGCCTGGGAAATAGCAATTTACAGTTAACAGTTTATAGTTTACAGATTTTTGTGGTAATTTGTTGATGAGTTGCAGATTTCTTTCGATTTTCTTGGTGGTTTCGAGGAAAAAGCGTATATTTGCTGCAAAAAAAGATTATGTATTATATTTGGTTCGATGAAAGTGATAAAGAGGGGGCGTATTACTCCAATTTCTATGGCGGCATTCTCGTAGATTCTAAAAACTACGAGAATGTGTTAGCTATGTCTAAAACTTTTGTTGAAGAGTTTGGTATAACGGAGGAAATCAAATGGCAAAAAGTAAATGAATATTGGTATGAGAAGTATTTGACTCTGGTTGATTTCATCTTTGAATTGTTAGCTCAAGGTTATATCAAAATACGAATTTTTTTTCGTAATAACCAGTATACGGCTCCCTATTTAACAAGAGAACAAAGACATAAGGCTTATCCTTTGTTATACTATCAATTTATCAAGCATGCTTTTGGTTTCCAATATTCTAATCCTGAGAACAAACCTCAGTACTTAAAAATAATGTTGGATGATATTCCTTTGAAGGGTGAGGATAAGAAGGAGTTTAAGAAATTTATCTATGGACTCAACTATGATAAGGGATTTCAAAAGGCTAATATACATATTCGTGAGTCTGATATTTGTGAAATTGATTCTTCAGAACATCTTATGTTGCAATTTATGGACTTAATCTTGGGATCGATTTGCTTTCGTCTCAATAATAAGCATAAAATCAAGGATGGTACAACCAATCGCAGAGGTAAAAGAACTATTGTCAAGGAAAAGCTTTATAAATATATTAATTCCAAGATACGGGAATTGCATCCAGGATTTAATATTGGGGAAAGTACTGGCATCAGCCAAATTGAGGAAAGATGGACTTTGCCATACAGCCATTGGAGCTTCAAACCAAGTAATTATGTCCGTGATACTTCGAAAGCAAAAAAATAACTCCTGCGTATCTACACGAGTGAGCTACGACACACGTAGCCTTTCAATACGTCAAGAGTTATTTTTCTACTGCAAAGATAATACAAATATTTATATGTTGCAAATATTCAACTTGATTTTGGGGTAAGTTTAATCAAGATTAACAAAAATCCCTATCTATTAATGTATTTGCATAGTTTTTTGAAGGGAGTTCAAAAAAGATTTTAAAAGCATGTAGGGATTACTTACATACTACCGCAGAACTGGTAAGGAAGCAGAATCATTTTGTGTGTTGTAAGAATGTAAAAATTAGATTTAGTCTGGATTAATAGTTGTGCACCATATTAATTAATGCATTTTTTCTCATTCGAGTGGCGACAAGCGCAGAGCGATACTGCGATGGGGAGCAAACTAGAAGCGGAAAGCATCGTGTATGCATTTGGCTGGAGGTAGATGATGGCGACAACTATTTTGTTGTCTTAGATGTTAGAAAGACCTTTGTGCTGTTATGGACTGCTTTTTATGCCGATTATCCTCATCAAGTGAGGAAGAAAGCAAAGGAATATGAAGAATGGTTAAGGCTATCAGGAAGAGTTTTAACACCTGATGAACTTATAAAAAATATAATGCAAAGGATAAATGATTAAAGCAAAGGTCGTATAGCAACCTGCTATACGACCTCGTAACTCCTTTAACAACTTGGTTAATGAGCTGCTGCAAAGTTACGGGTATTTTTTTTCTTAAACAAATTTATCCCTTTGATTTTTACATATTTAAGACCAATTAACGAATAATTTACAATATTTATATGATATTTGTAGGCATTTTTGGCTTACAAACGTTGCATGCTGTATCTTTTTAGTTGATGCATTACTGCAGCGAGGCAATCACGGAATAATTTGTTCTATATCATAACGCTTAAATTTCAAAGGTTGCACTTTCTATGTCTGTAATCATGGCATTCTCAAAAAGAATCTATTGAAAAAATAATCTCTTTTGAATGAAGGAAATAAAGTTATTTGATTACCAAGAGGATATGAAGGAACGGATTGAGAAGGCGTTGCGCCTTCATCGATCCGTGATGGCACAAATGCCAACGGGTACGGGAAAAACGGTTCTACTCGCTTCGGTCGTAGAATCGTTTTTGAGGGAACATTCCAATTGCAATGTTTGGATTGTTGCCCATAGAAGGGAGTTGGTTTCTCAGATTCGAGAAACGATTCAAAGAGTTTTTTCTAAAACCCCATCCCTTCTTTATAAGGATTTTTCGAACCACCCTGTCAATTCTTCTAAAATCACCCCGTCCCTCTTTACCATTAAAGAGGGCTCCACCTCTTACCCCGACCCTCTCTCCTCAGGAGCGAGGGAGGAAACCGCTCCTCCTCGTCGCTCGGAACCGCTACGCTCTAAGGTTGGCGGGGCATCAAAGCCCTCGCCATATTTTGCGGGATGGGACCGCCAGGCTAAAGGTGGATAGGATTATTGAAGTGCTGGTTTTGTGGTAATTCGTTGATAACTTGCAGATTTCTTGTGATTTTCTTGGTGGTTTCGAAGAATATGTGTAATTTTGCGACATTATTAAACGTTTAAAAGGAGAAGATTATGGCATTAGAGATAAGAAGCATTCCTGTTTTGACAGGTGAGACCGCTGAACGATTTGTTCGTGAGGCAGAGGAGAATGAGCGTAATCCACAGAGGAGAAAATTAGTCTTTTCTTTTGAGGATATTGATCGCATTATGGAACGTTCACGTAAATATATGAAAGAACATGGAGGAAAAGGACCTTTTGCAAAATAGTTGTGGAGGCTTTCCATATCCTGTTACAACACAGGGTGAGTTGGAAAGTTTTAGTTGCGGAGATAAGGACTTGGATGATTTCTTTCATCAAGATGCATTCCTTTATGCAGAGCAACTGTTGGGAAAAACTTATTATTTTTCCACAACAGGAGATGACAAGAAGATTGTTTGTGCTTTTACGTTAGCAAATGATAGTATCAAGGCTGCATTAATACCCAATACTTCAAGAAATCGAATACAGAGGAAGATTCCGAATTCAAAGAGAACAAGAAGTTATCCAGCAGTATTGATAGGAAGACTTGGAGTGGCAAAGGAGTTTCAAGGAACAGTTTTATCTGTTGGTTCACAAGTGATTGAATACATAGCATCGTGGTTTGTTCATCCTAACAATAAGACTGGTTGCCGTTTCATTGTTGTTGATGCTTATAATAAGGAAAATGTGCTTCATTTTTATGAAAAGAATGGCTTCAAATTCTTGTACTCTACTGAGAGTTTGGAGAAAGAGGCAAATCATATTCCTGAAGATGAGTGCTTAGAGTCAAGAATGATGTATCTTGATTTGTTGGGATATATAAGATAATAAATCCTAATGTAAGTGAGAACTCTATCTTTGACAAAAAAGCGTGCAAGCCACATCATAGTCGCCTGCACGCTTTTTTTGTCATCTAAATTTCTGATGATTTCCAATCGAACACGATGGTGTTGTCATCTTTGATATTGAAGCTCATACCTACCTTGATAATTTCCTTGCCGCTCATGGCAAAGGCATCGGCATAATGCTTGCTTTCTATCTGCTCAAGAGCCTTCTGGGCAGTCTTTCCAAACTTCAGCTCCATTACATAGATAGTATCGTCCGTCTCCATGGTTATATCAATTCTCCCCTTTGACGTATGTTGCTCCACTATAATCCTGAAATTCGTGAGCAAGGCAAAGATGATATACATCGTTTGCTGGTAATGCCCTTCGTAATGGGTGTTGTTGCAATAAGGCACAGTCTCCCAAAACGATTTCAGCAACTGTAATGCTTCGTCTATCTTGCGCTGTTTAATAAGCACCGACATCTTGGCGATGGTGGTATTGCACATTGCAGTCTTTGAGGTCAGATAATGAGGCAACAAACTTCTGTACAATCCAACTCTTATTTCCTTGTTAGGAATGGCTAGGGTATAGAGTTCCGTTTCTTCATCATAATCCTTGATGGTGATGTAGCCACTCTGATAGAGCAGTGGCATGATGGTGGTCATGGTTTCCGTGGCAGCATCAAAGTCATCCTTTCCGGCTTCCATGCTCTCGCCCAGGTTCGCTGGCAGAAAGTTGAAATTGCGCATCATATTGATCAGATAAGTAGGAGTGCCAGATCCAAACCAGTAGGAATCAATCTTCTGCTTGGCAAAGCAGGTTAATAAGCTGAACGGATTATAAACGTCTGGAGAAGGCCATGTAAAATGATAGCCGTCATAATTATCCTTTAACTTAGCTAACGTCTGCTCATACGATAAGTTTAATTTTTCAGCAAGTGCCTCTATGTCATCCCGCATTCCGTTCACCAGTTCATCTTCCGTAATTCCGCAAATGCCGGCATACGGCTCGTCCATACTGATATTGGTGATGTTCTTCAATTCGCTGAAGATGCTGAGCTGAGAGAATTTGGTGATGCCTGTGAGGAATACGAAGCGGAGCAATTTCTCGCATCCTTTTAGCGGACTGTAGAAATTGCGCATGGCGTTGCGAAGTTCTTCCAGTTTTTCATCCTCGTGCACCACATCAAGCAAAGGGGCATCATATTCGTCAATCAGTATTACCACTTGCTTGCCCGTTTCCCTATAGGCAGTCTGGATAAGTGAGATGAGGCGGACGTTGGCATCAACAGCCGGATTCGTAATGCCCCATTTCTGCTCTTGTTCTGCAAGTTGCTGGTCGAAATATCTTTCCAGCTGGGCTATCTCCATGTGTTTGCCCATGCTCATATCGAAATGCAGCACCGGATAGCTTATCCAATCCTTTTCTAGCTTTTCGATGGCGAGTCCTTTGAAAAGCTCCTTCTTTCCTTCAAAATAGCTCTTCATGGTAGTCAGCAACAGCGACTTTCCGAAACGGCGTGGACGGCTCAGGAAGAAATAAGTACCATCAGTATGTGCCATACGATATACATATTCCGTCTTGTCAATGTAGAACTTATCCTCTACTCGGATTCGTTCGAAAGTTTGTAATCCTATCGAGAGTGTAAACTAAACTGTGTCAAGCTACAATAAAAGTAGTTTAACACAGTTTTTATATTATGGACAACTTAGAAATTGATTACAAGAAAGCAGCTCAGCAGTTGCGTAGTGGTGAAGCCTTATTTGGCAAGGACGGAGCATTAGCTCCATTGTTAGAGCGTATTCTCAACTCAGCTCTCGAAGGTGAGATGGACGCTCATTTAAGTGAAGAGGAACGCTCTTCCGGCAACCGTCGTAATGGTAAGATGAGTAAGAAGGTTCAAACAAAATATGGTGAGGTCACTATAGAGACTCCTCGTGACCGAGACGGAACTTTCCAACCTGAGACCGTAAAGAAGCGTGAGACTATTCTTGCCAATGGCATGGCAGACCAGATTATTGAGATGTACGCCATGGGCACCAGCACACGTGACATCAGCAGCTACTTTGAGCGTGAGTTCAACACAACTCTATCAGCCGATACTATCAGCTCTATAACAGACCGTGTATTACCCGAAATCACCGCCTGGAAGTCTCGCATGCTCGATCCTGTATATGCCATTTGCTGGCTTGATGCTATCCATTATAAGGTAAAGGATGAGAATGGCAGAGCTGTCACACGAGCCATTTACAACATTCTTGGTATCAACAAGGAAGGCCAAAAAGAACTGTTAGGTATGTATGTGTCTAAGAGTGAAGGAGCTAACTTCTGGCTAGAAGTTCTTACGGATCTTCAGAACCGTGGTGTTCGAGACATCTTGATTTGTTGTATTGATGGTCTCAAAGGCTTCCCAGATGCCATCCAAAGCGTATTTCCTGAGAGTTCTGTGCAGCTCTGTATTGTCCATCAGATACGCAATTCTATCAAGTATGTTGGCAGTAAGCATCAAAAGGAGTTTATCAAGGATTTAAGAACAGTATATGGTGCAGTAAACAAAGACTCCGCTGCTGCTAATTTAGACCTGTTAGAGTCTAAGTGGGGAGAGATGTACCCAATTGTCATCAAGTCATGGCGTGACAATTGGGAACGTCTGACAGAGTATTTCCAATATACTCCAGCCATCCGTAAACTCATTTATACGACCAATACGGTTGAGGGGTATCACAGACAGGTAAGAAAGGTCACAAAGACTAAAGGGGTCTTTCCTACGGATAATTCTTTGGAGAAGCTTGTGTACTTAGCTTACCGCAACATCCGTAAGAAATGGACTATGCCACTGGCAAATTGGGGACAAATTTCTCAACAATTGGCAATAAAATTTGGAGATAGATTTAAAATTATGTAACTTTGCAGCCGAAAAGGCTTCCCTGCTGGGGGCATGCCCCCAGCAGGGAGTGGGAATGAAAGTTAAGAACAAGCCTTGACACAGTTTAAATTACACCCCCATCCTATCGGATATAGTTTTCTTGCCATAATTGCTCGCCTTTCTTTTAAGTGATATTCTCTTTGTTGGCAAAGATACGAATAAATGGTGAAACCACCAAATTAAAAACATCTTTTCTTCATTTATGCCCCTTATCTCATTTCCTTATACCTTTTATTTCTTTTCTCCCTTCTCTTATTTCTTTTCTCTCCTCCTTTTATTTCTTTTCAGGCTTCCTCTTATCTCCTTTCTTCCTTCTTGCTGTATTAATAATGGGTTAATCTCGGGAAAAGTCTTGGTTGATTATAGGATAAAATGTTCTTTAACCCTATTGAAATCTC
>ERZ894199.620-NODE-620-length-15662-cov-69.504197_pt1 | contig 15662 bp, 15 predicted proteins | sample MGYA00380285_ERZ894199 | MGnify/ENA primary metagenome ERZ894199 (study PRJEB32331, sample SAMN06328447) | human gut metagenome | biome: human gut microbiome; feature: stool | host: Homo sapiens | collected 2012-01-17 ... | reverse complement strand
TCTATTATTTCACAAAGAGATCGTTCTTTTAATATGGGTCCTATTTGACGCTTACGATATAAAAACAGATCTGAGGGCTATTTTTGAAATATTTAACAAATATACAAATTAACTGGTAACAAGTTAGATTCTTTGATATAGTGAATGTAGAGGTTCACCTATAGAAAGGAATATATTATATGAAACGGTTATTAGGTGTTGTATTGGTGTTATTTATGGCATGTATACCAATAAATATACATGCACAGGAGGTTGATTTATCTTTTGAATATACAGGTCAAAAGATAGAGATTGAAAATGCAGTGATGTATTTTACTCAATCATGGGAGAAGTTAGATCAAGCTCCAACAGATTGTGGTACATATAATGTATGGACAAGTGATGAAAAACTTATTCACTTTGAAATTAATCCTAAGAAAGTAGATGTTAAAGTATCTTACAATAAGGATTGGAGAGAAAGTGATCCTGAAGAAGAAAAATATTTGTGTGATTATGTTGGCGATTATGAGTTTAAGTTGAGAATAGATACAGATGGTAATATTATCTCATTGGACAATTATCAAGGAAATTATGATTTTCAGTTTGATCCAAAGAATGTTAATGACGTTGAAGTTTTAAAGACTAAGGTTACACATCCAGATGTTGAATATGTTTATTCTGAGGATGGAATTAGTATTTATAGTGATATAGATTATGTCAAACCAATTCTACTAAAAGATGTTGGTGAATATACAGTAGCGTTTGATTTGGATGAACGATATTATGAATCGGTTCCATTTAAAGTTACAATTCTTCCTAAAACTATTGAATTAAAACCAAATAAACAATTTAAATACTTTGGTGAACAAGATCCAATCTTAGAAAATGATGATTATATTTTAACAAGAGAATCAGGAGAAGATATTGGTGATTATAAACTTACTGTACAAAGTAAATCAAAGAATTATAAGTATGAAATTGTCGAGAATGATGTGTTTAAAATCTTAGGAAGGGATACAATCCATAGAAATGAAACTAAGGGACCTTCTTTTAAGATTGATAAAGAAGTTGAAAAAACAACTCATAAAGAAACTACTGCTTTGAATAAAAGTCAATCGAAAATAACGACTGGTATTCAGACTAAAACATTTCCATATTCGATAGCTTTAATGTTTAGTTTGTTAGTTATATTCATTTTCATCTTTAAATTTATTTAGATTAGAAATGAATAAATCTAAGATATCGCTTACAATTTATAATGAATTATATTATTGAATGGTTATAAAATTTAAGTATCAATTCAGTTTTAATTCGTAAATATTTTTGCTTAACATGTATTTAACAATTCATTACATTTTAAATATATTTATTTACATTTACTATATTATTAAAATTTCTTTAAAGTATCGTATATATAGGAATATGATTAACATTTTGCCAATTGATGTATACTTGACAATGACTCTTATGAGGGTTAATATTAAAATAAGATTTTGAGTAAAAAGTGTTGGTTATAACTTAAATATAGCTTTTATAGGTTATAGAAAGATACATTTAGGGAAGATTATTAGTAGCTGGTATTCCGCACTTAGATTGACCTGATCATTTATCTATTATGAATGGGTAGGGGAATTTGTATCTAAGCTATAACGTTTGGGTTGAGTTTATAGACTCGTATATTACGAGTCTTTTTTAATGAAATGGGGATCTACATGAGTAAAAATTTAAAAAAGAGTAATACACGCTGGCCTTTAGTTGTTTATGATGTCATTGTTTATATTATTGCTTCGATACTATTACTATGGATATATGGAGGAAATGGAAATCTAACAAATGCAGGATCTTTACAACTATCTATATTGGGATTTGTTTGTATATTTATCTGTCGAATGATTGGTAATATATACGGACAGATTTGGCGTTATGGTGGTATTCAAGGCTATATTCGCTTAATTTTCTCAGACGCAATAGCGTTTATTCTGTTAATTATTTTACAAACTACATTACAAGTTGAAAGAATCACCTTTGATCGAGCATTAAGTTTAGTTTGTGTTAATTTATTAGGTGCAATTAGTATTCGTATGATTTACCGTTATGCGTATCTATATAGTAATAATGAAACATCAAAAGGTAAATTTTTAAGTAAGTTATTATATCGATTTTCTGGATTAACTACAGGGACAGATAAAGAAGTTCAAAAAATTAAGATTGCGATTATCGGTGCAGGACGAGTAGGAGCTAGCTTTGCCGAAGAATTAGTAAATGATGAAAAAGCAGTTTATGTACCTCGCTGTTTTATTGATATAGATAAAACAAAAGTGGGAAGAGAAGTGAATGGTATTCCAGTATGGTATGCAGATGAAACTACATTGGATAAGTTAAAGGCTTATGAAGTACAAGAAATTGTATTCGCAATTCCTAATATGGATGTAAAGAAAAAGAAATGTTTATATGATCATTATAAAAATGCAGGATATAAAGTAAAGGTATATGACTATCCAACATTATATACAGCAGGAAGTAAACGTAATTTAAGAGAGTTTGATATTGAAGAATTATTGTTCAGAAAACCATTAGCTGTCACAAATGAACAAACGTATGCATATTATAAAAATAAAGTCATCTTAATTACCGGTGGTGGAGGATCTATTGGATCTGAATTATGTAGACAATTAGCTAAGATGGATCCTAAAAAAATCATTATATTAGATATCTATGAAAATGGTGCGTATGATGTACAACAAGAATTAAAGATTGCCTATGGAAATAATATTAATCTTCAGATTGAGATTTGTTCTATTACACATAAAAAAGCATTAGAAAAAGTATTTAAACAATACCATCCACAAATCATCATCAATGCAGCCGCACATAAACATGTACCTTTAATGGAACACAATTGTGTAGAAGCTATTTATAATAATGTATTTGGTACAAAGAACTTAATTGAATTATGTGAAAAATATGAAGCGCAACGCTTTATGATGGTATCTACTGACAAAGCAGTGAACCCAACAAATGTAATGGGTGCTACTAAGCGTATGTGTGAAATGATGGTACAGTCTGCAAGTATGTATGGACATGTGAAATACAGTGCGACACGCTTTGGAAATGTATTAGGAAGTGCAGGAAGTGTAATTCCATTATTTAAAAGACAAATTGCCAAAGGTGGACCAGTTACATTAACGGATAAGAGAATCATTCGTTATTTCATGACTATTCCAGAAGCTAGTCAATTAGTTTTACAATCAGGTGCTATGGCCAATAATGGAGAACTATTTGTATTAGACATGGGACAACCAGTAAAGATTCTAGACTTAGCAGAAAACATGATTAAACTGTCTGGAGCACATGATATTGAAATTGTTGAAACAGGATTACGTCCTGGAGAAAAATTATTTGAGGAACTCTTAATTAAGAGTGATATACTAACAAAAACAGACAACGATTTGATCTTCATTGAAAAGGATACACCACTTCCTAAAGAAGAAATAAATGAAAAACTTCAAGTACTTAAAAAAGCCATTGAAAACGGAGATGACAATGATGCTAGAGAAGCATTAAGAAGTGTTGTACCAACATTTAGAAGACCAGAAGAAATAAATAAGCAAGTCGCTTAGAGGAGGATAAAGAGTTTATGATGAATATACCATTTTCACCACCAGATATTTCAGAAGAAGAAGTAAAAGAGGTTACGGAAGCCTTGAAATCTGGTTGGATTACTACAGGGCCAAAAACAAAGCAGTTAGAAAAAGAAGTAGCTGAATTTTGTGGAGTAAATCGAGCCGTATGTCTTAATTCACAAACAGCATGTGCTGAAATGACATTGAGATTATTGGGGGTAGGACCTGGTGATGAAGTGATTACCAGTGCGTATACATACACGGCAAGTGCTTCTGTTGTATGTCATGTTGGAGCTAAATTAGTTTTGATTGACACGCAAGAAGACTCATTAGAAATGGATTATGAACAATTAGAAAATGCGATTACTGAAAAGACAAAGGTAATCATTCCTGTGGATCTTGGGGGAGTTCCATGTGACTATGACCGAATTTTCTCGATTGTAGAAAAGAAAAAGGATTTATTTAATCCTACAAATGATATTCAAAAAGCGATTGGTAGAGTAATTGTTATGGCAGATGCTGCTCATGCGTTTGGTGCAACTTGGCATAATAAACCAGTAGGTAGTATTGCAGATTTCTCTAACTTTAGTTTCCATGCAGTTAAAAACTTTACGACAGCTGAAGGTGGAGCTGTAACATGGAAAGATATTGAAGGTATTGATAATGAAGATATCTATAAGAAATATCAATTATTATCATTACATGGGCAATCTAAAGATGCATTAGCTAAGACTCAATTAGGAGCTTGGGAATATGATATTGTAGGTCCTTGGTACAAATGTAACATGACAGATGTTGTTGCAGGTATTGGATTAGCACAAATGAGAAGATATAAGGGAATGTTAGAAAGAAGAAAAGAGATTATTCAAAAGTATGATGCTGCATTCAAACCATTGGGTGTTAAAGTATTAAATCATTATACAGATGAACATCAATCTTCTGGACATTTGTATATCACAAGAATTCCTAATATTACATTGGAACAGCGTAATGAAATTATTATTAAAATGGCAGAACACGGTATTGCCACAAATGTTCATTACAAACCACTTCCAATGATGACTGCCTATAAAAACTTAGGATTTGATATCAAGGATTATCCAAATGCACATAAGCAGTTTAAAAATGAAATCACTCTTCCTTTGTATACAAAGTTAACAGATGAAGAAGTGGATTATATTATTGAAAACTTTGTGAATATACTAAGCTTGATGTTGAATAAGAAATAGGGTATAAAAATGTATATTAATTTTGTAAAAAGATTTATAGATATTATTATTGGATTATTAGCATTTCCTTTTGTTCTAATTCTAATTATAATTATGGGTCCAATTATTTATTTTAATGATAGAGGACCTATATTTTATAATGCAGAAAGACTGGGATTTAATGGAAAACCATTTAAAATGTTTAAATTTCGTAGTATGTTTGTCAATGCACCAGATATACGAAATGAGGATGGTTCAACATATAATGGAGATGATGATCCTCGTGTCACTAAAGTGGGGCGGTTTATGCGTAAAACTAGTATAGATGAAATACCTCAATTTTTAAATGTTCTATTAGGCGATATGAGTTTAATTGGTCCTAGACCAGATCCATTAGATGATATGAATATTTATACAGAGCATCAAAAAAAGAAATTAATTGTACGCCCAGGTATTACGGGATATAATCAAGCTTATTATCGTAATTCAGTGGAGCAAAATGAAAAGTTTGAACACGATGTTTATTATGCAGAAAATATTTCTTTTCTACTTGATTTAAAGATATTTTTTAAAACTATTGCAACAGTTTTATCACATGATAGTGTTTATAATGATGCTTCGAATTTAAGTGAAGAGAATAAAGTGAAAGTTCAAAGTATGAGGAATAACAATGACTAAAAAATTAATGATTTTAGGAGCAAGTATACTTCAACTTCCTGCAATTGAAAAAGCAAAAGAAATGGGCCTTGATGTGGTTGTAGTTGATATGTATCCAGATGCAATTGGCTTCAATGTTCCTGGTATTGAAAAAGAGATTATTAGTACCATAGATATTCAAGCAGTAATTTCTGCAGCAAAGAGACATAAAATAGATGGAATTATGACTTTAGCTACAGATATGCCAATGCGTACAGTTGCGGCTGTTGCAAATGAAATGAACTTGATTGGTATTGATGAAGAAACTGCTTTAAAGGCTACTAATAAAGCAGAAATGAGAAAAGCACTTCAATTAAATAATGTACCTATTCCAAAGTTTTATGTTGTTAGTAATAAAGATGAATATAAAGAAGTGGTAAAACAGTTCAATGTTCCTTTTATTGTTAAACCTGCAGATAGCTCTGGTAGTAGAGGAATTTTTGAAGTAAAGGATATTCATAATGATGATTTGATAATTGAAGCTTATGATTATTGTCATCCATTTTCTAGGGTGGGAGATGTTGTTGTTGAAGAATATATGGAAGGTCCTGAAGTAAGCGTTGAGACTCTAACTATTAATGGTGAATGTCATGTTATTCAAATAACCGATAAATTAACAACTGGAGCTCCTCATTACGTTGAAATGGGACATTCGCAACCAACAATGCTTAGTAACGAGATTGCTGAACAAATATCAAAAGTTGCTAAAGCAGCAAATAAGGCAATTGGTATTAAAAACGGGCCGTCTCATACTGAAATTATTGTTACTAAAGAAGGTCCTAAAATTGTTGAGTTAGGTGCAAGACTTGGTGGTGACAATATTACTACGCATTTGGTTCCACTATCTACAGGTGTGAATATGGTTGAATGTTGTATTAAAATTGCACTAGGTGAAATTCCTAATATAAATAAAAAATGGAATAAAGGATCGGCTATTAGATATTTTGATCAAAAACAAGGTTATATAAAATCTATTGATGGAATTGAAGAAGCTAAAGAAATACCAGGAGTAAAACAAATCAGTATTGTTCATGGAGTTGGTGAAAATGTTACAGAAGTAAGCAGCAGTGGATCAAGAATAGGTTTTGTGATAGCACAAGGACTAAACGAAAATGATGCGATTAAGCTTTGTGAAAATACTTTAAAAAGAATAAGCATAAAGATTGAGGAGAATGATGAAAACAGTTGCAATAGTGTCATGTAATGATAATTATGATTTTGAAACACGAACTAGATATGTTCGTGATTTTTTTGAAATGAAAGGTTACAACGTTACTTTTATAATCGCAGATTTTGACCATAGAAATAAAGTCAGTTATAAAGTAGATAGATCTGATAATATAGAGTATATACATGTTAGAGCATATAAAAAAAATCTTTCAATTAATAGACTTTTATCTCATTTGGATTTTGCACATGGTGTAAAAAAAAAGATTAAAAAATCCGATTTTGATGTAGTTTATCACTGTGCTCCTCCTAACTGCACAATAAAAGTACTCTCAGAAATAAAAGATATTAAAAACTATGAATTAATTACTGAAATTGGTGACATGTGGCCAGAAACAATACCTGTTTCTAAAGGAATAAAAAAAGTTTTATATTTGCCTTTACATGTATGGGCGAATTTAAGAGATAAGTATTTGTTTAATTCTAATGTAATTATTGCAGAATGTGATTTATTTAGAGATCAGCTAAAAGAAAAGACAGGTTTAAAAAATATTAAAACATTATATTTTTGTAAATATCAAGATTTTGTTCATAAAACGAATTTCTATTTAAAAAACAATAAGATTGAACTTTGTTATTTAGGTTCGATTAACAATATTATTGATATTGAAACAATTGGATTACTAGTAAAAGAACTATCTAAAGAATTACAAGTAGTTGTTCATATTATAGGTGATGGTGAAAATAGAAATAAGTTGATTAACACTATTGAAATAAATGGTGGACAATCAATGTTTTATGGTAAAGTATTTTCTGAAAAAGAAAAAAAGGATATTTTTTCTAATTGTGATTTTTGTTTGAATATGATGAAAACAACAGTGAATGTAGGAATGACTATGAAATCTTTGGATTATTTTGCATTTGGATTGCCAATTATCAACAATATTGGTGGAGATATAGAAAAAATAGTTGCAGATGAAAAAATTGGTTTTAATATAGATAAAAATAATGTAAAGGATGTAGTTGAAAGAATTAAAGAAATGAGTTATGAATCATATTTTTGTATGATTGAAAACGTTCGTAATATACATAACAAATATTTTTGTGTTGAAAAATTTAATAATGAAATGGAAAAAATTATTTAAGGAGTGATTATTTTAATGAAGAAAATATTAGCGTTCAATGATTATTATATTCCTGCAGTAAAATGCGGAGGACCAGTTACGAGCATACGTAATGCAGTAATTGCTTTAAAAGATGATTTTGAATTTTATATTGAAGCAGCAAATCATGATTTTGGTGATAAGACTCCTTTTGAGAACATTAATAACGAATGGTATAAGGTAGGTTTAGCTCAAGTTCGTTATCATAAAGATGGTGAATTAGATTTTAATTTAAAAAATATGGAAACATTCATTAGAGAAGTTAATCCAGATTTAATGTGGTTTTCTGGTTTATTAGTACCAAATAAAATTCATAATGCAATTAGAGTGGGAGAAAAATTAGGTATTCCTGTTGTAATATCTCCTAGAGGTGAAGCTAGTCCTGATAGAATGCGCTTAAAAGGCTACAAAAAATATCCATATGCAGCTCTTGTTTCACTTATTGGTATATATAAAAAGAAAAATGTTTTTTTTCATGCTACAAGTGATGATGAAATTGTTGGTCTAAAAAAATATTTTCATATTGACGAAAAAAAAATATTTAAAGTTCCAAATATTGGAGTAGTTCCATATAGAAGATTAGAAACAAAAAAAAGAATTGGCCAAATTAGAATTTTATTTATTTCACGAATACACGAGGTGAAAAATCTTCATTATGCAATTTGTGCAGTAAATAAAATGAAATCTAATGTTATATTCGATATATATGGTCCTATTGAATCTAAAGAGTATTGGAAAATATGTGAAGATGAAATAAAGAAGGCACCAGCGAATGTGAAAATCAATTATTGTGGTAAAGTAAACCCTAATGAAGTTGGAGATGTTTATCAAAAATATGACTGTTTCTTATTTCCAACATTAAATGAAAATTATGGGCATGTAATTGCAGAAGCATTGGCAAATGGTTGCCAGATTGTGATTAGTAAAGGTACTACACCATGGGATGATTTAGATTTAAAAGCAGGATATGTCTGTGATTTAAAAGATATTAATGTATTTACGAGAGCATTAGAAACCATAGCTTCTGAATCTGAGTATGATTTTAAGAAGGAAATTGAGAATGTATATAACTATTATTCCGAAAAAATAAATGAAAATGATGCAATAATTGGTCATAAAAAAATGTTTAATAAAATTTTATCTGAAGTTAAAAAGGATTAGGATTAATTATATATTTTTTATTGTGTGTACCTACATGACATCCAAAATTAATAATTTGGAGTTAGGAACGTTTATAAATAAGCTGTAAATTGAGGAAAAATGTTATCGTCAGAAAGCAAGAAAGTGCTTAGGGGTAATCTGATTGGTACTCACAATTTATATAAGATATGTTGTTGATGTAAATTCTTTAAGGTTATTGCGAAATTTTTCGAATTGAATTTTAATATTAAAAATTTATGATAAACAAAGTATAAAATGGAGAATAAAGTGAATAAAATAAATTATGATAAAATATCTATTAACATTTTACATTATAATTCTTATGAAAAGACAAGGGTGTGCGTAAATAGTTGTTTAAAACAATTTGGAAATGATATCAAAATTATAATAATCGATAATTTTTCTACAAACAACAGTTTACAACAATTAAAAAAAGCTTTTAGCCATATAGATAATATTTTATTTTTGGAAAATAAAGAAAACTATGGATTTGCAAAAGGTAATAACATAGGAATTAGATATGCAACTGATTTAGGGATTAAGTATACTTTTTTATTAAATAATGATACAGAATTAATAGGTGAAATGCTTGTATCAGACATGATAGGTATTATTAAAAAGTATTCTAACTGTGCCATTGTTGCTCCACAAATATTTGATGTTACTAAAGATGGATTAGTTTTGTTAAAAAATGACTCTTTGTATTTGAAGATGCTTCGCCTGTTTAATATTTTGCCTAAAAATACTAGTATATCGAAAGAGCTGGAGACAATAAGTGAAGCTCAAGGATCTGCTATTTTAGTGAATAATAAATTTTTTTTAGATGTAAATGGATTTCCTGAGTATTATTATATGTATGGAGAAGAGGGAACTTTTTCAAAAAAAATTTTATGGAACGATAAAATAATTCTTTGGTATAAAAATAAGAATAATTATGTTTTACATCATCATGATAAATCAAAAAATGTTGATGAATGGAGAAAATATTTAATGGGAAGAAATAGAGGCTTAGAATTTTATGAAAATCGTGATAAGTATCCGATATGGCGAATTGTTTATTTTATTTTTTTTGTAAAGTTACTATGTCAATTCAAAAAGAATTATTCATATTTAGTAGGTATGTTTAAAGCACGTAAATTATATATAAAAAAGAAAGATTATATAGATTTTTACTATGATGGGTATATTGCAAAAGAAAGATATGGGAGTTTAAAATGACATTATTTCTTGGGTTGTTTATGATAATAATCATTTTAATAACTATTAAAACAAATTATAAAGTTTTTTTTAATGAATTATTCTGGATGTTTATTTTTTGGGGCTTAATTATAGGTGTATATATTTTTTCTGGTGTCGAGTGGCGATATTGTGTTTCAATAGAGTTATTATTTTACTTATTGATAGTTTTTTTATCTTTCATGTTTGGGCGTAAATACGGTTATACTAGAAAAGTTAAAGTATTTTACCAAAAATATAGCCCAAAAAATCTCAATATTTTTTGTTTATTTGGATTATTGGGTGTTTTACTTTTTACAATTGATTACATTAGATTAAACGGATTGTTTACAGTAAAATCAGGATATAATATTTCTATTATTGGAAGTTTAGGATATTTATTGATTCCAATACTATTAATAGTAGGATTATATATATTTGCGATTAATCTAATTGATAATGGTAAAATAAATATAAAGGCTATATTATTATTAATAGCTTATTCAATTCCGTGTATTCTTAACAGTGGAAGAGAAAGTATTGTTTTTATTATAATAGGGATAGGGGCAATATACGGGTATTATGCATATTTTATCAAAAAATCATATAGATATATTAATTTGAAAAAGTTTTTAGTTGGTTTATTTATTGTGTTTTTCATTATATGTACTGTATGTTTTATTGTACACATTTCTAAAGAACGATTTGGAGATAATGAAGTTAGTACTTTCCTAAATACACATAGTGTTAAGTTAGCTGCTATACGAGAAGCAGAAACATGGGGAAATTTTGAGTTTTTATATTATAATATTGCTTCATATTTTTCACATCAACTTTCATTTTTGGAATTTATTTTCAAAGAATATCACGGTCCTTATATGTTTGGAATGTATGAATTAAACATCATATCACGTAGATTGCCTACTATATTAGATCTTGATTACAATTTAGTTTATCAACAATTAAGGCAATTGTATCTTTTAAATGGTGTGTCATATTCAGGAGATTGGTTTACAATTTTGGGTTCATTAATAGTTGATTTTGGAAGATTTGGAAGTATTGTTTTTATGTATTTTTGTGGATATTTTTGTGGAATAGTTAAGAAGAAAATAAACTTGTCAAATGATATAAGATATGTTGTATTGCGTGCTATTATTTGCATATGTATGTTCTCTTCTATACAATTAGGTCCGTTCTATAATATTTTAATTTATGGAGCTTTTATTTGGTGGTTAATAATTTTTAGAGAAAAAGAGATTATGAAGTGAAAGGATGGATAAAATGGATTTTACTGTAGTTATTGTAACTTATAATAGATTAGAACTTTTAAAAGAATGTATTCAAGCAATTAATAATCAAAACAAACTGTTTGATCATGTAGTAATAGTAGATAATGCAAGTACAGACGGTACAATTGAGTATTTACGTCAATTTGAATGTAAGTATCACATTATATATGAGAAAAAAAATGGTGGTGGAGCAAAAGGATTTAGTGATGGTATAGATTTTGTTTATAGAAATATTAGCACAGATTGGGTTTTACTAATAGATGATGATGCTATACTAGATTTTGAATATTTAGAAAAAATATCAAAATTTATTTCTGAAAACAATATGTATAAAGCAGTTTCGGGGACTGTAAAAACTGAAGGAAATATTGATATAACGCATAGAAAGAGATTAAAATCACATATAGCATTTACATTTGAACCTGTTTCATTGAATGAATATGAAAAAGAAAGTTTTGACTATGACTTATCATCATTTTGTGGGTTATTATTTTCAAAAGAATTGATAGGAGAAATTGGTATACCTAAAGCAGAATACTTTATATGGTATGATGATTCAGAATACTCGTTACGTATAAGAAAAAAAACAAAAATTGCAAATGTGAATGATGCTTATCTAAATCATAAAACAAAGAAAGCAACCCAAAAGGATCAATTAAACTGGAAGGGGTATTATGGTATAAGAAATATGGGGGATATTGTAAAGATATATGGAACTAATTTTCAATACCATTTATACCGCTTTAGAGTAAAAATTGCATTGCTTCGAAATAAAATACTTTATAAAATCAAGAAAGATGATATTTATAAATTTAATTATACTTTATATAATGATGCATTATGTGATATGAAGAAAAATATATTTGGTTTCAATACTAAATATCATGCTTAATTTATTTAATAGAGTAGAGTCGAAAAGTAGGAAGTAAAAAAAGAATGTGAGTCCCCATCTGACAACCCTAGGCATTTTCCAAGCCTCTAGCCGTGGCATATTGGTCCATTGAATCACGAATCATCTTTCGAGTGGCTATGCTCGATTGCATTATATAATTCTTGATCTTATCCATGATGGACTTGCAGTTTCTGTGATTGAATCTCCATTCGAATTCAGAATAGTATAAGTGCAACATCCTTTTGGCAACTCCATGTAATCTATCAACCAATTGACTGTTTAAATTGGATATGATCTTGTTTAGAAAGTATAATCGATGGTTATCATTATCGTAGTCAATCACTTCGTTGTTTACTTCTATCCTATTTTTTAAGATATTGTATGTTGTTTTGCCGTCTGTATTTAATTTTCTTTCTTTGGACATTTTTACGTATTTTTCAAAATATCCTTTTATAATATTGCTTGAATCTGTGGTCACTTCCTGCATCTTAACAAAACGTGGATACTGATTTTCTTGTTCTGTTGAAAGCACTATTAAAAAGGGCTGTTTATCAGTACCAAGCCCTCGTTTTCCGTTATGTGATGGAGTCCCTGTATAGGTTACATCGGATTCATAAAAATTCGAATCCAAAAATTTCTTTGAATTCGAATTTTTCATAAGTATACGAGCTTTAGTCTGTAATAAGCAGGCTGTTTTGTAATTGACCTTCAATTCTTTAGAAAGTTCCATACTGGAAATACCATTGATTGCAGTAAAGATTAGAAACAAACCGTACAATAAAACGTTTAAAGGCAGTTTGTTATCCTGAAAGATCGTATTGGATAATAATCTTTCGTCATGTTTGCAGTTAGCACAACGATAGCAATTCTTGGTTTTCATGAAATAGTAGTGAGTACAGCCACATTTTTCGCAATAGTAGCGAGTAGGCCATTTAATGTCAAAGAAAAACTTACGACAAGCATCTAAATTTGTGTAATATTGAATAATGAAATCAGAAGTAGACATATAGTCTCCACGACCACTAACAGACAAACGTTTATTGTTTCTTTTGTAATACATAACGAACACCATCCTTTGTACAAGGATATACTACTAGTTATATTGACAATAATGATGTCTATTTAGTGCATGGGGTCGTTAGATGGGTACTCACAAAAAAGAAAAGTCTTTGTAATAGATAAATAATAGCTTTATGAAGCTATGAATGGAAAACAAGGCGCACTAAAAATAGTGAAAAATCACTTGTTTTTTAAAAATTTCAATACTTAAATCTCTGCTTTCAACCACGCATCAAGGTGTAGGTTGATTCCTGCAATGATAGTGAAGAATCCGTTCTTTGCTCCGTTGCGTAAATGCATCTTGTGTAAGCCGTAAGTATTTAATACTGCATTGTTGATTCTTTCAGTGCAGGTACGATCTTTGTATATAGATTTCCATTTAGGTGAACCATAGGAAATAGGCCCTTTAAATCTACGCTCATTATCTTTGTCCTTAATATAAACAACTCTTCCATAGTCGGAAGTAGAGCATGTTTGTGCAAAAGGACAGGAATCAATAAGGCCAGTTTTCAAAGGACAGCGGTATTTCTTTCTGTAACGAGTATGGTCATATCCATCATAAGTCATGGTGTGATTGCAACTGCAGACGGGTATACCATCCGAATTGTTAGATTCACCGGTTTTAGATTAAATCGATTTTCTTCGTTTATTATGATCAATCAAAGGAATGATATTCTTCTCTTGAAAAAACTGATAAATTGAGTAATTTAGATAAAGCAGGACGATATTTAGATTTAAGAAGTTTTAAATGGGAAACATCAAGATGAGATTTGTGAATAGTCAAGAAATCGCGATACTCCCAAATAGTAGAAATATGGTTAAGCATAGAGCTGACCTCGAAAAGTGAGAAAAAGTCAAGAAAAAAAGGCAAAAAAGTGGAGGGAAATAAAAAAGAAGCTAATAAAAAAGAGCACTGTTTATCAGCTTCGAGAGTTTTCGACAGTGCTCCATTATATCAAGGGATTCCAATCGGAGGTTATACAAAAATGGTTGATAAAATTCTTGAGGGTATCGAAATACGACTTGGAGTTGATTATTTTTCAAACAAAAAAGAATTTGACAAGATTGCTTCAAAGGTAATATATACAGGTCCAATTGATAGGTATTATGATTATAAATTTGGGAATTTAGAGTATCATTCAGTACGTTTTGAAAATGAAGTGTTAGATTTATCAAATTTTCAAGGAAATGCTGCGGTAAATTATACTGATATAGAAATACCGTGTACATGTATCATAGAACACAAATGGTTTCAATTTGGAAAAGATGATAATGGAAATGATTCACCAAAAACTGTAATAAGTCGTGAATATTCTTCAGAATGGAAACTAGGAGATGAGCCATACTACCCAGTAAATGATTCAAAAAATAATACTTTGTACGAAAAATATAGAAAACTATCCGAAGCAGAAGAGAAAACGATATTTTGGGGTAGATTAGGAGAGTGATAGTATTATGATATGGATCAAGTAATAGATGCAGCATTGAAGATGTTTGCTAAAATTGACTAGTGTTAGGAGGTGATAAAATGATGAATTTTTCTTTGTTTCTAGATATTATATTAAGCATTCCTAAATCATTGTATTTTAATTTTTACAATTTTCCACTAAGAGATGCACTTCATTTTCCTGTATTAGTTAGTTGGAAGACTAAGTTAGGAGATATTTCAGGTGAAATAATTTTACCTGAAATAATATGTTTTGGATTGGTAAAATTTGGCTTTTCAGGTTCATTTAATATGGGGGGGAAGCTATTTTCAAAATAAAGGGAAAATAATTTTTAAGGGAAAGTCGACTTTTTCTCGTGGTACACAATTGATAGTTGGAGAAAATGGAAGCTTAAAGATTGGTGTTAATTTTAGATGTAACACAGATTGTATTTTCAATGCAGGTAATTACATAGAAATTGGAGATGATTGTTTATTGTCTTGGAATATAATGATTCTTGACGGTGATGGACATGATATTTATACACAAGATTGCATACATAATACAAGTAAGAAAACAATAAAAATAGGTACACATGTATGGATTTGTGCTAATTCTATGATTTTAAAAGGAACTTCGATACAAGACAATTCTGTGATAGGAGCAGGCTCAATAGTTTCAAAGAGAATTAGTGAAAATAATGTTCTCATAGCTGGTAATAATTTTATCGTCAACTTCTCGTGATTTATAAACATCTATAATTTCAAATGATTTTAGAAAGTC
>ERZ894199.608-NODE-608-length-15884-cov-7.455809_pt1 | contig 15884 bp, 15 predicted proteins | sample MGYA00380285_ERZ894199 | MGnify/ENA primary metagenome ERZ894199 (study PRJEB32331, sample SAMN06328447) | human gut metagenome | biome: human gut microbiome; feature: stool | host: Homo sapiens | collected 2012-01-17 ... | reverse complement strand
AGCAGGTTGCCGAAGTGCAACATTATGCTAGGGATCTGAAGTACCCCCGAGGGTCCTTGGTGTACGGTGGAAATGACGAAGATGATTTCCTTTATTGTCTGCCAGAGACATATTTTCCAAAATCGTCATTGTTGGACATGTTCCCATTGCCGGGTTCTGATAGACACGGCCGATTCTTTGGTTTCTCTTATATTCTTTCTGTTTTGTGATATCGGATCCATTGATCAGGATCTGTCCACCCTCCACCGGGATACTTCCGCAGATAATATTCAACATGGAAGTCTTTCCGGAACCATTACTTCCCACGACAGAGACGAATTCTCCTTTGTCAATCGTCAGGTTGAAGTCCTGAAATAAGCACATCTCATTCACGGTACCCGGATTGTAATATTTATGAATTCCTTTTAACTCAAGCATTGGTGTTCACCTTCTTCTTTCTGTCCATACTGATGATAAGCACAACCAGGAACAGGACTGCCGTTACCAGTTTCATGGCCTGCGGATCGAAATTGCGTAGTGCAACGGCAACGCATGCTTTATAAATAACCGATCCGATCAGGACTGCTGTCGTTGTGTGCAGCAGTGTCATCTTACGGAAAATACTGGTTCCGATAATTACACTTGCCAGTCCTATGACCATAGCTCCGGTTCCCATAGAAATTTCAAATACTCTCTCTTCCTGTGCAAATATACATCCGGCCAATGCTACCAGACCATTTGAAATTGCAAGTCCGAGGATCTTGATATTGCCCTTGTCTTTTGCGAGAGATACAACCAGTACATCATTATCCCCAACGGCTCTTAACAGGAATCCGGACTTCGTATTCAGATAAAGATCAAGCAATACTTTACAGATCAATGCAAGCACCAGAACGATGATCAATGTCGCATATGGTGCAAGTACATCCGGAATGATCTTCTCCATCAGATCATTGTTAAAAATAGTCTTCTGTGAGAATAATGGCACATTCGCCGTTCCTGCTATATACAGATTGATCGTCCACAATGCCGTCATCATTATGATTCCCGAAAGAAGATCTCTGACTTTACACTTCACGTGGATCAGTCCGGTACAGATTCCCGCAACTGCTCCGGCCAGAAATGAAAGAACCAGCGTGATGTATGGATTCATTCCTCTTGTAAGGAGGGCAGCTGTGATCGCTGCCCCCAGAGGAAAACTTCCATCCACCGTAAGATCGGGAAAGTCTAATATTTTATATGTGATATAAATTCCCAATGCCAGGATTCCATAGATCAGCCCCTGTTCTAATATCGATGTAATGAAACTCATGAAAAATGCCTCCCAATCCACTAATTCCCGTCCCCAAAGCTTTCTACTGCGCTATTTGCAAGATCTTCCGGTACTGTGATCCCAAGATCCTCTGCTACTTTGTTATTTACATAGAATCCAGGTTCTGTGATAGTTTCAAAATTCTGCTCAGAAGCTTTTGCTTCGCCTTTTAATACTTTCGCCGCCATCTTACCAGTCTGCTTTCCAAGTGCAATATAATCAATTCCTTCTGCTGCAAGGCATCCGATCTTTACCTGCTCGATCTCACTTCCGAATACCGGGATCTTCTTTTCATTTGCTTTATCCAGGATGGTTGGAAGTGATGCTACAACTGTGTTATCAGTCAGATTGGTAATACAGTCTACTTTGCTTAACAGATCATCCGCTGCAAGAGATACATCCGCTGTTGTTGTGATTCCCTTTTCTACCAGTTCGAAATCATATTTCTTAACCAGACTCTTGTATTCTTTGATCGCCGATACAGAATTTGCTTCGCTTGTAGTATACATGATGCCAATCTTCTTAGCATCCGGAAGCATCTCACGAATCATTTTAAGCTGTTCTTCAACCGGAAGTTTATCTGATGTTCCGGTCACTTCTCCTACCGGTTTTCCATCTTTGTCTGCGAGTTCTGCTGCTACAGGATCTGTAACTGCAGTGTAAATGACCGGAATGTCAGCTTTCATTGCTGCGTTATATGCACTCTGTGCACTTGGTGTTGCGATCGCACATACCAGGTCTACTTTATCAGATACCAGACTGTCGGAAATCTGTTTTGCAGTTCCCATATCCGCTGCCGCATTTTTGTATTTTACGGTAAGGTTATCACCTTCTTTGATTCCTTCTGCTTCCAGTCCTTTTAAGAAACCTTCCCTGCAGTTATCAAGAGAACCATGTTCTGCAAACTGTTCAATTCCGATGGTATAAGATTCTTTCTTATCACTTCCGGAATCGGATGAACTGCCACATCCTGCTGCCATTGCTGTTACCATTGCCGCTGTTAATAATACTGTTACCATTTTCTTTTTCATAATCTTTTTCTCCTTTTTTTCTGTATAAAATATTATTGTTGTCCACAGATCCCAATTGCCAGTTCTCTGTAGTTGTTAGGAGAGAAAATCTTTCACCGATTACCGTCTGCCATACCATCTTAGACAAAAAGAAAACCGCCCCAAACCTTAAGGTTTGAGACGGTAATAATATCTATTATTATCGCGGTACCACTCAAATTGACGAATCGTCCACTTTCTCATGTACTAACATACACTCCTGATTGATAACGGGTTCGGTTCCCGACAAGCCATACTCTCTCAAACGATTGCTGAATACAAGTTCTTGATTTCAGACTGCCCTCAAAAGTCCATTCACTTATCAACTTCATACAGCAATCTCACCACCTGCTGCTCTCTTGGATGTCATTGTATAAGCTACTCCTCTTTTTCAACGGTTTGCTTTGTTATGGTTATACTTTACTGTATCAAAGTTGTTTTGTCAAGAAGTTTTTTACTTTTTTTCAATCACGCCCTATTTCCAGGTAAAATCCGGTGTCCCCTCAAGGTCATACGGCGTCGCCTGATATACGTAATAATTCAACCAATTCGTATACAGGTTATTCGCTGTCGCTCTCCATGTAAGCAGCGGTCCTTTCTCCGGATCATCATCCCGATAATAATTCTTCGGAAGTTCGATCGGAAGTCCCTTACTTTTGTCCCGTTTATACTCACCGTCCAATGTTATACGGTCATATTCCGGATGTCCCATCACAAAAATCTGGCGCCCATTCTGTGCCATGGCAAGGAACAGACCTACTTCGTCAGATTCCGCCAGAACCGTAATCCTCTCATCCGCATGCACTTTATCCAGTGGTGTCTCTGTATGACGGGAATGTGGTGCCAGAAATACATCATCAAATCCACGTACCAGCGGAATTTTCCGGTTCAGCACTTTATGCCAGAAGAGACCGAACGCCTTCTTATCTAACTGGACCTTGTCAATTCCGTAATGATAATACATGCCTGCCTGCGCTCCCCAGCAAAGATGCAGTGTGGATACTACATTCGTCTTGGTCCAGTCCATAATACGGGTCAGTTCATCCCAGTAATCCACTTCTTCGAACGGCATCTGCTCTACCGGTGCTCCGGTAATGATAAATCCGTCAAATTTTTTATCCTTGATCTCATCAAATTTCTGATAGAATTTGTTCAGGTGACTCATTGAAGTGTTCTTCGACTGATGTGAAGCAACCGCAACAAATGTCACATCTACCTGAAGCGGTGTATTAGACAACGAACGTAATATCTGCAGTTCTGTCTCCTCTTTTAATGGCATCAGGTTCAGAAGTCCGATCTTGATCGGACGGATATCCTGATGCATTGCACGGTGTTCATCCATCACAAATATATTTTCACTCTCTAATATCTCCTTGACCGGGAGATCATTCTGCACTCTGATCGGCATAATTTATTCCTCTTTTTCCTTTTTATTTTCTTTTGTCTTCTGTTCTTCATTCTCGGTCATATTATCTTTTTTCTGAAAATATGTCCCATCATTATCTACATAACTATCTCCGTTATAGCATTCTGACTCTGTCGGCAATTTCTTTTTCTCCAACTGATTATCCAGAAGGAGTTTTACAATATAATAAATGACTGCAAACGCCGGCACTCCGAATAACATTCCGAGAATTCCAAATAAGCCTCCTCCGAGAAGGATCGATACGATTACCCAGAATGCGGACAGCCCGGTAGAATTTCCAAGAATCTTCGGTCCCAGTATATTTCCGTCAAACTGCTGCAGCAACAAGATGAAAATCAGGAAATAGACTCCTTTCATCGGATCTGCAAGTGCGATCAGAACCGCACTCGGAATTGCTCCGATATATGGTCCGAAGAACGGAATTACATTCGTCATACCCACGATCACGCTGACAAGCATTGCATACGGCATATTCAAAAGTGATGTACCAATAAAGCACAGGATTCCGATAATGATAGAATCAATGATCTTACCAATGATAAATCCCCCGAATATCTCATTTGTCTTTACTGCAATATGAATCAACAGGTTGGCACGTTCTGTCGGAAAGATCGCATATGTCGCTTTCTTACTCTGATTAATAAATGTCTCTTTGCCGAACAAAATATACACAGATACGATCACTCCGATTACTGCATGGAACAATTCCATAACCAGTGTATATAATCCAACCGTCAGATGGGTCATCACTTCATTTACTTTGTTCAGAAGATCCGTACGCATCCAGTTCTGAAGACTTGTAGATGCCTCGTTCATCGCATTCTTCAACATTGTCGTCATCGCCGAATCATCCAGTTGTATATGATTCATCTGCTTCACCAGCTGGTTGATCTGAGCCGGAAGCGTAAAGATCAGATTCCGGATACTTGTGATCAGTTCCGGGATCAGCATATTGATAAGCGTTGTTACAATGGTGATCAGTACGACCAATGCCAGAATCACTCCTGCACATCTTGATACCGTCTTCGCTTTTTCTTTCTTCTTCATATGCTTTTCCAAAACCGGCACCAGATATGCATCTACCGTTCTCACGATCGGATTCAACAGATATGCAATTCCGCATCCATACAGCACCGGCTTCAGGATAGACAGTATCTTTAATACCGTATCTGAAATTGCTGTCACACGCAGCATTGCAAAATAGACCAGAATACATGCAACGATCACCAGGAAATATGTCATTCCGCGGTTGAACTGCTGCCTTAATTTGGATGGACCCTTTCTCCCAAAACTGGGACGGTCTTTATAATATGTATTTTCTTCTTTGCTCATAAACTCCTCTTCTTCCCTGCCTGTTTCGCATATAAAATCATTATACCCTTGCCGTAAATTTACGTCAACCGACAAAAAAGGATCAGAACAATTGTTTCTATAAAACTTTTATAAAAACTTATGTTCTGATCTTTTTTATTTCTGCCCCGGCCGCTCTATCCGTTAAAGCCGGTATCCGGCATCTGTCTTATCTTATGCACATCCACACTTGAATGTTGCACACTCTGTCTCGCCGCAATGACAGGCATTTCCGCCTTCTACACTGATCTTTCCGGCGTGACACTGACATTCTTTATTATACATGCAGTCTGTTGCCTTACAGTCTACGCTGCTCTTTGCCGATGCCTCTTTCCCCTCCATATCCGAGTATGCATCCGCATAGGCGCTTCCGCCTTTTCTCTCTTCAAAGCTGTCACAGCTTGTCTCAGCAGCTTTCTTTGCAGAATTTCCTCCTACCACGATACTGTCAAGATTACAGTAATAATTCTGATTGTGTGTACAAGTCTGTACGGTACATCGTAAATCTGGCATAATATATCCTCCTTTCAAATACAAGATATATTATGCCAGTTCTTTTTATTTCTTATACATTTGCAAAAATAAATTAGTTTTCTTCTTTTACAACTTCTCGTCTTTCTCTTGTTGCGATTTCTTCTGCAACAGATGCTACGAACGCATCCAGACTCTTCTGGCCTTCATCTCCTGCAAATCTGCTTCTTACGGATACCAGATTTTCTTCTTCTTCTTTTGCTCCTACTACAAGCATGTATGGAATCTTCTGCATCTGAGCCTCACGGATCTTATAACCGATCTTTTCCGCACGTGTATCAATCTCTGCACGGATACCTGCCGCATTTAATGTCTCCAGTACTTTCTGTCCGTATTCCAGATGTTTATCCGAGATTGGAAGCACCTTAACCTGTACCGGTGCGAGCCATGTAGGGAATGCTCCCGCAAAATGTTCGATCAGGATTCCGATGAATCTCTCGATGGATCCAAATGCTACACGGTGGATCATGATCGGACGGTGTTTCTCTCCGTCTGCACCTGTATATTCCAGTTCAAATCTCTGTGGAAGCTGCATATCAAGCTGAATTGTTCCGCACTGCCATGTTCTTCCGATAGAGTCTGTCAGATGGAAATCAATCTTTGGTCCGTAGAATGCTCCGTCTCCTTCATTTACTACATAATCAAGACCAAGATCATTCAGTGCGCCGCGAAGACCTTCTGTTGCAAGTTCCCAATCTTCGTCACTTCCCATACTGTCTTCCGGACGTGTAGAAAGTTCTACATGATACTTGAATCCGAACAGCTGATATACTTCATCGATCAGTGCTACAACACCTTTGATCTCATCACGGATCTGTTCCGGCATCATAAAGATATGTGCATCATCCTGTGTAAAGCAGCGCACACGCATCAGACCATGTAACTGTCCTGATTTTTCATGACGGTGAACCAGTCCAAGCTCTCCGACACGAAGCGGGAGATCTTTATATGAACGTGGCTCAGCTTTATATACGAGCATTCCACCCGGACAGTTCATTGGCTTGATTGCAAAGTCCTCTCCGTCAATCTGTGTTGTATACATATTTTCTTTATAGTGATCCCAGTGACCGGATGTCTCCCAGAGGTGTCTGCTTAAGATTACCGGCGTAGATACTTCTACATAACCTGCTTTTTTGTGAAGTTCTCTCCAGTAATCAAGCAATGTATTCTTAAGCACCATTCCCTTTGGAAGGAAGAACGGGAATCCCGGACCTTCTTCGCACATCATGAAAAGTCCAAGTTCTTTGCCAAGTTTTCTGTGGTCACGTTTTTTTGCTTCTTCAAGCATTGTCAGATATTCATCTAACTGTGCTTTCTTAGGATAAGAGATACCGTAGATTCTTGTGAGCATCTTGTTCTTCTCGCTGCCTCTCCAGTAAGCACCTGCAAGGCTTGTAAGCTTGAATGCTTTTACCGGCTTTGTTGTCATCAGGTGTGGTCCGGCACATAAATCAACGAATTCTCCCTGCTGATAAAAGCTGATCTCTTCTCCTTCCGGAAGGTCTTCGATCAATTCAACTTTATATGGTTCATCTTTTTCTTTGAAATATGCGATTGCATCTTCTCTTGTCTTTGTAAATCGTTCGATCGGAAGAGCTTCTTTGACGATCTTCTTCATCTCTTTTTCAATCTTTTCGAGATCTTCTGCTGCGAATGGTGTCTCACGGTCTATATCATAGTAGAATCCATTCTCGATCGACGGTCCGATCGCAAGCTTTGTATCCGGATACAGACGTTTGATTGCCTGTGCCATAATATGAGATGTGGTATGCCAGAAAGCACCCTTTCCTTCTTCGTTATCAAATGTAAGTATCTCCAGTTCACAATCTTCATCCACAACATGTCTGAGATCTACTACTTCACCATTTACTCTTGCGGAAGTTGCCACCCTTGCCAGACCTTCGCTGATATCTTTTGTAATATCCAGCACTGACATACTTCCTTCATACTCTTTGAAAGATCCATCTTTTAATGTGATTTTCATAATTATCATGTCCTCTCTTTTTGTTTTTTACATAGTGATAAAAAAAGTCCCTTACAGGCAATTGCTGTAAGGGACGAATTATCTCGCGGTTCCACCCTGTTTGAACTGACACTTCAAATTCTCTACTTTCAAGACTTCTTATGTCAGAACCTCTTAATTATGACGATAACGGAATCACCGGACTGTTTTTCAGCCACTCAGAGGTAGTTTTCAGAAGGTTCCAAAATAAGAAGCTTTCAGCCTGTGGCTTCTCTCTCTGGTATTTCTTTCCCAGCTTACTCTTCTCTTCAACGTGTTTTCATACGCTCTCATTATAACACGAGGTTTTACTTTGTCAATATTTTTTCAACCACAGTTTCCAGACTGCAAAACATTCCCGCACAAAATAATTCGGAAATAATAACGGATGGCAGCTCGCCGCTATCGGAAACGGATTCTTAAATCCTGCATGTTTTGCATACCTGCATCCGCGGTATACATGAAAATTATTCGAGACGATCCCGACCGGTGTATCCGCATCTTCAATAAGTTTTCCGGAAAATTTCAGATTCTCCAGTGTATTTACCGACGCATCTTCCTGCACGATCCGTCCAGAGTCAATCCCGGCATTCTCCAGATACTGTGCCATCGCATATGCTTCTGTGACTTCTTCACCTTTCCCCTGTCCGCCGGAGACGATCACATGCACATCCGGATGTTCTGTCAGATAGGCTAATGCGCAATCCAGTCTTCGTTTCAATGAATCCGTAATTTTCCTTCCTCTCACCTGTGCTCCCAGTACAATGATCCATCTTCTACCGGTTCCCGTCGCTCCTTTTTCCAAAGGTTTTCCGCACATTCCTGTTATGATCTTCATCTCTGCAAGCAAAAGAAGGCACACCGTGATACCGATCAGCAATTCTACTATCCACGGCATTCCATATAAACGGATCAGAACACTTCCTGCAATTCCGATACTTCCGCATACCAGCCAGAATCTGGAAAAAGTAGAGTCCCACTTTTTCAGTGCGATACAGATCGCACCGTAATAAATGAGACTCAGAATACCTGCTGCCAGAAAAATTATCTGCCACAGCATTTTTTGTATTTTTTACCTGATCCGCACGGACATGGATCATTTCTTCCGATTTTTTTCGGTTTACGAATTGTTGTAGATTCTTTCTGCTCTTTATAGAATTTCTTCAATTCTTCTTCAGAGAAGATTTCTTTCCACTGTGGAAGCTCATACAGCCAGTCAGCTTTCGCTGCTACCATGTTCTTGTACAGTCTTTCTTTATCAAATGCAAGGCTTACCACCGTATCTTCTTCTACTGCATCCAGATCCTGTTCGATCAGAAGACTTTCATTGATTCCATCGAGGAAACCAATCATAGTCAGAACTTCCTGTCCGAACTTCTCAGCCAGTTCTTTGACTGTTCCTTTCACTGCTTCATCCGGATTAGAAAGAAGCTTTTCGTAAATCTCTTTCTCAATCTGGAAATATGTTCCCCAGAATTTTTCCAACTGACTTCTGTCTGCAGTCTCATCATAAGCGATGTTCTGCCACTGCTGATATAATGTGCTCATATTTCTATACTCCTTTGTACGATATTCATTTGCAATTTTTCACTGCTCTCTATATAATATACTAAAGTCTTGATTCATTGTAAAGGATGATTATTATGAAAAATGCAAAACGTATTCTGGCACTCATTGCCGCTATTTTATTATTCGGTATGTATCTCAGTACATTAATATTTGCCCTGATGGGAAGTCCACATTCTATCGACCTTCTCTGGGCATCTGTTGCATGTACGATCATACTTCCTGTACTTTTATACGCTTATACGCTGGTATTTAAGCTTACCCGCCACGATGACCCTGACCAGGATCACGACCATGCAAGCGATGATACCATATAGAATTCCAGAGGCATCAGACTTTCTTCTCGATCGTCTGATCCTTTTTTCTTGTGTTTTCTTTCGTTTTCTCTTATTTTCTTTCTCTTTGCAAGGTATTCTTCCATTGAAATTACTTCTGCTTCTTCTTTTGTCAGGTCTCTTGTATTCATTGTGCATACCTCCATCTTGATTATTTGTATCCCCTCTTACGTCTCTGGTGTCTGATTACACCGACGTTATTATTATATTTACGATGATCTTATTATATGCATATTTTGTGGCAACATTATGGCAGAAATCTAAATAAAGCATGAGAAATTTCTTAAGGAAAACATAACTCTGATCTGAAGAATCCCTCCCTGACTGTTTCTTCGGAATGTATGAATACTCAAAAAACAGCAGCTATAAGTCTACTTTTATCTTATAGCTGCTGTCTTCATCTCTCTCTTATTTTGAAAGTTTTGACTCTCTGTAAATAATGTCGTGTCTTTCTGGTCCGTTAGATACCATTGTAATCGGGTATCCAATCTGCTCTTCTACAAACTCAATATATTTTCTGCAGTTTTCCGGAAGGTCTTCGTATTTCTTAATTCCACGAATGTCACATTTCCATCCCGGAAGTTTCTTAAGAACTGGTTTTGCCTTCTCTAACAGATGTGTCGTTGGGAATTCTGTTGTTACTTCTCCGTCGATATCGTATCCTACACATACCGGGATCTCATCCAGATATCCAAGTACATCTAATACTGTAAATGCAACATCTGTTGCTCCCTGCATTCTGCATCCATACTTGGAAGCGACACAATCGAACCATCCCATTCTTCTCGGGCGTCCGGTTGTTGCTCCGAATTCTCCGCCATCACCACCGCGGCGTCTTAATTCGTCTGCTTCGTCACCAAAGATCTCACTTACGAATGCTCCGGCTCCTACTGCACTTGAATATGCTTTACATACTGTTACGATCTTCTTGATCTCATACGGAGGGATTCCTGCTCCAATCGCTCCATATCCTGCCAGTGTAGAAGATGAAGTAACCATTGGATAGATTCCGTGATCCGGATCCTTCAGTGATCCAAGCTGTCCCTCTAACAATACTTCTTTTCCTTCTTTGAGCGCATTGTTCAGGAAAAGAGAAGTATCACATACGAATGGTTCAACCATCTTCTTATATTCTTGAAGTTCATTATATAAATCATCAGGATTGATCAATGGTTTATGATAAAGGTGCTCCAGTAATACATTCTTCTGCTCTGCTACACGAACAACTTTTTCTTTTAACAGTTCATCATCAAACAGCTCACTGACCTGGAATCCGATCTTTGCATATTTGTCTGAGTAGAATGGTGCGATACCTGATTTTGTAGAACCGAAAGATTTTCCTCCCAGTCTTTCCTCTTCGTATGCATCAAAATTCTTATGATAGGACATTACCATCTGAGCTCTGTCAGATACCAGAATCTTCGGCATCGGAACTCCCTGATCGATGATAGACTGTACTTCTTTAAATAATACCGGCACATCCAGTGCTACACCATTTCCGATAATACTTGTCGTATGATCGTAAAATACTCCTGATGGAAGTGTGTGTAATGCAAACTTTCCATAATCATTGATAATTGTATGACCTGCATTCGCGCCTCCCTGGAATCTTACGATGATATCAGCCTGTTCAGCCAGCATATCTGTAATCTTACCTTTTCCTTCGTCGCCCCAGTTGGCACCGACTACTGCTTTAACCATATCCATTCCTCCTGCGATATTAACATGACTTATCAGTCTTCTTTAGCGGATCTAATCAAACCACCCTAAGCATTATACTATACATTTCACCTTGGTTCAATAACATTTTTACATAAAATCCACAGGATTTCCTGTGTTTTCTACATTAGCGGCGCAACCAGTCTTAATACCTGTCCCGCCGTCTTCATCAGAATTCCTCTGTTTCTCACTTCCGTCACTGTAACCTTATGACATTTTGCCAGCGTATTCTGAAAATCTTCTTCTACTTTCTGCACTTCAGGATTATCGTAGATAAACACACCATTCTCAAAATGCAGATACAGGCTTCTGAAATCCAGATTGATACTTCCTACCGTTGCCGTATCATCATCGGATACAAATATTTTTGCATGTACAAATCCAGGTGTATACTCATAGATTTGTACCCCGCCCTCGATCAGTTCCTTATAGTAGGTCTTTGCCACAGCAAATGCATACCACTTATCCGGAATATGCGGCATGATGATGATCACCTCAATACCACTCTTCGCTGCACGGATCAGTGTAGTAAGCATCTCATTGTCCAAGATCAGATACGGGGTCATGATATGCACATATTTTTTTGCATGGTTCAAAATATGGAAATATACTTCTTCTCCTACATTTTCATGATCAAACGGGCTGTCTGCATATGGAATCACATATCCCAGTTTTTCATTCAATGTATCCGCTTTTTTGGTCAGATATTTTCCATAAGGCTCCACGCCCCGCATATCCACATCCCACATCTGCAGAAATATCATCGTCAGGCTCTGGACAGCATCACCTCTTAACAGTACCGCCGTATCCTTCCAGTGTCCGAACCGTTCCTTCTCATTGATATACTCATCAGCAAGATTCACGCCTCCTACATATCCCACCTGTCCATCGATCACGCAGATCTTTCTGTGGTCACGGTTGTTCTGTATCGTCGAGACAAATGGCCGGATCTTATTCGACATCTTGCAGTTGATACCGTATTTCTGAAGTTTCTTCGGATAGCTGTAGGGCAGCAGGTCAAATGCACACATTCCGTCATACATGAACCGGACTTCCACACCTTCCGCTGCTTTCCGCTTCAGGATCTCAAGGATCGTATTCCACATGATACCTTCTTCTACGATGAAGTACTCCATGAAAATAAACTTTTCCGCCTTTTCCAGTTCTTTTATCATGGATGCGAATTTGGCTTCTCCAACCGGAAAATATTCGGCTTCTGTATTCCTGTAAGTCGGGAATCCCAGTTGATGCGACAGATAATACGACAGCTGTGCATTTGCAGATTTTCCCTCCCATAGTGCATCCGTGATCTTCTGATCCTGATCCATGTAAGGTTCCGTCTCCATACGCAATGCCGCCAGGCGGTTCTGTACAAACCGTGTTTCCAGCTGCAGATGCACATAGATGTAAAATATCGTCCCGACAACCGGTACTGCCATCACACACAGAATCCATGATAGCTTGAACGCCGGATTTCCCTCTGTATTAATAATATACACAAGAACTATAATCTCCATCAGAGACATCACACTGTATATAAATGTTGCATATTCTTTCAGATAGTATGGAATGCCCAGAAAAATCAGCATCTGTACCAATATCAGTATCACAAAAATTCCGGCACGGCTGAATACCATTTTAAAGAATTTCTTCTTTGCAACAGCCTTTGTGCTTTGTTCTTTCATACTTTTTCTCTCCTTTATCCAGGGCTGTACATCCACTTTGTTCCTAATATCTTACTCCGTTTTCTCAGGCTCCGTACCGCCAGGATATGTTATACAGTGTATCATATTTTCATTTTCTTCTCAACTTGCAGATAATTTATTTTAATTTAATAGAAAAATACATATAATATGTGCTATGATAAGGAAAAGAATGGAAAGGAGTCATACAATCATGGCAAAATGGATGAAAAAATTATTGGGTCTTGCTGCAATCGGCAGTGCCGCTGCAGGTCTTGTTTATTATTTTAAAAAATCTAAAAAAGATGTGGATGAAGATTTCAACGATGATTTTGAAGATGAAGACTTCGATCTTGACAATGATCTTCAACCGGTCGACCGGGGATACGTTGATCTGAACGCAGGAAAAGCTTCTCCGGAAGAAACAGACGATGCAGAAGAAACAGAGACCGGCGAAGATACTCTGGATGCGGATGCTCACGAAGGGAAAGAAGATTAGTTCTGCTGACACAGACTGAATTCAGACTGCAGCTATACAAAAGAGCAGTAAACAATGTAAATTATTTTCTTATTTTACATTGCTTACTGCTCTTTTATCTTCTCCAACACCTATTCAAAATTCCCACTGCTTCTTTGATATCCTCTTCATTCATATTTGCATATCCCAGAAGAATCGTTGCCCGCTCATCTGTATCTTTCCTGATCCTGTAATCCGAAAGTCCATATACACGGATATCCTCTTTTTTTGCCCGTTCGATCAGCTCATTTTCGTTCCATCCCTTTTCGAATGTCAGCAGGATATGTACTCCCGCATGCTCTCCCGATATCGCACAGATATCTGCCAGAGGCTTCAGTGCATCGATCAAAACATCATGCCTGTTTTTATACAGAGCTCTTGTCTTATTCAAATGACGTTCGTAATATCCATCTTCGATAAAATGTTGTACGATCATCTGATCTACCTTTGAAACGGTTGAGTTGATAAAGTTCACATTTGTCCGATACACATCCAGGAGAGATTTCGGCAGTACCATATAACTCAGACGAATAGCCGGTGCAATGGATTTTGAAAAAGTTCCCAGATAGATAACTTTATCTTCTGCATCATATCCTTGCAGAGCCGGGATCGGTTTCCCTTTGTAGCGGAATTCACTGTCATAGTCGTCTTCTATGATATATCTGCCTTCCTTCCCGTATGCCCATTTCAGGAGTTCCATCCTTCTTTTGATCGGCATAACGATTCCTGTCGGATACTGATGCGACGGTGTGACATATGCAATATCTGCCTCTGAATCTTCCAGCTCTGATATTCTCATTCCATTGTGATCCATTGTAACCGGCACTGTCTCATATCCCAGTGTCTGAATCACTCTATATGCCTGCTTATATGTAGGATCTTCAAATGCAATAGTATGTTCTTTTCCAAGAATCATACTAAGCAGTATCAAAATATAATCACTTCCCGCTCCAATCACGATCTGCTCCGGAGAACAGTCCACGCCTCGTGCCTGATACAGATAATTGCAGATGGCTCCCCGGAATCCATATTCACCTTGCGGATCTCCTGAGCGGAACAACTCCGTCCTGTCATCCAGCAAAATGTCTTTCGAAAGTTTTCTCCAGACATTATATGGAAAACTGTTAAGATCTACTCCGTTCGGTGTGAAATCATAGCGGTATATTCTTTTCTTTTCTCTCTTACGTTCCGGCTTTTTTTCTTCTTTTTTCAGTTGATATAATTCATCAATCTGAGCCACAAAAAAACCGCGGTATGGCGCAGACTCGATATATCCTTCTGATAATAACTGTTCATATGCCAGTTCAACCGTACTGCGGCTGACTTCCAGATGCTTGGACAAAGCCCTGGTAGACGGGAGTTTCTCCCCATAGCGGAGTCTCCCGTTCTGGATATCAGACTTGATATGATCATAAATCTGCTCATACAGCGGCTTCTTCGAACGACTGTTAAGATTTATCGTTAATTCATTCATTTTTTTATTTTGCACCCGTTTATTTCTTTGGCAGTTTAAAAGAACTCTTCAGAGATACAATACGGTTAAACACCAGATTTTCCGGTGTGGAGTCTTTCGAATCAATACAGAAATATCCATTTCTTACAAACTGGAAGCTGTCACACGGACCTGCTTCGTTAAAGCTGTCTTCCACATAGCACTCTTTTAAAATCTGTAAGGAATCCGGGTTCAGGTTCAGCGATCCATCTTCTTTATTATATACTCCCTTCTCTTCATCGATCAGGTTCTCATATAATCTGACTTCTGCTTTCTTAGCCTGTGGTGCACTTACCCAGTGGATCGTTCCTTTTACCTTACGTCCGGTAAACCCGGTTCCGCATTTTGTCTCCGGATCATACGTACAATGTACCACCGTTACATTTCCTTCTGCATCCGTCTCATAGCTGACACATTTCACAAAATATGCATGCATCAGACGTACTTCGTTTCCCGGGAAAAGGCGGAAATACTTCTTCGGAGGATCAATCATAAAATCATTACGCTCAATGTAAAGTTCACGTCCAAACGGCACTTTTCTCACACCAAGTTCCGGATTCTCCAGATTGTTCTCTACATCCAGATATTCCACTTCTCCTTCCGGATAGTTGTCGATCACCAGTTTGATCGGATCCAGGACTGCCATCATACGAGGCTTCTTCATCTTCAGATCTTCACGGATACAATACTCCAGCATTGCATAATCCACAGAGCTCTGGCTCTTGGATACTCCGCACATTTCAACGAACATCTTAATGGATTCCGGTGTAAATCCTCTTCTTCTGAGAGCTGCGATCGATACAAGTCTCGGATCATCCCATCCGTCTACAATACCATCCATAACAAGCTTCTTGATGTATCTCTTACCTGTAACAACATTCGTCAGATACAGCTTGGAGAATTCAATCTGTCTCGGTGCCGGAT
>ERZ894199.596-NODE-596-length-16094-cov-9.063969_pt1 | contig 16094 bp, 18 predicted proteins | sample MGYA00380285_ERZ894199 | MGnify/ENA primary metagenome ERZ894199 (study PRJEB32331, sample SAMN06328447) | human gut metagenome | biome: human gut microbiome; feature: stool | host: Homo sapiens | collected 2012-01-17 ... | reverse complement strand
GTGGGGCCGAAGAGGATCGCAGGCGGCCTGCTGGCCATCTCGGTCGGTGCCACCGTGCTGGCCGCCCTTGCGGCGTTCGGCGTGGTGCGGCTGAGAATAAAATGGAAGAAACGTAAATCAAGAAGTAAGCACTGACCCGTTTCGCCAGAGGCTCCCCTACCAGGGGAGGCCTTGGCAGGAAGGGACCGTTTGATCTATCGCGCAAAAGCCCGCAAGGACTTTTCCATATACTACAAACAGACAAAATTTTCTGAAAGAAAACAGAGAGGAAAAAGAAATATGGGCAAGTTTACGTTTACTGAGACCGAGATCCCTGGTGTTGTGGTCATTGAGCCGCAGGTGTTCGGTGATGACCGCGGTTATTTTATGGAGACCTACCAGAAGGACCAGTTTGCTGCTGCCGGCATCGACAAGGAGTTCGTGCAGGACAACCAGAGCCGCTCCACCCGCGGCGTGCTGCGCGGCCTGCATTTCCAGAAGAACCACACCCAGGGCAAGCTGGTGCGTGTGACCAAGGGCGAGGTCTATGATGTTGCCGTGGACTGCCGTCCCCACAGCGCCACCTTTGGCAAGTGGGTGGGCGTGACCCTGAGCGAGGAGAACAAGAAGATGTTCTATATCCCCGAGGGCTTTGCCCACGGCTTCCTGGTGCTGAGCGATGTGGCCGAGTTCTGCTACAAGTGCACCGATGTCTATGACCCCACCAGCGAGGGCGGCATCCCCTACGATGACCCCACCGTGAACGTGCAGTGGCCCGACTGCGGCTGTGAGCACAAGACCAGCGCAAAGGACAAGCTGCATGAGCCCTTTGCAGCCCAGAAGTTTGAATTCTTTGAAAAGTGGTGATAGCCCGTGGCGAAACTGAAAGGAATGTTCAACGGCTTCTGGCACTACCGCTATCTGTTGTGGAATCTGGTCAGCCGTGATTTCAAGCTGAAATACCGCCGCAGCGTGCTGGGTGTGCTGTGGAGCGTGCTGAACCCCCTGCTGATGTGCCTGGTCTACTGGGCTGTGTTCAGCAGCCTGATGGATATGCGGGGCAGCGGCATCGACAACTTCCCGGTGTTCCTGATGTGCGGTCAGCTGCTCTTCAACTTCTTCAACGAGGCCACCTCTTCCAGCATGAGCAGCGTGCTCAGCGCCGCCCCCCTGCTGAAAAAGGTGTATATCCCCAAGTATATCTTCCCGCTGGAAAAGTGCTGCTTTGCCATGGTGAACTGCGTGTTCAGCTTTGTGGCCCTGCTGCTGGTGATGATCTTTACCGGTGCGCCCTTCCACCTGACCCTTCTGGAAGCGCTCTACCCGCTCATCACCCTCTTCTTCTTCAGCCTGGGGGTGGGTCTGTTCCTGGCGGCGGCAACGGTGTTCTTTCGGGACATCATGCACATCTGGAGCGTGTTCATCACGGCGCTGCTCTACTTCTCCGCCATCTTCTATGACCCTACCCAGATGACCTTTTCCATCGGCGGGTTCAACATGCAGCAGATCATCAAGCTGAACCCCATGTACTGGTATATCACCGGCTTCCGCCGCACCCTGATGTGGGGCATCCCGCTGGACCTCAACATGTTTGCGGTCTGCGGCATCTGCGCAGTTGTCTCCATGTGGGTGGGCGTGCACATGTTCCGCAAAACGCAGGATCGTTTTGTGCTGCATATTTAAGGAGGGGAGAAGAATGGAACCGATCATCAAAGTGGACAACGTGTCCATGTGCTTCAACCTCTCCACCGAAAAGCACGAGAGCCTGAAGGAATATCTGCTGGCCATGGTGCAGGGCCGCCTGCAGTACGACGAGTTTTACGCCCTGAAGGACGTGAGCCTGGACATCATGCCCGGCGATTTTTACGGTCTGGTGGGCCTGAATGGCTCGGGCAAATCCACCCTGCTCAAGACCATTGCGGGCGTGTACAAGCCCACCAGGGGCAAGGTCACCGTCAACGGCACCATCGCCCCGCTCATCGAGCTGGGTGCGGGCTTTGATATGGACCTGACCGCCCGGGAGAACATCTACCTCAACGGCACGGTGCTGGGGTTCTCGCCCAAGTATCTGGACGAGAAGTTCGACGAGATCGTGGAGTTCAGCGAGCTGCAGAACTTCCTGGATGTGCCGCTGAAAAACTACTCCTCCGGTATGGTGGCCCGCATCGGCTTTGCCATTGCCACCATCACCAAGCCCGATATCCTGATCGCGGACGAGGTGCTCTCGGTGGGCGACTTCCTGTTCCAGCAGAAATGCGAAAAACGGATGAAGGAGCTGATGGCAGGCGGCACCACCGTCATTCTGGTGTCCCACTCCATCGAGCAGATCGAGCGGATGTGCAGCAAGGTGGCATGGCTGAGCCACGGCCACCTGAAAATGAACGGCGATACCGAGACAGTCTGCGCGGCCTACAAGGCCACCCAGCGCGGCGAGGCCTGAGCCATGAATGTGCGATTGAAACGTGCCAGAGAGCTGGCAGGCTATGCGGTCCAGCTGACAAAGGACGAGGGTCTGGGCACCATGCTGGCCCGGGGCGCGGGCTTTGTCAGGCGGCGGTGCTTTGGCAAAAAGGCCCGCTACCTGCCCGCCAAAAAGGTGCTGGAAGCCCAGAGAGCCGAAATGGCAGGAAAAAATTTTGAAAACTGCCAACTTTCGACGATTTCCGTGTTGACACCGTTGTATAATACTCCTGAGGTGTTTCTGCGGCAGTTTCTGGATTCCTTCGTGAACCAGACAGCCCCCAATGGCGAGCTCTGCCTGGCGGATGCCTCGGATGCCGCCCACAGCAGTGTGGGGGATATCGTAAGGGAATATCAGACAAAATATCAACACATCGTATACAAAAAGATCAAAAACAAGGGCATTGCGGCCAACACCAACGCCGCCGCTGAACTGGCATCGGGGGAATATCTGGCGCTGGCCGACCACGATGACATCCTTGCGCCCCACGCCATGTACACCATGGGTCAGGCAATCCGGCAGCTGCGTGAGGCAGGGGAGCCGGACGGATTCCTGTACAGCGACGAGGCCCTCTTCACCAAAAAGATCGAAAAGCCGCTGGTGGCCCACTTCAAGCCCGATTACGCCCCGGATTATCTGCTCTGCTGCAACTACATCTGCCATCTGGCCGTGTTCCGGCGGGAGCTGTTCGAGCAGGTGGGCGGGGAACGCCCCGAATGTGATGGCAGTCAGGACCACGACCTTTTCCTCCGGCTCATTGAGCAGGTGGGCGGCGCGGCCCATGTGCCGCAGGTGCTCTACTACTGGCGAGTGCACGAAGGCTCGACCTCCGGCGGCACCGATGCCAAGCCCTACGTTGCCAAAGCGGCAAAAAAGGCGCTGGCCGACCATCTGGAGCGCACCGGCCGCACCGGTACCATAGAGGATGGCCTGTACCCCAGCACCTATCGGGTCAGGTGGGACATTGTGGGGGAGCCGAAGGTGAGCATCCTCATCCCCAACAAGGATCACACCGAGGATCTGGAAAAGTGCCTGCAGAGCATCTGGAAAAAGACCACCTGGGACCGGTTCGAGGTCATCGTCATTGAGAACAACTCCACAGACCCGGCCACCTTTGCCTATTACGAGAAGGCCCGGCAGCGGTACGATGGCCTGAAGGTGGTCACCTACCCGGGCAAGGGCTTCAACTTCTCGGCCATCAACAACTTTGGCCGGAAAGCGGCAGAGGGCGACTACCTGCTGCTGCTCAACAACGATGTGGAAGTGGTAAACGGCGACTGGCTCACGGAGCTGCTCCGGCAGTGTGCCCACCCCGGCGGCGCGGCGATCTGCGGTGCCATGCTCTGGTACCCGGATGAGACCATCCAGCACGCAGGGATCGTGACCGGTCTGGGCGGCTACGCGGGCCACAGCCACAAGTATAAGAAGAAGGGCGGCAGCGGCTACATGTTCCGCGCCGCCACCGTGCAGGACTTCTCCGGCGTGACCGGTGCCTGCCTGCTGGTAAAGACCGCCGTCTATGACGAGATGCACGGGCTGGACGAGCAGTTCGCCGTGGCCTTCAACGATGTGGACTTCTGCCTGCGGGTGCGGGATGCGGGCTACCGCATTGCCTGGACCCCCTACGCCGAGCTCATCCACTATGAGAGCAAGAGCCGGGGCGGGGATGAAAAAGACCCTGTCAAGGCGGCCCGCTTTGCGGCGGAGCAGCAGCGGCTCTACACCATCCACGGCAAGGAAAACATTCTGGATGACCCCTATTACAACCCCAACCTGACCCGCGACCGGGAGGATTTTTCGGAGAGCGACGATCTGCGCAGGTTGAAAGAGGGCAGGGTAGCAGTAAGATTCCGGGGAGGTACCCTCCAATGAACATCAAGGGACACTTTGAGACCATCACCCGGCATAAACTGCTGGTGATGAAGTATTGCTTTGAATGCGGCCTTTATCGGCAGGGCCTGACCCATGACCTGAGCAAGTACAGCCCCACCGAGTTCATCCCGGGCTGCATCTACTATCAGGGCGACCACAGCCCAAACGAGGCAGAGCGCGCCGCCCGGGGCTATTCCTCGGCATGGCTCCACCATAAGGGCCGCAACAAGCACCATCTGGAATACTGGATCGACTACACAACCAACAAATCCGGCCTGGGCGGCATGAAAATGCCCCTGCGCTATGTCTGCGAGATGGTCTGCGACCGCGTGGCGGCCAGCCAGATCTATCTGGGCGACAAGTACACCGACGCATCCCCGTGGCAGTATTATGAAAAGAGCAAGGATCACTATCTGCTCCATCCCGAAACAAGGGCACTGCTGGAAAAGCTGCTGCTGATGGTCCGGGATCTGGGGCAGGAGCGCACCTTTGCCTACATAAGATTCCTGCTCGGGTGTGAAGATAACGATTAAATAAAATCAAGGAGGCATTGCAATGAAACGTTTCAAAAAAGTTCTGGCACTTGTTCTGGCCGGTGTTCTGGCACTGGCAATGCTGACCGCCTGCGACGGCACCACCGACCCGGATAAGGTTATCCCGGATATCGATACTGCTAACGTGGTTGACACTGTGAATCACATGGCAGCAGACTCCAAGGAGGGTCTGGGTCAGGTGTATTACAGTGCAAAGTACAGCGAGATCACAAAAGAACTGCTGAACAACTGGCTGGAAAACCGTGAGAAGTCCGTTACCTACGCAGAAGAGTATCAGAAAATTGTCGCAAAAATGGGCGGCAATGCGAAGATCGTAGTTGGCCTGACGGATAAGAATGTGATTCCTGGTCTGAGAAGTGGCAACCCGGCGGTGAAGGGCAGTGCCAAGTATGATGTGCTGTTCAAAGATACCAGCGCATACAATCTGGCAGACAGAATCGGTGTGGCGTTTGTCAAAACGGAAAATGGCACAGTCTATCAGCTGGTCTGCCTGTTCGACGTGAACTGAGCATCACACAACGCCAAAACAGCATAACGCATAAAAAGCCCCCGGAAGCGGCGCGAACCGCTTTCCGGGGGCTTTTGTGTCAGAGAAACTGCTTACTGCTCGTTCTCGTAGATCTTAATATAGTGGGGGGCGTTTCTGTCCTGCACAAAGAGAAGCGTGCAGGTGAGTGCGGCGGCTAAGAACGTGAAGATGGCAAGCAGAGCTTTGAGAACTTTCATGGTATCCGATCCTCCTTGGCGGGCATGGCCCGGTCGTTCAAATGCGGAGCAGGGGACGTTCCGCAGGGTCATTAGCAACAGTATACCATAATCCCGGTAGAAAGGCAAACGGTAGTAAAGTTGCGTGAAGTTGGTGGTTGTTAATAAAAAAACAATTGGTTAGATACGACTAATCGTTAAAAATGGCAAAGAAAATTGAGGAAATTGCATCATTTTGGTGCTGTTGTCGTTGAACTTCCGGCTGTAAAATGATACAATAACTGTGTTAAGCAGCTGCTGTCCCTGCCGCAGTGCGCCCGCATGAGGGCAGGGGTGGCAATTCAAGCAGAATGGGGGATTTATTCCATGTTGAACAAGCTGAAACGTGCGGCGCTTGGCGCGCATACGCCGCATGACAAGGCAACCGCTGCAAGCAAACCAGTTCCGATGCCTCTGCCCGCGCAGGTACGCATCCTGATGAGCCAGCACATCGGCGCTCCGGCAAAAGCCCTGGTCAAAAAGGGCGACGAAGTGTTTGTTGGCACCAAGATCGGCGAGGCAGGCGGTTTTGTCTCTGCAAATATCCACTCCAGTGTTTCTGGTACTGTGACCGCTGTGGAACCCTTCCGTCTCTCCAATGGCCGGATGTGCGACTCTGTTGTCATCAAGACCGATGGCAAGCAGACTGTGGACCCTGCCGTGAAGGCACCCGAGGTCACCGACAAGGCCAGCTTCCTGGCAGCCGTGCGTGAGTGCGGCCTGGTGGGTCTGGGCGGCGCAGGCTTCCCGACCGATGTCAAGCTGCAGCCCAAGCAGACCGTGGACACCCTGCTGATCAACGCTTCCGAGTGTGAAGTCTGGCTGACCAGCGACACGCAGGAGATGCTGAACTGCAGCGATGATATCGTCCGCGGCATCGAGGCCGTGCTGAAGTACACCGGCATCCCGAAGTGCGTCATCGGCATTGAGAACAACAAGCCCGAGTGCATCGAGCTGTTGAACCAGAAGACCAAAGACAAGCCCGCCATCGAGGTCAAGGCACTGCCCAGTGTTTACGGCACCGGCGCAGAGCTGATCCTGATCGAGAAGTGCCTGGGCCGCGAGGTGCCGCACGGCGGTCTGCCCGCAGATGCAGGTGCCATTGTGATGAACGTGACCTCTGTTTCCACCCTGGGCAAGTACCTGGCTACCGGTATGCCGGTGGTCAGCCGCTGCATCACCGTGGACGGCGATGCCTGCGCAAAGCCCCAGAACCTGATCGTTCCCGTGGGCACTGCCTACGAGGATGTTCTGAACGCTGCCGGCATCAAGGGCGGCGTGGAGCTGGGCAAGGTGGTTGCCGGCGGTGCCATGATGGGCCCCGCTGTGGAGAACCTGAGCTACCCCACCACCAAGACCACTTCCGGCCTGATCATGCTCAGCGCCGCTGCTGCAGAGCCCCCGCAGGTCAACCCCTGCATCCGCTGCGGCCGCTGCGTGGAGTACTGCCCCATGGGTCTGGAGCCCGTGGAGGTCAACCAGGCTTACGCTGCCCGCGACGTTCAGGAGCTGGGCAAGCTGCACGTTGATTACTGCTTCAACTGCGGCTCCTGCACCTTTGTCTGCCCGGCAAAGCGCCCCTGCACCCAGATGATGGGCCTGGCAAAGGCGTTCTACCTTGGTGAAATCAAAAAAGGAGGCAATAAGTAATGGATACGAAGCTTATTGTTTCGGCCTCCCCGCACCTGCGCAGTGAGGAAACGACCCAGAGCCTGATGGCCAACGTGATCGTTGCCCTGTGCCCCTGTGTGGTGGCCTCTGCAATCATCTTTGGCGCGCGTGCCCTGCTGGTTACCGCAGTGTCCGTTGTGGCATGTGTGGCCTTTGAGTGGCTGTACTGCAAGCTGCTGAAGAAGGCAAACCCCATCAGCGACCTGTCCGCTGTGGTCACCGGCATCATTCTGGCCATGAACGTGCCCGTGGGCATGCCCATCGGCCAGCTCATCATCGGCGACCTGGTTGCCATCATTGTGGTCAAGCAGCTGTTCGGCGGCATTGGCATGAACTTTGCAAACCCTGCACTGGTCGGCCGTATCGTGCTGTTCATCAGCTTTGCCGGTTCCATGAACAATTGGGTGTTCCCCGATGCAGCGGTTGACCAGCTGTCCAGCGCTACCCCGCTGGCTGTGGCTGACACCAGCAAGCTGAGCCTGCTGGACCTGTTCATGGGCGTGCACGGCGGTGTTCTGGGCGAGACCTGCGCTCTGGCCATCCTGCTGGGCCTGATTTATATGGTGGCCACCAAGACCATCAGCATCGCCATCCCCGCTTCTTACATCGGCAGCATGTTTATCTTCTACCTGATCTCCACCGGCAGCCTGCACGGTGCACTGGTCGGCATCCTGTCCGGCGGCCTGATGTTCGGTGCTGTGTTCATGGCAACGGACTATGTCACCAGCCCCTTTACCCTGAAGGGCAAGCTGATCTATGGTCTGTGCCTGGGCATCGTCACCTTCGCCATCCGTCAGTGGGGCAGCTACGCCGAGGGCGTTTCCTTCGCGCTGCTGTTTATGAACCTGTGGGTCCCCTTTATCAACGATTGGACCCGTCAGACTCCTTACGGCTATGTTAAGCCTGCAAAGAAAGCAAAGGAGGGTGCTGGCAAATGAATAAGAATTCTTCCTGGGAGACCAGTGTAAAGCCTGTTGTTGTGCTGAGCGTGATCGCACTGATCGTCAGCCTGCTGCTGGCTATGGTCAACTCCTTTACGGCTCCCATCATTGAGGAAAACCAGAAGGCCGCAACGCTGGCTGCCTATGTGGACGTGATGCCCACCGTTTCCAGCGCCTCCGATCTGGAGGAAGTGACCGACTACACCACCGAAAACATCACCGGTGCTGTAAAGGCCACCGACGGCTCCCTGGCCATCAAGGCTGAGGAAAAGGGCTTTGACGGCGGCATCCTGTCCGTCATCATCGGCTTCGACACCAACGGCACTGTCACCGGCATCTGGGTGGACGCTTCTACCCAGACCAAGGGCATCGGCAGCAACGTTGCCACCGACAGCTTCCTTGCTCAGTTCGATGGCATGGATGGCACCCAGAACATCACCCTGGGCCAGGGCTACGACGCATACAGCGGCGCAACCATTTCCTCTAAGGCTCTGTTTGCCGCCATCAACGATTGCATCAACTGCTACAACGAGTTGGCATAAAGGAGGTTGGTAAGAAATGGCAAGCGAAAACAAGTCCAAGGTAAGCATCCTTACCAACGGCATCATCAAAGAAAACCCCGTTCTGCGTCTGGTTCTGGGCACCTGCTCCTGCCTGGCTGTTACCACGGCAGTTTCCAGCGCGCTGGGCATGGGCGCAGCCTTCACCTTCGTGCTGGTGTGCTCCAACATCCTGATCTCGCTGCTGCGCAACGTGATCCCCGCTAAAGTCCATCTGCCCTGCTACATCGTCATCATTGCAGGCTTCGTGACCATCGTTCAGATGGTGATGCACGCCTACATGGACAGCCTGTACACCGCACTGGGCGTGTTCCTGCCCCTGATCGTTGTCAACTGCATCATTCTGGGCCGTGCCGAGATGTTTGCCTGCAAGAACAATGTGGTGGATTCCGCACTGGACGGCATCGGCATGGGCATCGGCTACACCCTCACCGTGGTGCTGATGGCCTCCATCCGTGAGATCCTGGGCAGCGGCACCTGGCTGGGCTTCCAGGTCCTGCCCGAGAGCATGGCCAAGATGAGCATTATGACCCAGGCTCCCGGCGCATTCTTCTGCTACGGCGTGCTGATGGCCGGCTGTGTCTGGCTGGAAGGCAAGCTGGATGCCCGCATCGAGCGCAAGAGCTGCTGCGACCTCGACAACCTGAAGAAGGAGGCAGAATAAGATGTTAGTCAAACTTGCTGCGATCTTCTTCAGCATGATCCTGGTGAACAACTACGTGCTGGTGAAGTTCTACGGTATCTGCCCGTTCCTGGGCGTTTCCAAGAAGCTGGATTCCTCCATTGGTATGTCCGGCGCTGTTATCTTTGTTATGCTGGTGGCAACGGCTGTCACCTTCCCCATCCAGATCTTCATTCTGAACCCGGCTGACCTGGGCTACCTGCAGACCATCGTGTTCATCCTGGTCATTGCAGTGCTGGTGCAGTTCATCGAGATCTTCCTGAAGAAGTATGTTGTTGCACTGTACAATTCTCTGGGCGTTTACCTGCCCCTGATCACCACCAACTGCTGCGTGCTGGCCGTGACCATTCTGGTCGTGGACGACTACGGCGCAGACGTTGCTACCCTTGGCTTTGCCGCTGCCTATATTGAGGCTCTGGTCTGTGCCGCGGGTGCAGGTGTCGGCTTTATGCTGGCCATGGTCATGTTCAGCGGCGTGCGCAAGCGTGTGGAAGCCTGCGATCCCCCGGCACCCTTCAAGGGCCTGCCCATCACCCTGATCGCAGCAGCCATCACCAGCCTGTCCTTTATGGGCTTCGGCGGCCTCGTCGAAAACCTGTTCAACGTGACGCTGTAAGGGAGGAACAGGATTATGAATATTGTATCTGCTGTGATCCTCTGTACCATCGTGGGCGCGATCGGTGCCGTTGTTCTGGTGCTGGCCGCAAAGTTCATGGCGGTTGAGGAAGACCCCCGTATTGAAGAAGTTTCTGCCTGCCTGGCCGGTGCAAACTGCGGCGGCTGCGGCTACGCCGGCTGTGCCGACTACGCAAAGGCCGTTGTTATGGACGGCGTTCCCTGCGACAAGTGCGCCCCTGGCGGCCCCAAGGCTGCTGCCGCCATTGCCAAGATCATGGGCGGTGAGGCAAGCGCTGTGGAGAAGAAGGCTGTGGTCCAGTGCCAGGGCAACTCCGAGCACTGCAAGCCCAGCTACGAGTACAAGGGCATCCAGACCTGTGCCGCTGCTGCGACCCTGTACGGTGGCCCCAAGACCTGTACCTTTGCCTGCATCGGCCTGGGCGACTGCACCAAGGTGTGTAAGTTCGATGCCATCCACATTGTGGACGGCGTGGCCAAGGTGGACAAGGACAAGTGCACCGGCTGTGGTGCCTGCGCCAACATCTGCCCCAAGCACGTCATTATGATCGACGTTGGCGGCCCCCGCAAGCCCGTGGTCATGTGCTCCAATCAGGATAAGGGCCCCGTTGCCATGAAGGCCTGCACCACTTCCTGCATTGCCTGCGGCATGTGCGAGCGCACCTGTAAGTTTGATGCCATCCACGTTGTGGACGGCGTGGCCCGTGTGGACTACGACAAGTGCAAGGGCTGCGGCATGTGCGCCCAGAAGTGCCCCAAACACATCATCCTCTTCCCGCTGAAGGACGACCCGAATCCCCCCAAGCCCGTGGTGAAGCAGGCTCCGAAGCCCGCTGCCGCTCCTGCCGCTCCGGCAGAGCCCGCCGCAAAGGCTGAGGAGGCAAAGGCTCCCGAAGCCCCCAAGGCTGAGTAAGCGGAACCCATTGTAATATGGTAAAGCGCCCCCATTGCTCCTTTGAGTGATGGGGGCGCTTTTTGGTGGGGCAACCCCCCAGTCGCCTTGCGGCGACAGCCCCCGCTAGTAGGGGGGCCCTTGGCATTTCGTGAAGCCTTATGGTTTTGCCAAGGCCGCCCCTATTAGGGGCGGTGGCATTGCGCAGCAATGACGGTGGGGTTTAGTTCGGCAGCAGCTGCTGGGGGCAACCCCCCAGTCACCTGCGGCGACAGCCCCCCTAATAGTGGGGCCCTTGGCATTTCGCAAAGCCTGACCTCTTTGCCAAGGCCGCCCCTATTAGGGGCGGTGGCATTGCGAAGCAATGACGGTGGGGTTTAGTTCGGCAGCTGCTCCTCTGTACAACCCCCCAGTCGCCTGCGGCGACAGCCCCCGCTAGTAGGGGGGCCCTTGGCATTTCGTAAAGCCCGACCTCTTTGCCAAGGCCGCCCTTATTAGGGGCGGTGGCATTGCGAAGCAATGACGGTGGGGTTCTTCCTCTCCCCCGAAAACTTTTTTCAAAAAATCTCGAAAAAAAGTGAAAGGAATCTGCGTTTCATGTATTATAGAGAGTGAAACTGCGAAGATACAACACAAAACTGCGTGAGATATCAATGCGGCGGGCGTGCGGATAAGTCGGACTGTTCTACTCCCCGCAATATATTACGGCGGTTCATAACGTGCTGTATATCGCAGAATATTTTGTCTGAAAAGGGGAAGGAAAAATAAAATTTCACTATTGAAAATACTGGATATACATGCTATAATTACGATAATGGGTTTGTCTGGTAAAAATAACCTGCCGAGAGAAAGAAAGCCGACAAAGGTTGGATATCTTTTTCCTCGGCTTTGCCAAAAATACTATGATGCAGGGAGGGCTCCACTGTGCGGAAAAATCATCACGGAAAAAAAGATAGGCTGGTGAAGCGCGTTTTTGCGCTTTGTCTGGCGCTTGCGGTCATCTGCACCTGCCTTGTGCCGGTGTTTGCAACGGAGGGTCTGATCGATCCTCAGGTTAATCAAGAGGCCTCCCGGCCCGTAGATGACGGCGAGGCATCCTATCCTGACGACGAATTTGCCGGTTTCGGCGAGGAGGAAGCCGCCCGGCCGAAGGCCCCAAACTGATCCAGACCGGTCAGCTGAACTGGCCCATCCCTGTTCTGACGGCAAGCGGTCTGGTGCTGGTGGCCGTGGGAGCCTACCTGATGGAGCGCAGCAAGAAACGTGAAAAGAATGCGTAAAGTATCCCCCGGGCTTGTCTGCATCGTGCTGGGTGTGGTGCTCCTGCTGGCGGCTGGCGGCCTGTACGCCTACAACCGCTACGAGGATGCCCACGCCGGTGCTGAGGCCCAGACCGTGGTGGCCGACCTTCAGCAGAAGGTGGAGACCCCGGAACCGGAGGCAGAGAGCGGCCCCCTGGACCCCGAGCTCCCGGTGGTGGAGATCGACGGCAACGAATATGTGGGTGAAATCTCCATTCCCGCCATCGGCATTGACCTGCCGGTGATGAGCGAGTGGAGCTACCCCCGCCTGAAGATCGCCCCCTGCCGCCAGTTCGGCTCTTCCCGCACCGATGATCTGGTCATTGCGGCGCACAACTACGAGAGCCATTTCGGCAAGCTGACCTCCCTCACAGCGGGGGACAGCGTTACCTTCACCGATATGGACGGCATCGTGAATGAGTACGTCGTGAACAAGGTCGAAGTGCTTGACCCCCACAGTGTGGAGGAAGTGGAACACAGCGGCTACGCCCTGGTGCTGTACACCTGCACCTACGGCGGCAAGACCCGTGTCACCGTCTTCTGTGATCGTGCATCGTAAAAATCAAGGCTGAAAAACAAAAAGAAGCCCCGACATTCGTCGGGGCTTCTTTTTTACTATGTGGGAACTCCCTCCGTCATTGCTGACGCAATGCCACCTCCCTCTCAGAGGGAGGCTTTTCGCTGCCGTCAGGCTCCCTCCTAGAGGGAGCTGTCGCCGGAGGCGACTGAGGGAGTTACTGTTTTTTCCACCGCCGCATCACGCCCATGCCCAACGCATAGGGGCCGGTGTGCACGGCAATGGTGCAGCCGATCTGCAGCAGGACCACATTGCACTCGCAGGTGGGGTACTTGGCGCGCAGGGCGGCGCGGGTCTGCATCCAGAGCCGCTTGCCCTCGTCGGCATCGTAGCCGTAGCCCACCGTGATGCAGTAGTCATCGGGTGTGCCGTTGTGTTCGGCCAGATAGGTCATCAGCAGGTCAAGGGCCTTCTCAAAGCTCTTCTGGCGGCCGCGGGCCACGCCAGCGGAGAAGATCTCGCCCTCCTTGAACAGGATCATGGGCTTGATGCCCAGAATGTTGGCGGCACGGCCCGTGACTTTGCCGATGCGCCCGCCCTTGATGAGGTAGTCCAGATTACCCACCGTGAAGAAGATCTGGTTGGTGATCTTTTCCGCTTCCAGCCAGGTCACGGCTTCGTCCAGCGTACAGCCTGCATCCCGCATGGCCACCGCGTTTTCCACCACGATGGATTCGGTCACGGTGGCGGCGGTGCTGTCAATGACCTCGATCTTAGCATCGGGGAAATCCTCCAGCACCAGCTCCCGGGCGTTGCGGGCACTGCCCACGCAGCCGCTCATCTTGCTGGTAAAGCAGATGCAGAGCACCGGGCGGCCCGCCTCGGCATGGGCCCGGAAGGCGGTCTCAAAATCCTCCAGCGAAGGCAGGCTGGTCTTGGGGTAGGCCGCGGGGTTATCTACCATGAACTGGTAGAAATCGCGCACGGCGATCTCCTTGCCTTCCTTGCGGTAGTGCTCACCGTCCAGCGAGACATAGAAGGGGATGATCTCAATATTCAGTGTTGCGGCCGTCTCAGGGGTCAGGTCGCAGGCGCTGTCCGTGATGATATCAAACATAGTCACGTTTCCTTTTCAATGCGGCGGGTTCTGTGGCGCGGATCAGACGTTGTGGTGGATGTAGGCCTCACGCTCGGCACCCACGGAGATGTAGGTGATCTTGCAGCCAATAGCCTTTTCCAGATACTCAACGTAATCGCGGGCTTCCTGGGGCAGATCCTCCCACTTGCGGGCGGCAGTGATATCGCAGTGCCAGCCGGGCAGATACTCCACCACGGGCTGTGCGGTGTCCAGAGCCATGCCCATGGGGAAGCGCTTGGTGATGGTGCCGTCGGTCAGCTTGTAGCCGGTGACCATGGGAATCTTCTCCATGTAGTCCAGCACGTCCAGCAGGGTCAGGGCAACCTCATCGCAGCCCTGGCAGAACACGCCGTAGTGGCTTGCCACCAGGTCGATGGGGCCAACGCGGCGGGGACGGCCGGTGGCTGCACCGTACTCGTGGCCAGCCTCACGCAGGGCGTGCTTCTCTTCCTCGGTCATGGCCAGCTCAGTGACAAAGGGGCCGTCGCCCACGCAGGAGGAGTAAGCCTTCATCACGCCGATGCTGTTGGTCAGCTTATGGCCCGGGATGCCTGCGCCGATGGGGGCGTAAGCGCCGATGACGTTGGAGGAGGTGGTGTAGGGGTAGATGCCGAAGTCGATGTCGCGCAGAGCGCCCAGCTGGGCCTCGAACAGCACCTTCTTGCCGGCGGCATCTGCGTCAGCCAGATACTGGCCCACGTCGCAGATGTAATCCTTGAAGATGGCGGCATACTTCTCCAGCCATGCCCACATCTCGTCCACGCTGATGGGAGCGGAGTGGTAGCTACCCTCCATCACCAGGTTCTTGGAATCCACCATGGTCACCAGGCGCTTCTTCACGCTGTCGTCCAGGTGGAGCAGGTCGCCCATGCGCAGGGTCTTCTTCATGTACTTGTCACCGTAAGTGTAGGCGATGCCGCGCTTGGTGGAGCCGAACTGTGCGCCGGTCTTGGCCAGGCGGGCCTCTTCCAGGCCGTCCTGATCGACATGGTAGGGCATGGTGATGGTGGCCCGGTCGGAGATCTTCAGGTTATCGGGGGTGATGGAAATGCCCTGCTCCCGCAGCTTGTTGATCTCGCCGTCCAGATGGTGCGGGTCGATGACCATACCGTTGCCCATCACGCAGACAACGTTGGGGCGCAGGATGCCGGAGGGCAGCAGGTTCAGCACGAACTTGCCGCGCTCGTTCTTCACGGTGTGGCCTGCGTTGTTGCCGCCCTGATACCGTGCAACGATGTCATACTCCTGGCTGATCAGATCGACCATGCGGCCCTTGCCCTCATCGCCCCAGTTGATACCCGTAATTGCAGTAAGCATAATAAATGACCTCTTTATCATTTTTTCAAAAGACAGCCTTTTCCGTGCACCTTGCCCGGGATACGCCACCTTGGGAATCTGTACCGCCTGCGGAAATGTCCGCAACAATACAATTATAGTATAGCACGAAACGCGGAACAAAAAAAGAGGGAAGAAATACTTTTCTCCCAATTTATCCACAGGGCGCTCCTCTTCGTGATGCTGCTTTAGTTCTTCTTCCCCAGCTTGTGCACAGTGCCATCCGGCTCTTTGATCGAGGTGTTGTTCAGCTGGGCGCGCAGGCTGGCCTTTACGTCCGCAACATACTCCTGCCGCAGGGCCTGCTGCTCTGCCTTTTCGGCATCGGTCAGGCCGGTGGTCTTGCTCTTTTTTGCCAGCTCGTTGATACGGGCGATCTTCTCGTTTGTCATCGCAGTTCTCCTATTAGATAAAATGTGATATAATATGACCGGGATGCCCCTTCCGGCAGCTGCGGCTCTTTTGGCGAGGCAGCAGGAGGGAGCTATTTGAATCAAGGCAAGTATAACAAAGGATGAAACCGATGTCAAAACAGTTGAATTTTGCACAGCAGATGGACGAAGTGTTGAAAAAGCTGGGTCCGCAGCGGCCCAAGCTGCTGCTCCATGCCTGCTGCGGACCCTGTTCCAGCGCCGTGCTGGAAAAGCTGTGCCGGTATTTTGAGATCACGGTGCTTTACTATAACCCCAACACCTGGCCTGCCGAAGAATACTACCGCCGGGGCGAGGAGCTGAAAAAGTTCGTGGCGCAGGCGCACCCGCTGGGGGTCACGGTCATCGAGGACCACTACGACCCGCAGGAGTTCTACACG
>ERZ894199.591-NODE-591-length-16241-cov-8.840603_pt1 | contig 16241 bp, 20 predicted proteins | sample MGYA00380285_ERZ894199 | MGnify/ENA primary metagenome ERZ894199 (study PRJEB32331, sample SAMN06328447) | human gut metagenome | biome: human gut microbiome; feature: stool | host: Homo sapiens | collected 2012-01-17 ... | reverse complement strand
GCGTCACCCAGGCGGCAGGCCTCCTCGGCGCGGCGAAGATGACCGCCTCTCGCGCATTCGACGAGCTCGCGGCCGCCGACCCCTCGATCGTCGCCGCCGAGGGGCGGCGGCGGGTGCTGCGCCCCGGCAGGGACAAGATGGCGATGTGGCGTCGCTTGGAGCCGCGCATGTCGAGCCCGGTCGCGAGGGAGCACCGCCTGGGCCGCGTGCCCGATGCGGAGCTTCCCCTTGGCGGGATCTCGGCGCTGTGCGGACTCTCGATGCTGCAGGACGACCCCTGGCCGACTTTCGCCGCGACCAAAGCGCAGGAGCGCACTCTGGAGCTGGCGGCCGACGCGCGCGACGCCGGTCTCGACGAGCCAGAGGATCCCGCGTGCGTGGTGCAGGTGCTGCGCTACGAGCCCGTGCCGGCGCCGGGATGCGCGGTCGACCCGCTTTCGGCCATCCTGTCCCTTCCCGCCGACGAGAGGGACGACCCGCGCGTCGCGGGCGAGATCGAGAGCGTTTTGACCCGGGTGCTTGGAGGCGGTCATGAGGGGAATCGATAAGTTCAAGGAGCGCTTCGCGGGCCACGATGGCGAGTACGTCCTGATCGGCGGCGGCGCCTGCGACCTGCTGTTCGGCGAGGCCGGGCAGGACTTCAGGGCCACCAAGGACCTCGACCTGGTCCTTTAGGTGGAGGCGCTGACGCCCGAGTTCGGCCAGGTCTTCTGGGATTTCGTCAAGGAGGGCGGCTACGAGAACAGGCAGAAGAGCGGCGGAAAGCCGCAGTTCTACCGGTTCTCCAAGCCGGAGGACCCGGCCTTCCCCGCCATGCTGGAGCTGTTCGCGCGCACCGACGTCGGCCTGCGCGACGCGGAGTCCGGCCTCATGCCGATCCACATCGACGACGAGGTGTCGAACCTTTCGGCGATCCTGCTCGACGATGAGTACTACCGGCTGCTCGTCGAGAACAGAGCGTCGGCCGGCGGCGTGGCCGTCCTGTCGGTCGAGGGGCTGATCCCCTTCAAGGCCAAGGCGTGGCTCGACCTCTCGGCAAGGCGGGCGGGCGGCCAGGCCGTCGACGAGAAGAGCGTGGAGAAGCACCGAAACGACGTCTGCCGCCTCGCCACGCTGCTCGCGGGCGGCGAGCGCCCCGCCATGAGCGAGGGGGTCCGCGCCGACATGCGGCGCTTCCTGGAGGCCTACGAGTCGGACCCCGTCGACCCCAAGGCGCTCAAGATCAAGGGCGTCGGGGCGCAGCAGGTCGTCGAGGTGCTCAAGAGCGTCTACCTGCGGTAGCGCAGCTGTCCGATAGCGCTACCGTGCGGCGTCATCTAGGACGGGCCGCATGGCGCACCCCGCGCCTTTCATCGCCGACTACCTGCGCCACACCGCAGCTACTGGGTATCTACCAAGTAGTTACCGCGCACTACTGAGCAGTCCAGCAGGTTGCGAAGGCTGAGCCATAGCTGGACATCGCGTCGTTGCATTCGAGACAAATGGGGGTGCGGACAAAATAGTTGGACCGAATCGGTCCGGTTAGGAGTTCGCGAATGCCGAGCTACACGGACGAGCAGAGGCGCAGGGCCGTCGATATGATCGAGGAGTGCGGCGGGTCGGTGACGCGCGCGATGCGCAGGCTGGGATACCCCATGCGCGACAAGTCGAGTGCAACTTTCTCCTTCGGCAAAAGGTCATAGCCGCCCCTCACCTGCGCGAGGCCGCTGAGCCCTGGCTTCACTAGAGCGCGATAGTTCCAGCCGTGAATGCGCTTCTCGAACTCGGCGCAAAAAGCCGGGCGTTCAGGCCTTGGGCCTATAAGCGCCATGTCGCCATCATCTCGGAATACGCTATGCGCTCCCCTTCGGCCATATCCACGGCCCGCGGGCGTATGGTTATCATGTTGTGGAACGAGGCAAGGTCCTGCTCCGCATACTCCGCGCTCACCACCATGTAGTCCGCGTACTTGTGCCTGGGCAGCATCCTCGGCATTAGGATATCGCCCGCACGCAGGCGGTAACGGTCCGCCTTGGCCGCATCGACCCGGATGAGCTCGACCCCCTCCACCTTTTCCTCCGGCATCAGGATGCCTTCCACCAGGTCTTTCACTGAGATGCGCCTAAGGGTCACTCCGTCTATATCGGCGGCCTTCACGGCGTCCCGGGGCATCAGGGGAGGCACGACGGCGAAAAGGTCGCCGACCGTGGCCTCGTATCTCCTCAGCATCCCCAGCATCGACTTCGCATCGAACTTTCGCTCTACGGTCATATCCGCTCCAAACTGACGGGTCTTTTGCAACAGGATATCTTCGGCGCGGTGATGGAGGGGCGCCCCTTCCCGTTCGGGAAGGGGCGTTTCCGTGCGGGTTCGCGGCGGGTAGCATCGATGGGGACAACCGTTTCACTGGAGGTGCCGACATGGCCGATATCAACCCTAACGACAGCGCGACCCTTACCGACGGCCTCGAGATCGACAGCTACGATGACGTCGTGAACCTGCTCGGCGCCGGCGAGGCCGCCGCGATGCTCGCGGATGCCGTCGGCAACCGGTTCAACCGGCAGGACATAATGAAGGCCATCCTGAACGGAGGGGATATCCACCTCGACTACTGGCCCGAATACGGGGAGTACGACTATGCCGCGCGCATCTGCGGCGAACTGCTCGCGGACACCTCGCTTGCGTGGGCCGATGGCCTCATCGACCCGGATAAGATCAAGACGCACAAGGGACTGACCGCCGGCGACCTGTCGCATGCCGTCACCTGCGTGCTCACGGACAGGTTCAATGACGGGCTCGATGAGGCGAGACTTGCGGATTGCAAGAATATCGCCGATGAGTTCGCCCGGGCAATCGAATCTCGACTCGGGTCGGGGCATCTCGGGCGGGCGCTCTACGTTGACGGCGACTGCCTCCGCGACGATCTGACCGATAAGTTCGGGTTCTCCTACGACATCGATTTCAGCGGGCTCACCTTCAAGACCTCGCTCATACTGTCCGTCAACGACCTGTATTATGAGGGCGACGTCATCGATGCGGCGCGCGACTGGCAGGAAGATTACCTCCCCTGCGTCTGCCATAGGGGCGGCCAGGGCGAGGATGACAGGTGGGAGTACGAGCCCGCCGAGGACTACAGGCCCTTCACGCGTCCCGCGGACATCCCCGAGAGCATCTTCGACAAGCTGTGCGCCTCGCAGGGCACGACCGTCGAAAAGGTCGTCAACGACCCCGTTACGCCTTTCGAGCGCAGCTTCCGCGAGGATATCTTCAATATGCCGCAGAATCGCCCTGTCGGGCTCGCGGTCCTCGCGACGCTGCCGCTCGACGCGTTCCTGGATGCCAGCCTGTCGATGATCTGCCGCGGCGAGGGCGAAAACGCCGGCACGTTCACGGTCAAGCCCGGAACGTATGAACCCATCTTGGGCATCTACGACCCCGTCGGCGGGTGCGGCGGCACCATGGGCACCGTGCTCGACTGCGATTTCGAGATCGACCCGCACGACATCGCGTACACGATGATGGAACCCGTGCGCGGCGAGTGGAAGTCCGACCGCATCGACCTGTACACCCCCCAGGACTGCTTCGGCTTCTCCGACCCCTTCGGAGGGCGCATCGAGTATTCCGAGAAGAAGCCCGAAATCGCCGTCGCGGTGAAGCCCGATCCCGTCGAACTGGGTCACCGCGCCTCAGTCGCGGCCAGCTCGACCGCCGGCGGCCGTGCGCGCGGCGCCGGGATCAGGCAGTAGGGGTGCCGCCATGGACAATCGTGATGCCAAACGCAAGAGGCCCATCACGTGCCTGGAGTCCGGGGTGACCTACGACTCCGCCTACCGGGCGGCCAAGGAGCTCGGTTTCGCCGACTCGCGCAACATTTTCCGCTCCATCCAGCGCGGCACCTGCACCCAAGGGCTGCACTTCTACTATGCCGACGAGCCGAAGCCGGCACCGGAGTTCTTCATCCCGCCCAACAGGGCGCCGCGCCCCGTGGTGTGCCTCGATACCGGGGAGACGTTCGAATCGTCATTCCAGGCGGGCCGCGCGTTCGGCATCACGCCCGGAGGCGTGCGCACATCGGCCAGCACGGGCGTCGAGCGTGGCGGGCTGCACTTCTATTACGGCGACGAGCCGAAACCCGCGCCCGAGTTCTTCAGGGAGCGTCATTCGAAGACCCGCCCCATCGTCTGCCTGGAAACCGGCGAGACCTTTGTGGGCAACCCGGCCGCGGCCCGCCCTCTGCATGTATCGCCCGCCGCGATCAGCCAGGCCGTCCGCTACGGATCGCCCGTAAACGGGCTCCATTTCTACCATGGCGACGAGCCGAAACCTGCGCCGGAGTTCTTCAAGCCGGCGAAGGTCAAAGGCGGCAAGAGCCCTGCGGCGATAGCTGCCGCAGCAAAGGTCGCCGCGGGGAATAGCGCTCCGGGTACCGATTACCGCGAGCACGGTATTCAACGTGATCGGCGTGCGGTACAATAGGTGCGGTCGGTAAGGCGCCCTCGGTTTCCGAGGGCGCCTTCTTTCGCTTTCGGGGTCGTGGCGATGTGATGCGCGGCGCCCGCCGGTCTCGTAGTCGATCACAGGTCTCGTTTTCCAACTTGTCTTCCGAGACCTCTCTACGGCCATCGTCGTCCCTTTCATCGTGGATATCGGTTTCCGACGTTTCCGACTAGTGGGCTTATATCCATTTTGTATAGATGGCATCACGGGGCGGATGGCCTTTCGCGTTCCAGGGAGGAGGTTTGGGTTGGGTCTTGTGGAATGGTATTCTTGCGGTAAGTAGTTTATATCTAGACCACATGGGTATAGTTGTCGGTAGGGAGACAGGAGGGTTTCTGTGAAAAGCGTCGAGGCAATCAAGATTCTGCATGGGTGCGACCTGGAGGGCCGGATCCTTTTCCGCAGCCGCGAGCTGGGGGCCCTTTTCGGTGAGTCCGGCGATACGCTCCGCTCGACCATCAAGAGGCTCACCGCGGACGGCATCCTCGAGCGCATCGCCCATGACGCGTACCTCTACCTGCTTTTCCACCCCAACGGCTGCGACCTGCTCGGCCATATCGCGGCGTTCTTGCGCCCCGGCGAGGTCACCTACGAAAGCCTCGAGTCCGCGGCATCGCAGTGGGGCTTCATCTCGCAGATCCCGCTCGGACGCATCTCATGCGTGACGACGGGCGCGGAAGGTCTCGTCGATACCCGTTTCGGTGCCATCGAGTTCGTTCACACGAACGATGGTTTGAATGACGTCAAACGGGGAATACTCGACCGTATGCCGAGGAATCGGCTGCCGATCGCGACCGAGGAGCGCTGCCTGCACGACCTCGTCTCGAGGAAGCGCAGCCTGGAGCTTATCGATTGGGATGAAGTGGATGCTGATTGACCTTGAAGAACTTGCCGGGGAGATCGCCAGCAAGGTCGATGGCGCCGGGCTCACGCCCGTCATCGAAAAAGAAATCGTCCATTACGAGATCATCCGGTCCCTCGGGAGGAACGGCCTGCTTCAAGACATCACCTTTCAGGGCGGGACTTCACTGCGCATCTGCTACGGATCGCAACGATATAGCGAAGACCTCGATTTTGTCGCCGGCGATAAGTTCGATTCGCTTCCCTTGGACGATTTCTCAAGGACTTTGCGCTGCGACTTGCTGAGATCCTACGATACCGAAGTGAGCGTCAGGGAACCGAAGGTCGTCAACGATTTCGATGGCGTCGGGATGCGGAGATGGACGGTCTCGGTAAACACCAACATCGCGCGCCCCGATTTGCCAAAACAGCGAATCAAGCTCGAGATCGCGTCCGTTCCGGCGCATACATCCACGGTCCGCCGCGTCGCGGTCAATTATCCCGAGCTCGCCGGAATGTATGACGACCTTACAATCCGGTGCCAGACACTCGAGGAAATCTTGGCCGATAAGCTGATCTCATTCTCCGCCACCGATACGCATATCAGGCACCGCGACCTCTGGGACATTCCCTGGATCGTCCGTGCGCAGGAAATCGACTTTTCTGCCGTAGCCGCACTCGTCGCGGCAAAGCACGATGACTACCGCTGTCCCGTGCCTCTTACCAGAATGATCGCCATCGGCATGCAACGAGCGCACGTCTGCTATGCCGACGGGTCATTCACCGGGCAGATGCAGCGTTTCCTATCCCCTGCCGTTCTCGACCGCACGCACGATTTCGATAACCACTGCGATGCCCTCAACGCTATCGTCGAAAGGTGCTACGGCCGCGTCGCCGCCTCCCTCGGCATCTCGGATCAGGTCGAGCGTGCAAGGCGCAGGCTCGCAACCGAGATATCGTCGGGATCGATTTCGGCCACCGGCATGCCGAAAAGGAATCTTGGGCTTTCCTAAAGAGATGGGTGTGGGGCTTACTTCTTCTCCTCGGTTCAGATAGATAGTCTTGCCCTGCGATCCGTCAGAAGCTCGCCTTCGTAGGAGAAGTAGGCGGCACCTTGGTATGCACCGCCGGGCGTCGCCGTGTCGGCGGCCTCTTTAATGACCTGCACGACGCGGCTCAGCTTCTCGCGGCGACCGTCGGCCATGACAACCAGCTCTTGGCATCCGCGACCTCTACCGTCACGGATGGGTCTTCCTTGAAATGCAGGACGGCGCCGACCGATATACCGATCTCCTCGAAGGTCATGCGTTTCGATTTTGCCCTCTGGCTGTCGTGCGCTTTCTCGGGGACGGCTGCGGCCTTCAAGTCATCGCGACCGGCGAAGAAATCGTCTTCCAGCGGGTTCAGCTGAAGCTGGTCCTCGTCGCCGTTGATCTGGGCTATCGCGTAGAGGATGCGGTAGACCATCTCGATTCGATAAGCCATTTCGCGTATCCCATTCCTTTCCATGGGTATTAAGAGATATATGTTTGGCGATTTAAATTACAGTCTTTGCGGTCGTGTCTCAGCAAAGGCGGTAGATACAGCGATAGGAGCGTTCAAATGGATGATTGGGAAACGCCTGCCCTTAGCCCTGCGTTTCAAAGTGCATGGGAAAAAGCGAACCGCATAGGCGATGAAAAGAAACGCAACGAACAAAGATCGATACTCCTGTCGGACATCTCCCGCGACCATGCTTTTATGCTTCTGTTTAAAAGGGAACTTACCCTTCGAGAGATAGAGGATTATGGGTTGTTTGACTCCGTGACGAATAAGGTAAGTTCCACCAAGAAACCCGGCAGATTTGTCAAACCGTCGGCTTTTGAGAAGATCCAGCTTGAGGGCGGCGGGATAGAAGACCTTCATCCAGTTGAGAACATCTATCCCGGCTTGATCGGCATTGCCGTCGACTATCTAACTAGGTTGATGACTGGGGATTCTCCTGACTCGGCTTTCTCTGTCTCTTTAAATGGAAGCGATAAGGTCAATGCTCGTAAGCAGGCGGAGGCGTTGATCGAATCGGTAAAGGGACTTGAAGACGATTCCATTTGCTCCGCAATACGCCTTGCAGTTTTCGATACGGTGTACCGTGCAGGAGAAGCTGCCTATGTCCCCGTCGAAACGATATACCCAGATGCCGATACCGTTGAAAACGTCCGGAATATGGTTTGGCGGTCTGTCGCGTTCCTCGATATTTATGGGCCAAAAATTACAGACCATCTGACATTTAAAGGCGGATATACGGGACACGTTACAAGCGGGGATGGCGATTTCTTAACAAAGGATACTCTGTGGGATTTCAAGGTATCCAAGCAAACGCTTCAAAGCAGGTCTGTCCTACAGCTGCTTATTTATTGGCGACTTGGACTTCATTCCATTCATCCCGAATATCGGGATGTCAAATATCTGGGCGTCTATAACCCGCGGATGAATATGATTTACCGCTATCCTGTCGCCGATATCTCCGATGAGGCTATCGAAGAGCTCGACTATTCGATTATTTGCTATCCGAGAGAGTAGAGCATATTGCATGGTTTTCTGATTTTGCAGTCGTTATTCCAGGTAGCGGTTTCCCTTGCCGCAGTTGCAGTCCTCACATAAGGTCTGGAGGTTGCTCATCACCGACTTGCCGCCGCGCGATACGGGAACGATATGGTCAACGTGGAGCTTCACGCCATCCTCACGGCCTCGGCCGCAACGGACGCAGTGGAAGCCGTCACGGTGAAGAACGTCGTAGCGCATCGCGCGGGTCACCTTGGCATGCTCGGCGTCGTTGGCCATACGGCGGTCCTGGTATGACTTCTTGCGGTACAGGCGGAACATGGCGGTGATCACCTCCGATATGAACCAGATGGCGAAAATCATGCCGATGTACGGCTTTATGGCCTCTACCATTGCATTCATTTGCGATGCCTCTTTCTCTTTTCGTGGTGGTTATTCGTGCGGGTTGCGCCCGGCGTCCGGGCGCTGTGGCTATCGGTCGCGGGGGAAACGATAGATTTCCTCCCCTATCCATCAGGTGCATAACTGCCCGTCTTGTACCCGGAGGGAAGAAGATTAAATCGTTGAGCTGGGGGTTTATCGAACAAAAAGACACCCGGTGTCCGGGTGCCTTTCTAGGATCGATTTGGTTGTGTGCGCGCCGATTTCAGACGGGGCTGTGATGCGGCCGCTATCGCTTTCTGGACGGGTGTTCTTTGCTCCAGGTCGCGCGACAAGAATTGCTGCAGAACGAACGCTCGCCCCCTTGGGTTCCAGACAGCACTGTTCGCATGCAGCGTTTACACGTCAAAAGGTAATGGTCGGGATGGTTCCTGACGAGCAACCACATGGCTTCCAGCATGTTGCGTGGTTTCTGCTCGGGGGTGATCTCGGTCATCTTCACACCGGAATACGCCAGGCGGGGCTGAAACAGCCTTCCGTCAAATGCCTGTAGCAGTCGATTCGCTATCCGCATCTGATCTTTCACGTGCTTGCCGCCGATATCTGAACTTACGACCAGATAGTACCATCTGTCCTCTTCCGGGCGGCCTTTGCGGTCGGTACCGTCGGGCTGTTTCGTCTCGAGCGAGGTGAGAAACCCGATGAACCCGTTCCCCTCGCCTTTCAGGCGATGATCGATGGCGGGCCGCGTCGACGGTCTTCCGATGTCGACTAGGTCGGCGTAAAGGCGCCACGCCTTTCGGATATCGAGGGGCGCGTCGGAAATCGCCAGGGTATCTGTGGTGTAGAACGGGTTGTATGCCACTGGGATCGCAAAGCATGCTGCTGGGCCCATATCGAACCGGTCTTTCTGGCCCGATGGCTCGACCTTGCGAAACCGTGCGGCTTCCAGGATGGCCTTCGGGTCGGCGCCGGCCCTGTAGAGCCCTCCTATGCGCAGGACTATCGAAAGCAGGTTCCTCGCAAAGACCCAATCGTGCAGCGGCTCGACGACGGCGCGGAACTGCGAATCGAGGTAGGATAGATCTCCGGCATTCGAGAAGTCGAACCCTTCGATAAGGTCCCTTGCGGCTTTCTTTCCCGTTCTGCCGATTCCCCTATAGCCCATGCCGCCTGTTCCTACGGGCTCGGCATATGGATCGAAGTAACACTCGGACAGCAGACCTCCTAGGTCGGATGGGACTAGGTCCATTTCGCCCGCGATGCCTCGTCGGAGCTCGCTCGGTACGAAGATGCGGCTTGCGAGATCGCCTTCCGAGGCTAACATGGGGCCGAGACCCTGGGCCGCCAGGACCAGCGAGCGCGCATCCCTCGCCATCATGAGCTCATTGAAACCGTCTGGGTCGATCGGGAGATAATCTGCCCCTATATCGCCAACTGCCAGGATCCTGACGAGGACATGCATGCCCGACTTCCCGTCTCTCGCGATATAGATTCGATCGGTGCGCATATGGCTCCCTCTTTCAGTCTTCCTCGGTCTGGCGGTATACGCGGAGCTCCCATTGCTTCCGCTCGACTTTCGCCACGGCGTCCAGGATGAAGCCCGTGGCGAGCGAGATGGCGGCCGTGAACATGAGCGCCGCGGCGAGGATGGCGGTCGGGAACCGCGGCACGAGGCCGGTGGCGAGGTATTCGGTCACTACCGGCATGCCGGCACACAGGCCGCCGATGCAGAATATCAGGGCGACCAGCGAGAAGAACTTCAACGGGCGGTAGTCCTTGAAAAGGGTGCCGATCATCGCGATCACCTTCAACCCGTCTTTCACGGTGTCCAGCTTCGAGACCGAGCCCTCGGGACGGTCGCGGTACTCCACCGGGACGTCGGCGATGCGCCAACGACGGTCGACGGCGTGTATGGATAGCTCGGTCTCAATCTGGAAGCCCTCGGAAAGGACGGGAAACGTCTTCACGAAGGTCTTGGACATGGCGCGGTAACCCGTCATGACGTCAGCGTATTCGTAGCCGTAAATCCACTTGATCATGGCGCGAACCAAATTATTGCCGAGGCCATGGAATGCACGCCTGTTCGCCTTGGCGTATGTCCCGTTGGAGAGCCTGTCGCCAACCACCATGTCGGCCTTTTTGTCGATAATCGGGGCGCATAGGCCCTTTGCCGCCTCAGCCGGATAGGTATCGTCCCCGTCCACCATGAGGTAGCAGGCGGCATCGATATCCCGGAACATCTGGCGGCAGACATTCCCCTTGCCGCGGCGCGGCTCATGGCGGACGGTCGCCCCGTGCTTCATCGCAATCGCGGCGGTCGCATCGGTTGAAGCGTTGTCATATACATAGACTGTCGCCTCGGGCAGTTCGCGATGGAAATCATCGACCACCTTGCCGATGGTCTGGGCCTCGTTGAAGCAGGGAATGATGACTGCAATCTCGTCTTGATCCACCCAGAGCACTTCCCTATTTGATATCGAGATAGGTGCACGGGACGTCCCATGCGCCGCTCCCGTGAGTTTCAATGTCAATATAGCTGCGCTTTGCGCGGATAACCTCAGCCTCGGCTATATCGAGCGGCAGGCGAAATAAATCCTCGTGGTCTATATAGGCCGAGCACGTCACCCAGCCGCCTTTGCGGATGATGACGAGATCGCGCCACTTGGCCTCGTGGCGACAATATTCGGAAACAGTCATGGGTCTACCCCTTATCCTTATTGATCAGATTCCTCTCAATCTGCTTCAGCAGCTCGAGCTTCTGAGCCTCAATCTCGTTGCGCTTGCGCAGCTCGTCGGCAACCCTCTCCAACCTATCTTCAAGGCCATACAGGCCACTTACAATTACGGACATTTCGATTTCCTTTTCCACAAATGCGATTTCGGGTCTTCAATCGATATGAGGGGATACGCCCCCAATATCCAGAGTTCTACCCGTGGTGGAAAAACCTATTCGCTGAACGGGGTAAATATCGAAAAAGGCACCCGGTTTCCGGGTGCCTTGGCGTAGGTGTCGCGAGTATATGAAGGCGTTATACCATTGGCTTGTTCTGACAATTATACGAACTCATGAACCCACCATCGGACGGTTGGTGGCATGCCTGATTCTGGTCGGTTTAGGTGCTGTTCTAGGTACAAGTTCGTTCTTCGGTTGCCAATGCTTACGCGGTATTTAGCCGTGAAGGAGCCTTCGAAGCCAGGGCGGAACTCCCCCACCTCGATTACTTGCGTCACTCTAAAGGTGCGACCGTCGCGCCACGTGATGCTTAGTGGCTCTAAAAAGCCATCGTCGCGCATGTGTGCGACGACGTCAACGTATCGCTTGTGAACGCGTCTCATTCTGCCGTTACCGTCTTTTATCCAATCTTCCATATATCCGATTATCAAACAGGAGCCCGTTATCAGGTAGCGAACAAACGATGGAGATTCACTGAGTGAGCAAGCAGATCAGTGTTGCTGTCATCTTGTGAAACAAATAGATCAAGCGGTTTATAGCTATGCTTTCTTTCACTCGATCCTCCTTGTTAACTTCCATGGCTTAACTTCCCCAAGTGTTTCAATTTGTAACGGGAAGGTGATACCAGCGGCGGCCGTTTTGCCGCCACCGGTATCACTGTTGCTACTTTCTAGAAGAGGTCGGCGAACATCGAATCGTCTTCCTCGTAGTCGTCGCTGTCATCATCGTCGTCACTGTCTTCATCGAACGCTGGATGTCCTTGTCGACCTCGACTCGCCAAGTCAAGGCTTTCCTCCAGCTCGTCGAGCGTCACGGTCTCAAGCCTGCCAGCCCGATAATCCTCGACCTTCTTCAATAGGCCGTACTCATACTCAAGTCTGTCAATCTCGGCGGACTCGGTCTCCGAGCCGCCGGGTTCGAGGTCGATATCTGCCTCCGAGCCGTCTCCCGCGGTGTCCGCGGTAGACTCGAGTGAATCCGTATCGGGGACGTCTTCCGCTGAGGCTCGGTCGTCGGGGCCGTCTTCGGCGGCGTCTGCCGTAGCGCCATCGGTTTCCGCGTCTTGGGACGGCTGCGGTTCGCTTTCGGTCTCGGCATCGTCGGCATCGGGATCGTCCGAGACGGTGCCGCCGCCGCTCACCATGCCGCCCGCGGTCTTCATGGCCACGAGCGCGCCGCCGAAGGTTATGAGCTCCATGTGCGCGTACTGCTCCGGGTCGACCACGACCGTGGGCTCGGGGCGAAGCTCCATGAGGTTCCGGTCGCCGCGTGTCCAGGTTCCGCGGGTCCAGGTGATGCCCGAGTCCAGGTCGCTCCAATCGATCAGGTCGTCGGCCATGAGCATGCCGTCTCCGAACGAGAGCACGGTCGGCACGATCGTCTCGTAGCTGCCGGACTCATAGTAAATACAGAGGCCTTGCCCGTGGTCGCCCAAGTAGTTGCCGCTGTCGTCGAACAGCACCTCGAAGACGGCCGGAGCCAAACGCGAACCGTCCTCGGTCCTCACGAGGATCGGCTTGCCGTCCGCATAGACGCCGTCTATGGCGTCCAGCTCGTCCGGTTCGATGATCGTCACGGCGCGCTTGAGGAGCTGCATGTCGTCACTCGTGGTGATGAAGACGCTGCGCTCGAGAAGCACGCCCTGGTTCAGGTAATCGGAAATGTCGAGGAAGTCGTCCTCGAGCATGATGCCGCTGTGCAGGTCCATGCGCGTCGTCTCGATCACGCGGGCCCTGTCGTGCATCTTCACGATGATATTCACCGTCTATCTCCTCCTCGTGTAGTTCGCCGGCGTATAGCCGTCGTCCTCGATATCGTCTCGGGTCTGCGTGTACGTCCGTGTGCCGTCCGCGCCGTCGCCGCCCATCTTCTCAAGCTCCAGGTTCTTGACCTTGAGATGCGAGTTCAGGAGCGCGTTGACGTCCGCGATGGTCGGCTCGCCGCCGAGGCTGTCGATGTCGGCCTGCGCGATGATGCCGGACTCTACGAGGTCTTCGAGATATTTCATCTGCTTCTCGGTCGCGGGGCGCTGGAGGTACGGCTTCCATCCGGGCTTCGACCTCTTGTCCGTCCCGCCGGGTGCGGCGACCGTCACGGGAGCATCCTGCGCCCATTCGCTTCCGGCCATCCCGTACGCCGAGCGTTCCGCGCGCAGGTCCTCCTCGCGCTGCTCGCCGATGATCTTCGCCTTGGCCCGCTCGTGGTCGCGCTCAATCTGCTTGATCTTATCCGGCGTGAGGGCGCCCGCCGCGATGGCCCCCGAATAGGCCTTGCGATAGCGCGTGTACTCGCGCGTCAGCTCGGCGGTCTGGTTCGCGGTGATGACTTTGGCGTCGCGCAGGCCGTGACCGGCGCCCTTCTGCCTCTCGCCGCGGCCCCGTACATCTATGGGGCCAATCGGCATCTGCGATGAGTCCAGGACATCGACAGCGGCGGAAAGTCGGCGCGAGCGGTTGCGGATATCGACTGCCATGGAAGCGAGGTTCGCCACGTCGGCCCTGACGCCGTCGCGGCGTGCGAGGAGGTCCGTGTATGTCATATCGGTGAGCACGATTCCGCGCTCGGCCATCCACTTGCGGATCGATTCCATCTCGCGAAGCTCGTCTGCATTGTCCTCGCGCCATGCCGCGAGCGCTTCGGCTCCTTCCGGGCGCGCGGTCAACTGCGCGACGCAAGACGTGTAGACCTCGACCTGGCGGATGGCCTCGGCGGTCTGCTCGGCCTCCAGCTTGAGCGCGTCGACCCTCGCGTCGAGCGCGTCGACCTCGGCGGCGAGGCGCCTGGCATCGGCCGCCATGTCCGCATAGCAGCGGTAGCCGCGCTCGCGGATAATGTTCACGGCGTCGGCCGCGGCGGCAAGGCGGGCGGCGGAGCGCTCGATCCTCTTAGACCGCTCGAGATTGTTGGATGCGACCGCCTCGAAAGTCATGGGCGGCAGGACGACGTCCGGGACAAGGTCCTCGGTGCACATCTTCACGTTCGGGCGCTGTCCCTCGAGTCGCACGGCAAGGCGCTCGCGCAATCCCTCGACCGTATAGGAGTCGTCCAGCTTGTAACCCTTCACGGGATGGCCCTTGCCCTCGGGCGGGTAGAAGGTCAGCACTCCGCGGCGGTTGATATTGATGCGGTAGCCCTTCTCCGCCAAACGCCTCTCGAGCGCGGGCCATGTCCGGCACCCCTGCAAAGCCGACTCGATATCGTCGTGCATCGCATCGGTCCAGAGTTTCTTGCCGCTGTACCTGGCGCGGCGCTGGGCGTCCGTCATATGACGGCGCGCCGGGCGCGCCTCCTGCAAGACGACCTCGCGCCGGCGGTCGGGGCGCGGCGTGCGTGCGTACCAGGAACCGTCCTCGTCCCTCGTGAACTTGAAGTTGTCGAAGGCGGTGTAGCCGTAGTCGCGGCAGATTCTCTGCAACTCCATCGCGTCGGCCTGCACGTCATCGTCGTCGAGGTGTATCTTCCTCCCGTCAACGGGGTTGACGGAGTTGACGACGATATGTGCATGCGGAATGCCGTTATCTATATGAGTCTCGATCACCCACTGATATCCGCTGTAGCGCTCGCGCACCCAATCGCATGCCAATGCGTCTACCGCCTTGGCATCCAGGCCGTCCTCGGGATCGGGTGAGATCACGAAATGGTAGTACTTGCGGCCCGTATCCTTGCTGAACACCTGGCGCGTCGCGTCCATCTGCCCGTCCCAGCCGGCGCTATCGAGATCGATTGAGCTTGAGCGGAACGTCACGGCGCGGCCGTTGCGCGCGAGGTAGTCCTTTATCTGCTTGCAGCCGCCGAACTTCCGGGCGAGCGTCTTGAGCATGGCCATGCTATCGCTCCACCTCGGACTGCCGCCTGAGCTGCATCATGAGGCCGCGCGTCTCCGCGAGCGCCTTGCAGTATGGGTCTTTCAGGGTCGCTACGAAGTGCTCGATCTGCGCCGCGAGCTCGCAGCGGCGCTCCCTGGCCATGTCGGGCATGTCCTGGAGGAGGATCAGCGTGTTCGCCGCGGCGGCCAGCTGGTTCAGGTTCACGCCCTGCTTGTTGAGCTCGTAGAAGAACTTCTGGAAGAAGTCGGGGTCGCCGATGTAGTACATGGGCGTGTGGAGGATGCGGTCGACCATGAAGCGCGATTGCGTCATGCCGGCCTTCCTCGCGGCGTCACGGATGAAGGTGTCCTCGTAAGGCGTCACGTTGAAATGCTTCTGCACCGTGCGGTGCTCGGTGTCGAGTAACCCTTCCAGCGCCTCCTTCACGTCCACGCGCTCGCCGCCGGGCAGCTTCGCCAGCGTGAACTCCTGCTTGCCGTAGATCGCCGTCTCGCGGACGAAGTCTGTGACGGTCGTGGCCGCAAGACTCGCTTTAGCCTTGAGGGTGCTGATTTCCTCCTCGGTCAACCTGATGCTGACCATTCTTGTCTGCGAGGTGGCTTTTTCTGCCACGCTTCCTCCAATTCCTCGCGCACCTGTGCGCGACCCCGGTCCAAGGGCGGAGCCCTGGCAAGCGCCGGAGGCGGTCAGATTTCCGTCGGCGGGCTGTGCCCGGTGGCGGAAATCTGACCGACTTCGGTGGCATACTTGTACATACATCTACGATGGAGGTACAAGTATGCGTCTCTTGCGAAGTTTTCAGTATCCTACCCCTATTTGCCTGGGTTTAAACCGGTTTACACCGGTCATCCGATGCCGTTATACCGTCCGCGTTTCGGCTGTCCCTCGTCTCTTTCGCGACGAACGGGACGCTGCTCATCTGTTGCAAGTCCGATACGGCTCGGATACCGTCACGGCCGTATAAGTTGTTTTCAGCGATGAGAAGGAGGGTCATATGGATGCTGACGATTGCGCCCGTATCATCGAGGGGGTGGCCGCCGTGCTCGATCTGCTCGCGGCCGATGGCGATGCCGTGGACGACCCGGCGCCGATCTACGAGCTGCTTGCGGAGAGATGTCGGCATGTCCGCGTAGCACTCGAAGTTATGACGGGGTGCGGTAGCCTGCGTGCCCGATCGCGGCAGGAGTCTTGCGCGCGGGCGCGTGTCCAACGTCTCGGTG
>ERZ894199.559-NODE-559-length-16800-cov-52.924873_pt1 | contig 16800 bp, 20 predicted proteins | sample MGYA00380285_ERZ894199 | MGnify/ENA primary metagenome ERZ894199 (study PRJEB32331, sample SAMN06328447) | human gut metagenome | biome: human gut microbiome; feature: stool | host: Homo sapiens | collected 2012-01-17 ... | reverse complement strand
AAACTAACAAAAGTTAGATTTTTGTATGTGTTTAAACAAATCAAAATTAAAAAAATATAATAAAAGGAGATTATAAAAATGAAATTAACTAATGAATTATTTAATGATGTTATTGCTTACAGAATGTCTGAACCAGGGGCTATGGGACCTAGTGGATGTCTTGCCATTTTAAAAAAGAATGGAGAAAGTTTTGAATTTGATTATTTATCAGATAAAACACCTTGGGAAGAAATAAAGAAATGTTTTCCAAGTATAGTTGGGTGTAGATTTAATGGACCTATGGAAAATGAAATGCGTATTAGCCAAGAAATTGTTATTGGAGGGTTCGGTGAACCAACAAGGATCAATGCAGGATGGAAACATTTTTATTTAGATTTTGGCAATCATCTTGTTTGTAAAGAAGAATATTATGAAAAGTTAGAAAATATTTTTAAAGGATTTAGAAATAGTGATATTGCTTATGGTTGGATTGAAATCTTAAAAGAAGCAGGTTTTGTTCAAAACTTAAATAATTAGTTGTACATAGATAAAAACACCTACAAAAAATTTATTTTTGTAGGTGTTTTTGCAAATTATAACTAAAAAAATAATTATAATTTACTCATGTAAAGATGGAGAGATAGCTTAGTGGTAGAGCAAGAAAATAAAGAGTCTAGACATAGGCTCTTCCAGCAATTTAACAGGGATAAAAAGACGTAGGTTCGATTCCTACTCTCTCCACACTATGCCGACTTAGCTCAATGATAGAGCGTAGAAAAATAAAGGAATCTTGAAAAAGATTCTAACAGCTATTTTATCTGGTGCTCTAAGATGTTGGTTTGATTCCAGCGGTCGGCTTTTAAAAAAGAGGAGGTCAAAGAAAATGGCATTAATGAATCAATTAAAGGAACAATTAAATGATAGAAAGCAACTTACTGAAAATGGTGCAGTTGGATATGCGACCTCTGGTAAAGAGCTTTTAGACTTTAATTTTGCAGTAAGTAGTATGCGAAATTGGAGTAAAAAAGATATTATAAATAATTTTATTAAGGTGTATTATGAAAACTCACCTCTTGCAATAAAATGGCTTTTCTATTTAAGAGATATTAGAGGCAATGGAATGGGAGAAAGAAGAACTTTTCGCGTTTGTTTTAAATGGTTAGTTGATCATCATTTGGATGATGTTTTAAATGTTATTAAACTTATTCCTGAATATGGAAGATATGATGATTGGTTATGTTTACTTCATAGTAAGGCAGGAAATATCGTTCTAGATGAAATTAGAAAACAAATTGAAGAAGATGTTTTAAATATGAAACAAGGTCATCCTGTTTCATTACTTGCTAAATGGTTGCCTTCAATTAATACAAGTTCTATTGAAACAAGAATGCAGGCAAAATATATCGCTAAGAAATTAAATTATACAGAAAAAGAATATAGACAACTTCTTTCTTCATTACGTGGTTATATGCAAGTAGTGGAAGTCAAGATGTCTAGTAGAAACTGGCAAGATATTGATTATAGTCAAGTTTCCTCACGTGCCAATTTAATTTATGGTTCTGCTTTTTTAAAAAATGATGAAAAGCGTCGACGTGAATTTTTAGATCAGTTAAGTGATGGAGAAACAAAAATCAATGCAGATACACTTTTTCCAAGTGATATCGTTCATAAATATTATCAAGATAATAGTCGATGGGAATGTGATTTGGGTGAAAAGAATGATACGTTAGAAGCTTTGTGGGACGCCTTACCTAATTACGTTCATGATGATGCCTCAACACTTGTTGTACGTGATGGCTCTGGTTCGATGAATGTAAATGTTAGTGGTACACGCGTACGTGCGATTGAAATTTCTACAGCTCTTTCTATTTATTTTTCACAATATTGTAAAGGACAATTTCATAATAAGTTTATTACGTTTAGTAGTAGACCAGAAATCGTTGATCTTACAAATACAACTTGTCTAAAAGACAAATTAGAAATTTGTGGAACTCACGGAGATTGTTCAAATACAGATTTAAATAAAGTATTTGATTTAATCTTAAATACAGCACTTCAAAATAATCTTAAACAAGAAGATTTACCAAAGAATATTTTAATTGTATCGGATATGGAATTTGATTATATGATACATAATTCTATTTATGGTTCTACAACAGAAGCTTTGTTGGAATCTATTAAAGAAAAATATAAAAAGAATGGTTATCAAATGCCTCGTTTAGTTTTTTGGAATGTTTGTTCAAGAACAAACACAATTCCTTTGCAAGAAAATAAAGCAGGTATTGTTTTGGTAAGTGGCTTTAATCCAGCTGTATATAATATGGTACTTTCTAATGAATTAGATCCATATAAATGTTTACTCGAACAAGTTAACTCTAAAAGATATGACCCTATTGAAGAAAATTTAAGAGCATAAAAAGTTAAATAAAAGGAGCTATAAAAATGAAATTAACAGATGAATTATTTAATGATGTTATTGTCTATAGAATATCTGAATTAGGAGCGATGGGACCTAATGGAAGTCTTACCATCTTAAAAAAGAATGGGGAAACTTTTGAATTTGATTATTTATCAGATAAAACACCTTGGGAAGAAATAAAGAGATGTTTTCCTGGTATAAATGGATGCAGATTTAATGGCCCTATGATTGATGAAAAACGAGGCGAAGGTGAAATTGTTATTGGAGGTTTTGGTAAATCAACAACAGTTAATCCAGGATGGAAACATTTTTATTTAGATTATGGAAATCATCTTGTTTGTAAAGAAGAATATTATGAAAAGTTAGAAAAGACCTTTAAAGGATTTGATAACATAGATATTACGTTTGATTGGATCAAAATTTTAAATGAATCAGGGTTTATTCAAGACATAAATAAGTAATTGTATTGAACGCAAAACACTTACAAAACTTATTTTTGTAGGTGTTTTTGCAAATTATAACTAAAAAAATAGTTATAATTTACTCATGTAAAGATGGAGAGATAGCTCAATGGTAGAGCAAGAAAATAAAGAGTCTAGACATAGGCTCTTCCAGCAATTTAACAGGGATAAAAAGACGTAGGTTCGATTCCTACTCTCTCCACACTATGCCGACTTAGCTCAATGATAGAGCGTAGAAAAATAAAGGAATCTTGAAAAATATTCTAACAGCTATTTTATCTGGTGTTCTAAGATGTTGGTTTGATTCCAGCGGTCGGCTTAAAAAATATAAGAACATAAAAATTAAGAAATAAGTGGGAAATAAGAAATGATAGAAGAAATCAAGTATTATGATTTACCCGATGATTTTTTTGAAAAAGTCATCTTTTATGGTCATTACATATCACATTCAGGATTCATTGATATTCCAGAATATATAATAATGCTGACAGTGGAAGGTAATCAGTATGTAATGGATGTTAATGAATTAAGAGATAAACGTATTGAAAGAGTGATTCCTTTTTTTAAATCTATGGCTATTTCAAAAAAAGTAGAAGAACAGAGTTGTTATTATTTTGATTTTCGTTTGCTTCCTAAGGGGTGGAAATATTACTACATAGAAAACATACATTGCTTTATTCTTGATGACGTTTATCAAGAATATGAAAAAAGTGTAGAACTTCTAGAAAATAACAGGAAAGAAAATTTAAAATCTTTTCTAATTCACAAATCATTATGGAAACCTTTATTGAAACAAACTTATCAAACATTACTTAATATTGAAATTACTGGAGAATTAATCAATATAGTACTAGATGAAAAGATTCATGTATGTAATATGTCTTATAGCGTCAAATCATTAGATATTAATCATATTTTACAAGAAGAAATCTATAAAATGAAGAATGCTGATGTCTTGATTATAAATTATATAACCCCTCTTAAAGGACTCTATAATCTTATAGATATTGGATTCTTTTTTCAAAATCAGCATCCTTATTTCATTAAATATGAATTTGAAAGATAGTTCGATTTTATTGCTGAAAATGAATTTATGAAAAAATTTATGGACATCATGTAATTTTCTTTAGGAAATCAAGAAACAGGATATTCATTTTTAAAAGCGCCACCAGGTTATAGTGTATTTAATAAAGATATGTATAGTGAAATTATTTGGATCAAAGATCATTTATATCAAGAAAACTATCACAACGTTATTGAACCCTTCATAAATTATTCTGGAAATCGAGTTGATTTGACAAGTCCAATTTATGAATATAAAGAAAAAATGAAGCATTTTTTTTAAAAGGAGTCTTTTTCATGAAACTAAAATATATGAATATGGATGAAAAGAACTATTGGGCATTAATTGCTTTATATAAATGTTTAAAAGTATCTCATGTTGATTGTATTGATAGTATTCAAGATATGGTGAATATGTTTGGAAATGAATTTAATCTTTATTCGAAATGTTCTTTTTTATTAGTGACGAGTGATGTCCGCAAATCTATTGTTGATTTATCTAATAAATATCATTTTTGTTATCACTTGAGTTATTTAACATATGAAAAAATAGAAGAAATTAAATATGAAGCTGGTAAGTTATATAAGAATATTTTTAATGTAAAAAACGAAAATGATGCAAATGAATTTGGATTAAATGAAAAACAACTCAAGAAAAGATTCTTTGAGTATCTAAAAGAATCTGAAATTGAATAAGAATTTATGAAATGTGTACATGAAGAAAGAAAAATTGTGATGAATTTTCCTTTAAAACGCAGTACTGACAATGAAGTCTAAAAATTTAGCCATAAAACTTGTTTAATATTAAGGATGAAAAATCCCAAAATAAAAAAAGGAGATACAAACATGGAACAAAATTATTATTACGATCAAGGGACAATATATGAATTTGATTCGCTCGCTTGTAAAGAAGCAATTAAAGATTATTTGAAAAGAAATAATAAAACAAGATTAGGATTTGATGAAGAAATGTGTGCCTATTTCAATTATGAAGGAATAAGTATGCGACAAGTTGGTGAAATTAGAAAATATTGTGAAACAGGGCAATGGTCAGGTGATGGAAAAAGAAAGGCATCAGATCTAACAATGCTTTCTTATTTAAAAAAGTTTGGATTGTTTTTTGGAGGTGAAATGCTTTTTTTAAATCCAGTATTTTCAATAGAAACATTACATAATAAATGATTTATAATGCTATAAAAAAGAAAGTGAGTGATTTTATGAAGTTATTTGTTGATGACTTAAGAGATTTTCCTGAAAGTTTTAGCCTTTATAATTGTACAAGAACATATAAAGGTGCTATTCAACTTTTAGATTTTTTCAAAGAAGTTGAAATCATTAATCTTGACTATGATTTAGGAACTAAAGAAACAGGACTCGATATTTTAAAATACATTTATGAAAATAAAATACCTGTAAAACATATTATTATTCACTCAACAGATCTTCAAGGTGTTTCCTTGATGGAAAAATATATCAAAGAACACTTTAAAGATGTTTTATATACTTATAGCGGACATTAAGGAGATTATCAATGGAAAATACTTATGTTATTTCTGATGTTCACGGAAGATATGATTTACTAAAAGAAATGGTTGATGAGTGCATGAATTTAAATAAAGATACAATTATTTTATTAGGAGATTATATAGATGGTGATGCAAAGTCTAATTCTTATTTAACTCTCCAATACATTTATCAACTAACAAAAAAATATAAAGATCATGTTATTGTTTTAAAAGGAAATCATGAAGAATGGTTTTGTCATTTTGTTTTACAGTATTCATGTGTTTTAAAAACATACGTAACACCTGAACCTTCTACAATCCAAGATTTTATGACACCTTATGATTATAATGAGTTAATACATAGTGCTAAAAGAAAAAGTAAAAATTATGCTGAATTTGTGGATTATATCAATGAAATGAAAAGATACTATTTACTTGAACATCATAAAGAACTTATTGAATGGTTGAACAAGCTTCCTTTATATTACGAAACAAACGATGAAGTTTTTGTTCATGCAGGTATTAATTTTGTTTTAGAGTATGAAGATTTATGGAAAGAAATAAGTGATGAAAATGATTTTTTAATGGATTTTCCTGCCACAATTCATGAACAATTTCCTAAGATGGTTATTTCTGGACATATAGGAACATCTCAGGTTAAACAAGATGCTGCTTTTCATGATATTTATCGTTATAAAAATAGAATCTTTATAGATTCTACGGTGATTGAATCAAAGAGATTGAATCTTTTAAAAATCAAGAACCATCAGTATTATCAAATAAAGAAAAATAATAATGAATGGGAAACCCTTCCGGTTTTAGATTATTTTAAATATGAGGAGTGATAAAAATGAGTAAAGAAACACTAACAATTGATCAAGTAGAAGAAATCTATCAATTAATAAAACATGCTTTTTATTTATTAGATGTTGGTTATTACTTTTTTGATGAAGAAGGAAATGATGTCGTCAATAGTTTTCAATATGATGAAAAAGTACTTCAAGAAAATCTAAAACATCATTATTCTACAAAAAATCTATGCAAATACAATCATTTAGAAAAATATTCAAGGCTTCCTGAAACATTTGTTAAACAAGTAAAAGGAATTATTCGTAAAGGCTCAACATTTACTCATAAATGTAAAGTTGATTAAACAATCTCAGATGAATTTTTAATACCATTCATTCACTATGTTTATAAAAATGAATTTGAGTTACACAAAGAAAAGAATGAGAGTCCATTTGTCTATATTTTATATGTTGGTCAAGATGATATGTATGAAGAAATGGGAGAAAAAGGAGTGTATAACGATAAAGAACTTCTTTTTAAAGATTATCAAATCTTACGACAAAAAATACTCGATCGACCCTATATAAGATGTTATATCGATGTTTATGAAGTGAATAAAGGATTTAAAAAGTTTTATGAAGCAAGTCAATTTTTTAAGTTATTTTTGAATAAAAGTGAAAGTATCTGGAAATGATTTGTTTTTATTATATAAAAAAGGAGAAATTGAAATGGATGATTTAATACCTTCAAAACAAATAAGCGATTATTTAAAAGAAAAAAATGTAGAGTTTACCGATTTTGAAAAAGCAACGCTTATCTTCAATAATAAATTTTTAAGTAAAGATACAAAACATCAAAAATTAAAAGAAATTGCACAAAAAACAGAAAATCAAGAACTAAAAAAACAAATCCAAGAACGATTACAATTTGAAGAAGAATTTTATCGTCTTTTTCTTACTAATGATAATAATCAATATATGTATACGATTGAACATGATGATCATTTTTATGGATGTTTTAAAAACATCCAAGAAGCTTTAGATCATATAAAACAATTATCTTTAAAAATAGGTTTACACGCTTATATGTATGTAGCAACTAATCGATTTACTTTTAGAAAAAATACACCTATTGGTGGGGTTGAACTAAATTTTCAAGGAGAGATTTCTACGATTTGTTCTAATTTTCTTACGGATTATATTGAAGATTGTCCAGAAAGATTTGAATGGCATTATGTTTATATTCCAACTTTTTTTAAAATAGGTGAATGTGTTAGAAATATTCGTACGAATGAATATACAATCGTCTGTACCGATGATTCAGATGTAAGAAATCTTATTAAAAAAGCTAACAAGAGGGGATGGCAACTCTATTTTATAGAAACAACACGCTTTGGATATATTTTAAGAGATGGCATTTGGTATTTAGAATTTTTAGATTTGACTGAATTAGAATATGATCAACCAAGAAATCATCAAATAGATAGACATTATATAAGAGCATACGAGGCTATGAGTGATTATGTTCATTATAATGAAATGAAAGATAAGATAAGCAAAGAAGATCTTGATAAAATGATAGATATTGTTATAAAGACAACTAAAGAATACGCTATGGCAAATAAAACCATTCTTGATTCTCATTGTTTTAATAGAGTTAAGAATGCTGAAAAATTAGATGATTTAATTTACGATACAATATAATAAATAGAAAGTAGGTGTTATTTATGGATAGATATGAATTTGTTGCTTCAAAAGATTACAAGAAATTGTTAATAGAAAATCATGTGGAAATAACAGATGCAACCTTTGCAAGTTTAGTTTTTCATAATAAATTTATTTCTACAGAAAAAATAGAAAATACCCTAAAATCTTTAGCTTTAACAACAAAAAATAAAGAATTAAAAAAACAAATCACACTTTATCTTCAAAAAAAAACAAGACAATTTAGAAAAGTTTTATCATAATGATGAGGGGTGTTATTTTGAAATGTGTTTTCAAGATGAGCTTTCAGGAGTCATTTATCGCTCTTATGAAAAAGCATATGAGGATGCTCTTTTAGAAAAACAGCCTTTTAAGATTTCAAAAGAATATTTTGAAGATAATTATGATCAAGTAGGCGATGAAGTTATATTAGGAACATTAGCTTTTAATGAAAGTGGTCAATTACAAGACTATGGAAGATTTCAATTATATCGTAAAACTGTCCAATATCCTGTTCATTCTTTTGAAGAAGATTATATAGATTTACCTTATTTTTTTAGACAAGGAGATATTGTTAAAATTGTAGGTGAAAATCAGTATGGTATTGTCTATAGTTTTGAAGATGATAAAGATGAAGAAGATTATAGGAAACTTGCACGAAGAGGAGATTATACGGATTTTAGTATGACTGTGGATCTTATTTTTGAAAATGATACATATGTTTTTGATGGATTTAATCATCGTCATGTTGCACCAACTGAAATTGAATATGCTGTTTTTGAAAATAATAATGATCCTAAAAAACGATTTTTGGAATATATGGTTAAAACACTTTATCATTCATCTTTTTTCTTTGGAACAAGAGATAATGGAAGAATGGATCAAATACTAAAACGCTTAAAAAAATTATGGGAACAATATCCAGATTTAAGACTTGGTCAACTTCTTTTGATTACGTGTGGTACAGAAGATTTATTTGCTATAGAAGATGAAGATTTATTGAAATTAATTGATAACGATATATTTAAATAAGAGTAGGAACAAAACGATTATCTTAAAATTAGAATGTACGAGGAGTAGGAAAATGAATACATATGATAATGAAATACCAAAACGCATTAAGAAAAAAGAAAGCCGTGTATCAAAGGCAAAGAAGAAATCTAAACATAAACATCAATATGCTGAATGTTTAATTCGTTACAAAAATCAAGACTATTATCATGATAAAGAATGGATGGTGACGGAACTCAAGACATATTGTACGATTTGTGGAAAGGTATACGATAAAGCTAAGAACTCTATAGTAACAGATTATATGACACCGGTGTATACATCATTAGGAAGATATTACCATATTCTCTCAAGTGAAGAATTATATGATAGATATCATGATAAAATGCCAGTATTTTATAAAGATGATGATTATAATGGATATATAAATTTAGAAGATTTAGAAAAATAGAGCATGTCAATAAGGAGAAATGTTTAATGGCTAATTATTATATAAGTGATTTACATTTGTTTCATGAAGCATCTATTCGCTTTGATAAAAGACCTTTTAAAACATTGGAAAAAATGCATGAAGAAATCTTAAAAAATTGGAATAGTGTTGTAACAAATGGAGATACTGTTTATATTTTAGGTGATATTTCCTTAAGAGGAAAAAATGAAGAACTTATTGCTTTAGTAGCAAAATTTAAAGGAAGAAAAGTTCTTATAAGAGGAAATCATGATGATTTATCTGATTATCGTTACCAACAATTGTTTCATGAAATAGTCGATTATAAAGAAATTAGAGATGTCTATGATGGAAAAAACTACAAATTAATTTTATGTCATTACCCTATTTTTAGTTGGAAAGATATGGGGAAGGGAAGCATTTTATTATATGGACATACTCATCATAGCGAAGAAGATCTTTATTTTCAAAAGTGTTTAAAACAAATGAATGACGTTTGTCGTCATTCAAACGGAAATAAGGTATATGCTTATAATGTAGGATGCATGAAATCTTATATGGATTATACGCCATGTACTTTAAAAGAAATTATGGAAGGGGTAGAGAGATGATTTATGTTACAGGAGATATACACGGGACAATTGATATTTATAAATTAGTAGATTTTTTTAGTTTAGAAAGTCAAAGAAAATCATTAAGTAAAAAGGATTATGTTATTATTTGTGGAGATGCTGGAGTTGTTTTTTATTTAAAAGAAGATGATCAAAAAACCTGTGATATTTTATCATCTTTACCTGTAACTGTTCTTTACATTGATGGTAATCATGAAAATTTCGATGCTTTAGAAGATTATGATATAGATACTTGGCATGGTGGAAATGTTCACTTTATTCGCGATGACATTATTCACTTGATGAGAGGGCAAGTTTTTGAAATAGAAGGTAAAACTTTTTTTACTTTTGGTGGAGCGCATTCTCAAGATCAGTATTTTAGAAGAATCCACATTGATTGGTGGCCTCAAGAAATTCCTAGCGAGGAAGAAATGGAAGAAGGAATGATTAATTTAAATCGTTATGGTGGTAAGGTGGATTATATTATTACACATACAGCCCCTTATGAAGTTTTAATTGCTTTAGGAAAAGATATTGTAGATGAAGAGGAAGAATTTGTTCACTATTTAGAAAATATAAGTAGTGAAGTTTCTTTTAAAAAATGGTATTTTGGACATTTACATCTTGATGAAGAAGTTGATGATTATATCTGCCTTTATGATAAAATTATAGAAATTGAGTAGGTAAAATGACGTCATTATTCTTGGTGCTTTTGGTTGTGGTGCGACCAGAAATTTTAGAATTAAATGTTGAGTGAGTTTTGCTATCCATTCAAAATAATAGAATGCTTGCCAAGAGATATTTCAAAGAATGTTAGGTAATTTATAGAAAGGGGAGAATTTGTATGCATTATGTAATGAGTGATTTACATGGAGAATATGAAAAATATCTAGAAATGTTAAAGAAAATTAAATTTACTGATGATGATGTTTTATATGTTTTAGGAGATGTCGTTGATCGAGGAAAACATCCCATCAAGATATTACAGGATATGATGCAACGATTTAATGTCTATCCCCTTATTGGAAACCATGATTATATGTGTTTATTGTCATTAAAAACTTTACTTACAGAAATTACAAACGAAAGCATTGAACACTTTGAAAACGAAGACCAACTTCAAATGCTTCAATTCTGGTTACAAGAAGGTGGCCAAACAACCTTAGACGAATTTATGCAACTTTCAAAAGAAGAAATGCAAGATATTGAGGATTATTTAGGAGAATTTTCTTTATATGAAGAAATCCATGTAAATGGAAAAGTATTTATACTTGTTCATGCGGGGCTTGATAATTTTAATACAGCAAGATCTTTAGATGATTATGAACTTTATGAAGTTATCTTTAAAAGAACAAATTATACAAAAGTCTATTATCCAGATAAATATCTAGTGACGGGACATACACCAACACAGGTAATTAAAGGAAATTCTCGACCAGGCTTTATTTATCAAAAGAATCATCATATTGCTATTGATTGTGGATGTGTTTTTGGCGGGAAACTTGCTTGTTTATGTTTAGAAACAATGGAAGAATTTTATGTTTAGGAGGAGATATAAGATGATTTATTATATTAGTGATCTTCATTTTGGACATCTTCGCTGTATTGAAATGGACAAACGTCCATTTTCTTCTATCGAAGAAATGGATCGAATCTTGATAGAAAATTGGAATAACAAAGTAAATGAAGAAGATGATGTTTATATTCTTGGTGATTTTTCTTATAAATCAAAGATAGATCCTGTTGAATATTTAAAACAATTAAAAGGACATAAACATCTGATCGTTGGAAATCATGATTTGAAATTAATAAAAAACCAAGAGGCCTGTCATCACTTTGAGACAATTGATTACTATCTTCAAATTGAAGACCAAAAAAGAGTTATCTATCTTTGTCATTTGCCATTTGCTGAATGGCCTTATTATCAAAGAAATACCTATCATATTTATGGTCATATCCACAATGATCGAGGAGAAACTTTTCAGTTTATGTCAAAAAAAGAAAGAGCCCTTAATGCAGGATGTATGATCAATCATTATGAGCCTGTTACTTTAGATGAATTAATAAAGAATAATCAAGAATATATGAAAAGAGGAGAATGAAAATGGCAATACAATTCAAAGAAATGAGACCCTATTTGGCACGTAATGTGCGTATTTCTCTTTGCCTTGAAGAAACATATGAATATTTTAATTATTTATTAAAATCAGATATACCTAATAAATATGGTGAATTATATGTTTATGGCGTAGGAACGGCAGATGTAGAATTTTCAAGAGATGTTTTTGTTGAATATGATGAAACAAAAGAATTAAATCATTCATTTACATTGTACCCTGCCATTGAAATCTTTTTAAGCAAACACCCTAGAGATATTCAAAGAAGTAAAGGAGAATATCTTCTTTTTAAAGACTTAAAACCCTATCTACAAATTGGTATGAACTTTTTGATTGAAAATACAAAAGATCATTCTTCTACTTACTTTTTATCTCGAAATGATATTTCAGATGATTATGATGACCTTTATGTTTATGGTATATCAATGGATATTGATTATAATATTTTATATTCTAAAATAAGCTATAGTGATCATTTTGTTAATTCCATTACAAATAATGATTTAATTATTGTTTTATCAAATCATCCTAGGGGAGGCATAAAAAAATGAAACAAAAATTATTTTCATTAAATGATTGAAATAAGGATTTTTGGAAAAAAGTCATTGTTGTTGACTTTTTTTGTAATATGTCAAGGCAAGGTTGGAGTTCATTAACCTTCATTACTCAAAATCAACAAAAATACTTTATTGGTTTTGAAGGACTTAAATATGGTGGTTATTTATTAAAAGATTTTTTTCCATTTTCAAAAGATAAATCAAATTTTATTGATGACATTGAATATAAATATATATCTTCAAATAATAATAAATTTTGGATAAGAAATGATTATTACAATGATTTTATGAATATTTATAATGAAACAAAAGAAAATGACATAGAAAAGATTGCCTATCACATTTTAAAATGTGAACATTTAGATTGTTTTCTTTTAGAAGAAACCTTCAGAGCGCGTCAAGAACTTCATAAAGAATTTGAAGAAATGGAAATAAAAAGTAAACAATGTGAACTTACAAAAGAATATTTAAAATGGCAGCCACTTTATAGTAATAATATAGAATATTTAAGTCATGAAAGTGGTTTTTATACGTTACTTTTTAAAGAAGAGGAAAAAATCATAGGATATCAATTTACCATTATCTATCAATATAAAAGCTTATCTCCTCTTGTTTATGATTGTTTAGCTAAAATCGAAGCTTATATCTTATTTGAAAAGAAGTTTGAAGATGTTCAAGGTAATCTTGCTTATACAAATATCAAAGAGAATTCTTTTTCCACAATTGCTAAGCTACAAAGGCAAGAACAAACCTTAAATCAATATGAAATCAATAATCCAGGTCATTTCATAAGAGCGTTTAAAACATTGCAAGAAGCAAAGGACTATGCAATTGCAGTTTGTAATCTGCGTAATTATGTTAATAAAGAGAATATTATCGAAGATTTATCTAAACTTGATATAGAAAATCCGATTATCCGCATAAATACAGCATTTAAGGGCTGTTCATCACTTGAAAAAATAAGTGTTTTACCACGAATTTACCATAATTGAATATGAGTCTTGATATGACGAAATATAAAGGGAGATTGCACGTATAATAAAACCGCGTATCTCCCTTTAACAAACTATCTAAAGTTTTCTACATTTATAACTCTGGAAAAACAATCGCACAAATTCATGTTGTGAGTGACCATGATTATAGTAATGCCCTTTTCATTTAATTCTTTCAAAAGTTTCATCACTATCAATTCGTTCTCTTTATCAAGTCCAGAAGTTGGTTCATCAGCTAATATAATCTGACTTCCTTGCAAAATCAATTTAATAATTGCAATTCGCTGTTGCTCTCCACCGCTTAACTGATATACTTTTTTGTTAAGCATGTCACTTAGCTCAAATTGCTTTAAATACTTATTGATTAGTTTCAGTTTTTCTTCTTTTTTTACTTTTTTATATTCAAGAGCTAATTTTAAATTCCACAACACGCTTTCATCTTCTATTAGTCCATAATTTTGAAATAGATAGCCTATTGTATATCTTCTCAAAATCATAGCATTTTTACCGTTCATGGACAAATTTTTATGACTATCAATAGTGATTGTTCCCTCGGATATATCAGTAATCAATCCTATTATATTTAAAAGTGTCGTTTTACCTGCCCCGCTTTTCCCTACAAGCCCCACAAATTCGCCTTTTTCTATTTCTAAAGATAAATTTTCAAATAGAACCTGATTTTTCCCATATTCTTTTTTGACGTTCTTTAATGTAATCAATGACATACTTATGCCCCCTTTTCAATCTCATATAAAGCGTTTGAGATATAAATTCTATAAAGCAATTCGCAGAATATGTAGTCAATAAGTATAATCGCAAAAAGGCAAGCAAAATAATAATTTATAGCAGTTAATACGCCTGATATAATTATTTCGATTCCCCAAAAAATATACCGATTTTTCAGTGTCCTAAAATGAGAGAATCCTAAAATCTCTTTTGCCGCATATCTCTTTCGATTTACAAAAATGTCCACATAATTTGAAATATACAAAATAAACAGTAAAGACACTATAAAGACAATCGTAAACATAGTGAGTGTTTTAAGAACGAATGTCACATTTTCAAGTTGCATTAAATAAGGTGTAAGTAATGTTCCAGCTGTAACTAATTGCTCTAAATCATATTCTGATAACAAAGAAGAAAAATCTTCTCTTGACTCCATTTGAAAAAATAAACACCTTGTATTTAAAGAATCCAAATAGTAAAGTCCTGCAAAATTGCCCGTATCAACAATGATAACAGGATTAGCCATATCCGAAAAACCATTTTCTGTATTGACTTTTATCGTAGAATCATCGTCTATATAAACAACATTAAATTTATCAATAGTTTTTTCTTCTCCCGGTATTCCATAAAATTGATTGTAATTCATCAATCGGAAATATTCTTGCTTAATATATTCGCTAATAGAATTTTCATCATTCTTATATTTATGTGGAACTAATACTGTTGGTTCACTAAATATATCTTCTCCCAATGGTTTTCCACTGAGCTGGATATTTGAAAATTCATTCAGATAATTTCTATTTGCAATAACAAGCTGTTGTTCATAATAGGGGCGTGATGTCTGCAAACCACCGTCTGTCCTAAAATCACATAGTAGTGAATGGTTATGATTATACATCTCTAATGTTTGTTCAGAATATTTTTCTAATATGTCTGTGTTTGCTAACGCATAATCATACTCCGATGAATTAAAACCATTAGCGGTATAATATCCGTCCAGATACTTATAATCTAAAACAGCTTGTTGGCTTTGTCTAAATGAGTTCCCCTGATTCAGCAATGAAATAATAGTGATAGCGATTATTACCGAAAAAATTATTTTTATAGCCTGAACTACAATATTTGTGCCGCTATTTAAAGTCTTATTTTTTATCATTGCCTCTAAAGAAACAAACTTAATTAAAATACTTGTAATTAAAACACAAAGTATATTTATAGCTAAAACACCAATAAAGAACAGTACACTTGTTGCTAAATAAGAAAAATCATATCTGTTTGTTAATGCGTAATATAAATTTAGCAAGAACAGTAATACTAAACATATTACAGCAAAATATTTTATTACACTGGTAATTTGCTCCTTTAAAATATGTATAGTAGAAAAGCCCATGCTTTTTTTAATACCTATTTTTTTCAAACTATAAGACGTATAAATACAGTATATGATTTGAAGTACAATAAATAAGATTACAAAATTCAGAAGATTCAATTCTAATACCATACTATACGGAATAGCGTCATTTTCAAAGTTATTTATTGCGACGGACAGTTGAGAAGCTATCTCTTTAATTGCGTTAGCTGGTAAATCTGTATAGAATACACCAACACTATCTAAAAAATCTTCCTTTTGCAATTCATGATATTGAAACAAAATAGAGGAAGATATAGGCTGTTTTTGTGTAAACTCATTTAATGGATAGCAATATAAATCATAAACAGATTTATCTGTGGAAGTGAGCGTATTGTTAATGAGTTCTAATTTATTTTGAGAATATTCTTCTGTAAATATTGTATAAAATTTGTCGAGAATTTCTGGCGATGTTTCTTCTAAAACATACCCTTTTAAATTCTCAGTAGCAATGTTATTCTTTTCATAAATGTTGTAAATAGAAGTATTAAAAATATATGCAAAGAGTATGACTTCAAGGAAAATAAAAATCTTTAAAAATTTTTTCATAACATACGCCCCTTTCTTTGAAGAAATGTATAAAATAGGGCGGGACAAATAGCCCCGCCCTAGGTGTTTGAACTATTTTACTTAATATGGATAATAATCATAATAAGATGTTTCGTTCGCCCACCAAACTCTCTTTGCATCTTTGTAAGCGTAGTTTGACTTGAATCCACTGGTATATGTATCTCCGCCGACCTTTACAGTTGCCTTTACCATGTAGTTGCGACTAATACCTGCTTTACGCCCAATTTCGGAATATACAATGGTGTCTGTTTGCCCTCCATTGTAGTACAAATCTCCACCCGCTACATCAATAGCCCACGCTGTAAGTGGAGCGCCGACAACCATAACTGCTGCTACAAGACCAACTACTTTCGTTCTCAACTTCTTTGCTCTCATTCGATAAACCTCCTTTCTCTTTTTTACTTTTTGATAGTTTTATGTCACGTACTGTTTTTACTAACCT
>ERZ894199.549-NODE-549-length-16954-cov-161.472691_pt1 | contig 16954 bp, 9 predicted proteins | sample MGYA00380285_ERZ894199 | MGnify/ENA primary metagenome ERZ894199 (study PRJEB32331, sample SAMN06328447) | human gut metagenome | biome: human gut microbiome; feature: stool | host: Homo sapiens | collected 2012-01-17 ... | reverse complement strand
AAAATCCCTATGACTTTTAAAGGTTGATTTATCCCTATCTATTTTTATATATTCGAAATTCTTAGGTTGGGAATTGAATGGAAACGTTTATAAGCCTGGACAGTCATTTGAAGTAAACAAGGACATTGCGAATAAGGATAATCAGATTATCTTAACGGCAACTTGGGGTAATGCAGAAACTTCTACAACATTGACTTATAATCCTGGTAATGGAATTGGTAAAGTTAAGACAGTTAATGTCATGAATAATGAGGCAGTCGAAATTGAAGCTCATGATTCTGATGTATTAGGCTTTATTGCTCCAAAAGCAGAAGGTAAAGAATACTACTTTGCAGGTTGGTCTGATTCTAAAACAGGAAATGCAACTTATGCAGATGGACAAACAATCAATATTGATGCGAATGGTGAAAACGTTCTATATGCAGTTTGGGTTGAAAAGACTGAAATCACATTGGTTGCGAATAGTGGTACACGTACTTATAACGGTGCTGAACAGTCAATCAAAGGTTTTGAATCAACTACAATGAATGGTTACACAGTATCTGGATTAACGGCAGTGACTAAGGGTACAAATGTTGGTGAATATACGAACACTGTATTTGGTGGAACGGCTAGGGTTGAAAAAGATGGTACTGATGTAACGGATAAAGTGGTTGTGAAGACTCGTGCTGGTAAGTTGGTTATTACGCCTAAATCAATTAATACGCAAGAAATTACAGTAACTAAACCTGCTGATTCTAAGTATGATGGCAATGAACACAAGAATCTACCAACTGTTAAAGATGGTGAAAAAGTGTTAGTAAAAGATACGGATTACACATTATCTTACAGTGAAGATGTTATCAATGCTGGTACAGTAACAGTAACAATTACTGGTAAGGGTAACTATTCACAAGAAACTACAGTTGATTATCAAATTACTCCACGAACACTTAAATTAACAAGTGGATCTGACTCTAAAACTTATGATGGAACTCCATTGACTAAACATGAAGTTACAGAAGATGGTTTCGTAAAAGATGATGGTGCAACTTATGAGTTTACTGGATCTCAGACAAATGTTGGTGAAAGTGACAACACATTTACTTATGCATTGAAAGATGGAACATTAGCTTCTAACTATATCATTACAACTGAAGCCGGTAAGTTAACGGTTACTCCAGTAACAGATGAAGTAACAGTAACTATTAAAGAACATAGTGCTGAACATGTATATGATGGAAATGAAAAGACTGTAACTGGATATGATGTTAAGTCAATCAGCAATCAACTTTATACAGAAGATGATTTCACATTTAATGGTACGGCTGAAGCTAAGGGTACAAATGTTGGTGAATATCCAATGAATGTACAAGCATCAGACTTCACAAATAACAGTCATAACTTCACAAATGTAACATTTGTTATTGAAGATGGATCATTAAAGATTACGCCTAAGTCAATCGTTCCTAGTGAAACAAATGGTATGGAAGTTACTGGTCCTGCAGATACTATGTACAGTGGTGATGAACAGAAACTTACACCGGTAGTAAAAGATCAGGGTAAAGTATTGACTGAAAATGTAGATTACGAATTATCATATACTGGTGACACAACAAATGTTGGTACAGTAAAAATTACTATTAAGGGTAAAGGAAATTACGATGGTTCTACAGAAGTAAGTTACAAGATTACAAAGCGTAATGTAACATTGACAAGTGCAACTGATTCTAAGGTTTATGATAAGACTCCATTAACAAACCATAATGTAGCAGTTGGTGGTGATGGATTCGTTAAAGAAGAAGGCGCAACTTACAATGTAACTGGATCTCAAACAAGTGTTGGTGAAAGTGAAAATGAATTTACTTACACATTGAAGTCAAATACAAAGGCTGGAAACTACAATATTACTACTCACAATGGTAAGTTAATAGTGACAGCTGAAGCGAGTGAGGTTACAGTAGTCATTACTGGTCGTAATGGAACGTTCCCATATGATGGAACTGAAAAGAGTGTCAAAGGTTATGATGTATCGATTACTCAGGGTAGTACTTATACAGAAGCAGATTTCACATTCAGTGGAAATGATGAAGTTAAGGGTACTGAGGCTAATACATATCCAATGGGATTAAAGGTAAGTGATTTCACAAACAACAATACGAACTACAGTTCTGTAACGTTCGTAGTAACTGATGGATCATTAGTAATTAATCCTAAGTCAATCATTCCTGATGGACCGAATACTCCAGATGAAAAGAAGACTGGTATTGAAGCAACAGATCCTGATGATTCAATCTATGATGCAAAAGTGCATGTAAATCCATTGACAGTAAGAGATACAAAGACTAATAAAGATCTAGTAGAAAACAAAGATTACACATTGACATATGTTGGTGATGTAGTCAATGTTGGAACAGTGAAGGTTAAAGTCAAAGGTATCGGAAACTATACTGGTGAATTTACTAAGAAATATCAGATTACTCCAAGAGAATATACAGTAACAACAGATTCTAAAGATAAGACTTATGATGGTACTGCATTAACAGCTGGTGGTAGAGTTAACAACTTAGTAGATGGCGAAACAGTTACATTGAAGATGACTGGTAGTCAGACTGAGGTTGGTTCTTCTAACAATACTTATAGTTTAACTTGGGATGGTTCTGCAACAGAAAGTAACTATACTCATGGAACAGATTCTATTGGATTATTAACAGTTACTCCTAAGTCAATTATTCCTAGTGATACAAATGGTATTGTAGTAACAAAACCTGCTGATTCTAAGTATGATGGTAAGGTTCATGAAAATAAACCGACTGTAAAAGACAACAAGACTGATAAAACATTAGTTGAAGGTACAGATTACACATTAGCTTATAATGGTGATACTACAAATGTTGGTACAGTAACAGTAACAATTACTGGTATTGGAAACTATGAAGGCACAGTCGATACTTCTTATGAAATCACTCCACGCAAAGTCACAATGACAAGTGGATCTGATTCTAAGACTTATGATGGAACTGCATTAGTTAAACATGATGTAGCCGTAAGTGAAGATGGATTTGCGGATGGTGAAGGTGCAACTTATAGCTATACTGGAGCTCAGACAGATGCTGGTTCAAGTGAAAATACATTCACTTATGCATTGAATGAAGGAACGTTAGCTTCTAACTATGAAATTACAACTGTAAACGGTACATTAACAGTGGAAGCTGTGAAGACAGAAGTTAAAGTAGAAATTGCTGGACATACAGATACAGTCACTTATGATGGACAAGTTCATTCAGTTAGTGGTTATGATGTCACAAATATTTCGAATAAACTATATTCTGATACAGCTATTAGTTTCACAGGTACTGCAGTAGTAAGTAGAATAGTTGCTGGAACGTCTTATATGGGATTAACAGCTGCTCAGTTCAGTAATACAAGTGCTAACTTCACAAATGTAACATTCGTAGTTCATGATGGTTGGTTAAAGATTGATCCTAAGTCAATCATTCCTGATGGTCCAGATACTCCAGATGAAAAGAAGACGGGTATTGAAGTAACAAAACCTGCTGATTCTAAGTATGATGGTAATGTTCATGAAAATAAACCGGAAGTCAAAGATACTAAGACGGGTGCAACGTTAGTTGAAGGTACAGATTACACATTATCTTATAAGGGTGATACTACAAATGCTGGTACAGTAACAGTAACGATTACTGGTGTTGGAAACTACACAGGTAGTCATAATGTAGAATATCAAATCACTAAGCGTAATGTAACATTGACAAGTGCAACTGCTTCTAAGGTTTATGATAAGACTCCGTTAACAAACAGCAATATAACAATTGGTGGTGATGGATTCGCTAAATTAGAGGGTGCATCTTACCATGTAACTGGATCTCAAACAAATGTTGGTGATAGTGACAATGAATTTACTTACAAGTTGAACGATGATACGAAGGCTTCTAACTACAACATCGAAGTTAAGTTTGGTAAATTATATATCACAACTCAAGATGGACAAGTGATCGTAGTCATTACGGGTCATAAAAAAACATACGATTATGATGGAACTGAAAAGACAGTGGACGGATATGATGTATCCATTACTGAAGGTAGTACGTATGCAGAAACAGATTTCACATTCAATGGAAATGCTGAAGTGAAAGCGACTGAAGCCAATACGTATCCAATGGGATTAAAGGCAAGTGATTTCACAAATAACAATACGAACTACAGTTCTGTAATGTTTGTAGTAAATGATGGATCATTAGTAATTAATCCTAAGTCAATCATTCCTGATGGACCGGATACTCCAGATGAAAAGAAGACTGGTATTGAAGTCACAAATCCTGAAGATTCAATCTATGATGGTTTACCACATGTAAATCCATTAACAGTAACAGATACTAAGACTGGTGCAACATTAGTTAAAGATACAGATTACACATTATCTTACAGTAAAGATGTAATCAATGTTGGTACAGTTGAAGTAAATGTTAAAGGTATCGGAAACTATACTGGTGAATTTACTAAGACTTATAAGATCACACCAAGAGAATATACAGTAACAACAGATTCTGCAAAGAAGGTTTATGATGGAACTGCATTAACAGCTGGTGGTAAGATTGAAGGTATCGTGGATGGTGAAGTGGTTGTTGTTCATACAACGGGTAGTCAGACGGAAGTTGGTTCAACTCCTAATACTTATAAATTAGAGTGGAAGAAAGCTTCAAGTAAAAACTACAAGTTAAAAGAAGATTCTATTGGAACATTAACAGTAACAGAACAGACAATTGATCCAGGTAAAGATCCAGACAATCCAAATCCTAACTACAGTGGTGTTACAATCAATAACCCAAGTAACTCTGTATATGATGGTAAGAAACACAAGTGGTCTCCTGCAGTTACAGATAAAGAAGGAAATGCACTGGTTGAAGGTACTGATTACGAAGTAGCGTACTCAACATCTGATTTCAGAAATGTTGGAATTATTGAAGTGATTATTACAGGTATTGGAAACTACACGGGAACAGTAACAAGAACATACGAAATCACACCTAAGGCTTATACAGTAACAACTGAATCTGCAAAGAAGGTTTATGATGGAACTGCATTAACAGCTGGCGGTAAGATTGAGGGTATTGTTTCTGGTGAAACAGTAGAATTTACTACAACGGGTAGTCGAACGGATGAAGGTACTTCAAAGAATACGTATAGCTTGAAGTGGAATGGATCAGCTATTCAGACAAACTACAAGCTTGCCAAAGAATCTATCGGTGATTTAACAGTAACGCCTAAGTCAATTATTCCTGATGAGTCTGATACTCCAGATGATAAGAAGACAGGTATTACGGTAAGTAATCCAAAAGATTCTAAGTATGATGGTCAAGCACATCGAGAAGTATTAACAGTTAAAGATACTAAGACTGGTAAAGATTTAATCGCAAATAAGGATTACACAGTAGTATATAGTGATGATTTAGTAAATGCTGGTACAGTAACGATTAAGGTTTCTGGATTAGGTAACTACAGTGGATCATTCACTAAAACTTACAAGATTACTAAGCGTTTAGTAACATTGACAAGTGCAACTGTAAGTAAGACTTATGATGGTCAAGCATTGACGAATACTTCTATCACAGTCAGTGGTGATGGATTCGTAGAAGGTGAAGGTGCTTTTTATGAGGTAACTGGAACTCAAACAGTGGTTGGAAATAGTGCTAACGCATTTGAATATAAATTGAATGAAAAGACATTAGCTTCTAACTACGACATTACTAAGGTTGTTGGTACATTAACAATTACAGCAGCTCCGGCTCCTGTAACTCCACCAACTTCACCAACTCCAGTAAGTCCTCCTCCAGTAACACCTCGATACATTCAACAAGTAGTTCCTGCTTTAACTCCACAAGAGGAAGTTAAGAAGGAAAAGACTCCTAAGGCTGAGCCTAAGGAAGAAAAGGTTGAAAAGGAAAAGACGCCTAAGGCTAGACCAGAGAAATTCTGGGCATTAATCAACTTGATTTGTGCTATCGTAACGGTATTATTCGGATTGTTGTTATTGATTTCTAAACGTCATAAGAATAAAGATGACGAAGAAGAGGATGATGAAACTAGACAACAAACAAATAACGATGATGAATCTAAAGAACAAGAAAAGAAACGTGGAGCATTCACTCGCGTACTTGCAGTTCTAATCGCAATCCTATCTGTTGTATTCTTCCTAGTAACTGAAGACATGAGTCTTCGTTGGACTTGGACAGATCAATGGACAATTTGGATGGTTGTTATTGGATTGGTACAAATCGTAGTATTCTTCGTAGGACGTAAATGGAAAAACGTTGATGATGATGAAGACGAACAGGCACAACAAGCTTAATGAAAGTCAATAATCACACAAAGGGGGTAGCCTAGTGCTACTCCTTTTGGCTTTGGTTATTTTTTGTGTTGTAAACATTCGTTCACAAGGTATATAATTAATGTGAATGTAAAGGAAATAGTTATGAAAAAACAATTAACTCAGTTTATGCCTACGCTTGTAGTTATGGTGTTGATACTGGCATTGACTGTCGCAACATACAATATTAGTTTAAGACAAGAAGAAGAGGAATGTTTTAATCGGTTAGAAAATGCGAGTGAAACTATGGTTCAAAGCATACAAAATCGTGTGAATGATAATTTGAATTATTTGCGCTTGATTGGAAAAGATTTTTCAAATGAAGACCATTTACCAACATATGAAGAATATCGAGATCGACTTAGTACTTTTGAAGATGTCTCTTTGTTTGAACGTGTGGATTTATTGATGCAGAATAATACGTTATATACGATGCATGATGAGACTCAACAAATCTACTCCAATGAATTTTTGATATTGAATTCAAAGGCTGAATATATGGATCTAGTTCATCCAGATTCTTTGACAAATAAACGAAGTGTCAATTATTACGTGCCTATTCTACAAAATAAAACGGTTGTTGCCTATTTGGTAGGTGTACTTCAATGTGATACATTGGATGAGCAATTTTATACAAAGATATTAAATGGAAAGACACACAACTTAATTATTGATACAACGGATGGACAGGTCGTGATGGATAATCAAGACATACTCGATTATGATATTTCTACTACAAATGGATATAAATTATTGTCACCAAAGAAGAATGTTTTGAAACAAATCCATTCTTTAAAATCAGGTGCTGTCGCTTTTGAAAAAGGTGGTAATAAGAAATATCTCATTTATAAACCGGTCAAAATATACAACTGGGAACTATTAATTACTATAGACGAAGAGGATGCCTTTGCGAGTGCTCTGACACTAAAAAAGAATTATATGGTCATGGTCATCTGTGAGATCTTAATTCTTTTATTGTGTTGTGGATTCTATATCACCAAAGCGCGTAGAATGTCTAAAAAATCCAATGAACTTACTGAAGATTTAAATGTATCCAATACATTGATTCAATGTGTTCGAAAATTATCGAATGATTTATATAAAGAAAGTACCATTGATGAAATCCTTCAAATTATTTGTGAGTTCTATCAAGCTGAAAGATGTTATGTATTAGATTTGGATATGGACAATAAAAAGGCAAATGGCATCTTTGAATATGGAAAACGACATGATGATATTCACATTGAAAATATGGTTCGATTGTGTTTAGAACATATGGATTTAGTGAATCAATTCTTTGAAAATCAAAAATCTTATTATATAGAAGATGTGACTCATGAAATACCTTCTACAAGTCCAATTTATGCGAGTTTTATGCAACAAAAGATTCATAGTATTATAGTTGTACCGTTTATGGATAATAAAAAAATCAAAGGTGTTTTTGCGGTAGACAATCCAAAACAGAATTACTACCAAAAAGATTTCTTAGAATCTTTATGTTTCTTTATTAAAACGGCTATGGAAAGAGAAAAAGAGAAGACAAAACTAAAAAATTTAAGTTATGTAGATTCTTTAACCTATGCACAAAATCGCAATCACTTTAATGAATATATAGAACAGAATAGAAACAAAGAACTCCATTCTTTAGGTGTTATTTACTTAGATTTAAATGGACTTAAAGAAATCAATGATAAAATGGGACATATCGCAGGAGATACACTCATTATTACTGCATCATATGCTCTACAAGAAATCTTCTTAGATAATTCCTATCGTGTAGGTGGAGATGAATTTGTGGTCATTGAACAAGATGTATCCGAACTCTTATTCTTTGATCAATATGCAAAATTACTCAAACGAATGAAAGAATTAGAAATCAGTGTTGCGACAGGTTGTGTATGGAAAGAAACTTGTTCAAATCTATCTGAAACTTTACAAGAAGCCGATCAAAAGATGTATGAAGATAAAAAGCGTTATTATTCTTTAGCTGAAAATGATCGAAGAAGCCGATAAAAAAGATTGGAAATTAAACTCCAATCTTCTGTGTGTTTTTGAAATGAAGCTTTGCCACTTGGTAAAGCTTTTCTTTTCCAAATTTTTGTACGAATTTCTTACCGCACACATCCACCTTGCTTCCGGCACCCTTCTCAAATTTGAAATCATATTTTTCTTCCATAAGATCCCACGTTTCTAGAAAGGCATTTCTTGCCAAGATACTCGCACAAGCTACTGCCAGGTATTTGTTTTCGGCCTTGGTCTCAAATGTGATACCCCGAATGACTTCAGGAAAGCCTTGTAAGTATCGATAGTAACTTTTTTCTTGCACAAACTGATCAATAACAATCTGCTTAGGAAGCGTATATCCTTTATGTACCAAATTTACATAAGCCTGGTTATGCAGACGACACTTCATATCCACCATATTACAAGTATCATGCATGTCATTATATTTTGAATTGGGAACAATCAAAATACTATGTGGACACACTTCCTTGATGATAGGTGCAAGCTTACGAATCTTAACATCATCCACCTGCTTTGAATCTTGAATGCCAAGATGCGCAAGTTTTTTGCGAGCCTTGTTTGTGACAATACAGCTAGCCACTACGACTGGACCAAAATAATCACCCGTACCTACTTCATCACTGCCTGCTTGATCTTGAGCTTCTGTATGCGTTTGTGTTGGTTCTAACCAAGAAAGATCAGCTCCCTGAAATACAACTTTACCACTTGTGTAAGCCGTGATGGAACATTCTTTCGTCTTGATTTGATAGTACGTATATTGCGGCGTACTCTCTTTTAATATAAATGGAGATAATCGATCTTTTAATTGATAGATCTCCTCTTTTGTCATATTCTTTGTCAATGTTGCCATTTTAATCACCTTATTTAGTTTACCATAAATTTTGTGTTAAAATAGGTAAGAACGGAGTGTTTTATGGAACAAAATTTTAGAAACGAATTAAACCAGGCCATTGATTTCTCAAGTGTATTAACACAAATCTCTGCATTTTCCAGCTTTTCTTGTGCCAAAGAAAAGATTTTAAATGCGTTGCCTGTATTTGATAAATTAGAAATACAAGAACAATTAAACTATGCCAAAGAAGCCATTCAGTTTGAACAAGCAGGTGGACTTTTATCATTATCAGGAGCCAATGATATTTCTTTACCAGTCGCAAAAGCTTCGAAGCAGATGACACTAACAAGTAAAGAATTGATTTCCATCTATCATTTTTTAACGGCTGTTAAACAAGCCAAACAAAGCCTGGATGGATCTGACTATCCAGAACTGACAAACTTAGCGCAATCTATGGATGGATGTACACGTTTGATGGATTCAATCATTTCAAAGATTGATTTAACAGGATCGGTTAAAGAAGATGCGACACCCGCATTAAAAAGTATGCATAAGGCGTTGGTAGATACGCGCTTAGCATTACAATCGAAATCAAGACAGTTTTTAAAGAAGAACAGTTCAAAACTTATGGAAAATATGACGACAACTGTATCTGGACGTGTTGTTGTCTTGGTTCGTGCCCAAGACAAGAATGCCTTTGGCGGTATGATTCATGGACAATCCAGTTCAGGACTTGCCTATTATGTTGAACCATCCAGCTTTGTAGCTGATAATAATGAGATTTCTTCTTTGATGATTCGTATTGAAGAAGAAAAGAAACGAATTTGTAAGGAATTGTCGATGCAAGTTAAGAAAAATGCGTTGTCTTTAACTTCGGCATTAGAAACATTAACTGTAATTGATGTAGCTTTCACAAAGGCAAAATGGGCAGTACGCTATGATGGTTGCATTCCATCTTTACAATCAAGAGATCACTCTATGTATTTAGAACATGCCAAACATCCTTTGATTGATGAAAAGAAAGTGGTTTGTAACACATATGAATTAAATGATAAACAAGCTTGCCTTATGATTTCAGGACCAAATATGGGAGGTAAGACTGTCACATTAAAGACAATTGGACTCTTTGTAGCTTTGGCCCATGCAGCCTTTCCCGTATTATGTCATAAAGCCATTCTACCATTCTATCAATCGATGTATTTTGACATTGGAGATCATCAGTCCATTGAAAACAACTTATCGACTTTCTCAAGTCATATTTCTCGTCTGTCTCATATTTGTCAGAAGAGTGATGAGAATAGTTTTATCTTATTGGATGAAATTGGAAATGGTACCGATCCATTAGAAGGAGCCAGTCTTGCGGTTGCGATTTTGGAGTATTTGATTTCAAAAAGAAGTACGATTATTACTTCAACACACTATTCGCAAGTAAAAACATATGGAAAAGCAAATGATTCTGTATTAGTATCGAGTGTTGAGTTTAATCCAGAAACATTAAAGCCAACCTATAAGTATATTCCTGGTGTATCTGGAGCAAGTTATGCCTTTCATATTGCCAGAGAATACAATTTAGAAGAGTCCATTTTAGAAAGAGCGGATTTTTTAAAGAATGAAAATGAAAAGCAGACAGAAAAAGAATTGGAGAAATTAGAAAAACTTCAAAATGATGTCTTGAAACAAAAGGAGCGTTTTAATCAATTGATTGAAGATGCGCACCGCGTTCAAAAGGAGGCTTACGAAAAAGAAAAAGAAATCGAAAAGCGTAAAGCCCAATTGGATGCATCGTATCAGGAACAATTGAATGAGATGCTCGAAAAGAAAAAGGCAGAGGCCAAAGCAATCTTAACTGTGCTTCGTAAAGAAAAGACGGGTAAGCAGCATAAGCAGATTGAAAAGATGCATGAACTAGATCTTTTAAATGAGCATGTTGAAGAAGTTGAAGACGATAAGAAAGAATTTAAGGTTGGTGATTATGTAAAAATCACAGGATTGAATTCGCATGGTGAAATTGTGGATATTCGAAGAAATGAAGCTACCGTTTTAACGAATGGTATGAAGATGAAGGTGAAAATTTCGAAGTTGGAGCCTATGCATAAGCCACAAATCAAGAAAGCAACTTATAAAGCGCATGTAGAATCGGTATCCAGTCGTTTTCCTTTGGAGTTGAATCTAATTGGAATGCGTGTCGAAGAAGGCATTGCTGCTTTAGATAAATATTTAGATCAAGCTGTCGTTAAACACATTAAACAAGTACGTATCATTCATGGTATGGGTACGGGTGCTTTGCGTACAGCCGTATGGAAGGATTTAAAGAAACAGCCAAATGTTTCTAAGTTTAACAGTGCCGGTCCAAGTGAAGGTGGACTTGGTGCAACTATCGTTATATTAAAGTAGGGGATAAAATGAGTGTTTCTAAACATCTACAAGATAAATTAGCCTTACTTCCAGATTCTCCTGGTTGTTACATCATGAAAGATGAAAATCAGAATATATTGTATGTGGGGAAGGCCAAAGTATTAAAGAATCGTGTGCGTTCTTATTTTCATGGTACCCACAACAATAAGACGACGCGTTTAGTGTCGCACATTCGTGATTTTGAATTTATCGTGACGGGCAGTGAAAAAGAGGCTTTATTATTAGAAATCAATTTAATAAAAAAACATATGCCACCTTACAACATCATGTTTATGGATGATAAGACATATCCATATATTGAGATCACAAAAGAGAATAATTTTGTGGTGCGTACAACACGAAATATCAAAAATAAAAAGAGTGAATATTTTGGGCCGTATCCAAGTAGTCAGTCGGCTTATGAAATCGTGAAATTGATCAATCAGATCTTTTGCGTACGTAAATGTCGTCATATTCCAGATTCTCCGTGTTTGTACTATCACATGCACCAATGTCTAGGACCTTGTATTCATGAGATTGATCCTAAGGAAAATGAAAAGACGCGTAAAAAAATTAAGAAGTTTTTGCAGGGAGACACCAAAGAGGTGATGGATTCTTTGCAGGCTAAAATGATGGAGGCCAGTGAAAACTTGCAGTTTGAAAAAGCACAGGAAATCTATAATACGATTCAAGCCTTAGAGCATGTCATTGAAAAACAGACGATTGACTTTAAAGATCGTGCGAATCGTGATGTATTTGGATATTATGTGGATTCTGGATACATTTCTTTTCAAGGTTTCTTTATTCGTCAAGGAAAATTATTGGAAAGAAATATGTCAATTACACCGTTGTATGAAGATGAGATGGATGCCTTTACTAGCTTTATCATGCAGTATTATGAAAAAAATGTGGTGCCAAAAGAAATTTTGGTGCCGTCTGGAACGCCTGTGGATGTTTTAAAGGAAGCTTTAAATACGAATGTGCATATTCCAGTTCGTGGTGAAAAAAAGAAACTGATAGATTTGGTTTATAAAAATGCCAAGGAAGCACATGAACAGAAGTTTAAACTGGTATTTCGTAAGGATAATGAGTTGCGTCAGGCCAATGAAATGTTGTCAAAAATATTCAATGCGGATATTCATACGGTTGAAATGTTTGATAACTCCCACATCCAAGGTACGTTTAATGTGAGTGGTTTGGTTGTCTTTAAGGATGGCTTACCCGATAAGAATTCATATCGTCATTATAAATTAGATGGGTATCGCAGTGATGTGGACAGTATGAAAGAAGTCATTTATCGAAGATACTTTCGATTGTTGAAAGAACATTTGCCGATGCCAGATTTATTGTTGGTGGATGGTGGTGCTGCACAGATTGCGGCGGCCAAAGAAATTATAGATATGTTGCAGCTTGATTTAAGAGTAGCAGGACTCGTAAAGGATGATAAGCATGCGACAAGAGCATTGATGGATGTGAATTTAAATGAAATTCCAATTGATTCTAAGTCGAGCTTATTCTTCTTATTAACACGTATGCAGGATGAAGTGCATCGCTTTGCGATTTCGTATCATAGAAAACTTCGAGATCAGTCTATGACAAAATCTGTATTGGATACGGTGAGTGGTATTGGGCCTAAGCGTAAAAAGGAATTGTTGAAGCATTTTAAAAGCATGAAGCAGATGCGTCTTGCGAGTGTAGAACAATTGAGTGAAGTGATTCCAGAAGATGTGGCTAAGATTCTATATGCTCGTTTGCATGAGAATAAATAGTCTAGTATAATGGGGTGCGTGAGGTACTTATTTTGATTAGTAAAAAAGAATTGCGAGCACGTATTTTATTGATTGTGGTTTGTCTAGCGGTGGGCTTATATTGTCTATATAGCATGGATAAATCGTATGATCCTTTAGCTCGATATCCTTATACAACCGATGAAAATCGTGATGTTTTATTAAAATATCTAGATAGTGATGATATTGATTATTTGGTAAATCAACATATTTCACCGGATAAATTTATGGATTTTATAGAGTTAAAAGATTTCAATTTAAAAAATACGTTATATTATAAAGAAGCCAAGGAAACGCAGGATGCAGATAATGAATATATCGTCAATTTTGTGAATCGTTTTCGAAAGAATTTTTCGTATGATTCTTTAAAACAATTGTTGATGCACTATTCATATATTGATTTAACGACGTTCTATGAAAACGAAGCTGTATTATATTCCGATTTAAGATTGATTGCTGATCCAACCAATCCGTATGTCGTATTAAATCAGGAAAATACGGTATATAAGTATATACCAGAAAAGATTACGACATTTAATACTATCTTAGTTCAAACATGTATGGTCGAAGATTTAACGAATATGTTAGATTCGTATGCGTCTGTTATGGACGGGCAGGATCATTTGAATTTGGTCAGTGGTTATTTGAATTATGAACAAATTCTAGATCAATATGTCAACGCATCCAAAGAATATGAGGGTGTTGACCACTATATGTTTAGTGCCGGTAAAAATGAGCAGCAGCTCGGGTATACGATTGTATTAGAGGGTCATGATGAATGGATCAATCTATGTAGGCAATATGTCGATGATGAATATGATTATTCAAAAGTCGAAGAAGAATTGTCTGAAGAAAGTAAAAAGCGTATGGAATGGATTGAAGAAAATGCGTATCGCTATGGCTTTGTAGTTCGCTACCAACAAGAACAAGAAAAGAAGACGGGACATTGGTATCAGCCTTTTATGCTTCGTTATGTGGGTGTAAAAACCGCCAAATTAATGCATGATAGCGGTAAGGGCATGGAACAAATGTCATTTCCGGATGAATTGGAGTAAAAGACTTTATGAAAATAGTTGTTGTGAGTGATTCTCATGGAAGAAACGATATATTAAAAACGATCCAGGAAAAACATCCGAATGCGAAATTGTTTATTCATTGTGGTGATTTAGAGGATGATCCGATGAATTATCCGGGCTATATCATTGTGCGTGGAAACAATGATTATTTTGGTCGTTTTGAAAATGAAAGAATCATACCGATTGGTAAACATCAAATTTATGTAACACATTCTCATCGGTTCTCTTATTTTTTAAGAAGTGAACAATTGGTGAATCGTGCTAAAGAATTGAATTGTGACATTGTATGCTTTGGACATACACACGTATCCTTTTTAGATCGTGTTGATGGTGTTACATTAGTAAATCCAGGATCTTTATCGCATTCTAGAGATGGAAAGCCATGTAGCTATGCGATTTTAGATATAAATGAAGATGACGTTCAGGTTGAATTCAAATTTGAGCCTGAGTGGTAAGAAAGAGGGAAGTTTTATGTACAAAATAAATGAATTATATGATTTAAATCATACTTTGGCAAAGGATTATTTAGCAAAGTTTGAATATCCTTGGCAAGCTTTGTCAGGAATCAAAGAATTGATTTTAGAACTAGGTAAAAACTTAGGAGAAGATTATGTGGAAGTCAAAGAACACGTATGGGTACACAAGAGTGCCAATGTCTTTGAAAGTGCATATCTAGGAGCTCCATGCATCATTGGTCCTGAAACAGAGGTTCGTCATTGTGCCTTTGTGCGTGGAAGTGCTTTAGTGGGCGCAAACTGCGTGGTTGGAAATAGTGTGGAATTAAAGAACTGTATTTTATTTGACAATGTAGAAACACCTCACTACAACTATGTTGGAGATAGTATTCTTGGATATCATTCTCACTTGGGTGCTGGAGGTATCACAAGTAATTTAAAGAGTGCTCGTGACAATATCATCTTAAGAAGAAAAGATGAAAATTATAATGTGGTTGAAGAATTTGAAACAGGATTAAGAAAAATCGGTGCCTTTATGGGTGACTATGTAGAAGTTGGATGTAACTCTGTACTTTGTCCAGGAACGATTATTGGTCCACACACAAATGTATATCCACTATCTCGTGTGCGTGGTCAGATTGCGGCAAATTCAATTTTTAAAGATGCTTCACACGTGACTTTAAAGGATTAATCTTACGAACTTGTAATTTTACAAGTTCTTTTTCTTGTGTTAATGTGTAGGTATGAAAAAGTTTGTTAAGTTTATATTTAAATTATTATTAATCTTGATTATTGCCTTTGTAGGCATCTTTTTTGGTAAAGGATATTGGGGTTATTTAGAATTAACGCAATCTCAATCTGTGGATGATGTGGTAAGTGAAGTCACATCTAGATCTACTTTTGTCGGATATGATGATTTATCACCTGAACTTGTACGAGCAACGGTGGCCATAGAGGATCGCCGTTTTTATGATCATGGAGGCGTTGATTATATTGGGCTTATGCGTGCACTTGTATCTCAGTTTGATGATGATCTATTAAAGAGTGGTGGTTCTACGATTACGCAGCAATTGGCTAAAAACTTATATGGTATGTTTGATGGTACGTGGGATCGTAAAAGTACAGAATTATTTGTAGCTCGTTATTTGGAGAAACATTATTCTAAAAATGAAATCATTGCCCTATATGTAAATGTGATCAATTATGGAAATGACTATACAGGTATCTATGAAGCAAGTTATGGATATTTTGATACAGACCCAGAAGATCTGACTATAGCTCAGGCTTCTTTGCTTGCAGGAATTCCTCAATCGCCAAACAATTATGAATTAGTTTATCATTTTACCCAAGCCAAGCAAAAACAATATGCCGTATTAAAGGCGATGGCTGAGTGTGGCTATATTTCAGAGAGTGATATTGCGACATATTATAATGCATCTGTTTAAGGATGCATTTTTTTGTGTTTACATTGTGATGATAGAATATTGACAAAATACTATCATATGATATGATTGTGATAGGAATAAGCGAAAATGCCATCATTTTCTTGGAGGTGAAAATCTTGATTGATAAATCAGAAATTGCTGATTATCTTACTAAAGCAAAGAAATTGATAGTTCAGAATAAATTTAGTATCGCTTTAAATTCAAACAGAATGACAAATTTATCGTTGTTTGATGAGTATTTAATTGATGAAGAGCGAATTAAGATCATATTATTAGATTTAACAGAAGATGATTTCTGTGAAAAGGTTCAAAATAAGCATGTTCAATTTCAACATGAGTGGTTGTATATCTTTGGAAAAGAGATTTCTTTAATGAAGAGGTATGAAGAAAAAAGTGAAGTGGTCTTTATATATCAAGTTTAATATGATTGAAAACAAATTTGTGATTGTCATATCACTTCATAAACAAAAGTATCCACTAGTTTATTATTTTCGATAACAGATAAAAAGGAGGCAGTATTGTATGGTGCGCCAGTTCGGTGCAGTTGATTTAGTTAGGTGAAACTCCTAACCT
>ERZ894199.533-NODE-533-length-17489-cov-19.175749_pt1 | contig 17489 bp, 8 predicted proteins | sample MGYA00380285_ERZ894199 | MGnify/ENA primary metagenome ERZ894199 (study PRJEB32331, sample SAMN06328447) | human gut metagenome | biome: human gut microbiome; feature: stool | host: Homo sapiens | collected 2012-01-17 ... | reverse complement strand
AATGGGTAAAATCAGGAAATAACTGGTATTATGTAGACGCTAATGGAAAGATGGTTACAGGAGATTATAAAATCAATAAAGTAGTTTATCGCTTTGATGCTAATGGTGTTTGGCTAGGATAATTTAATTCATTACAATTTAGTAGAAAGCAGCTCAGAAATATTTATTATATTATTTTTGAGCTGTTATATTTATAATTCAAGATATGAATGATTTATTGTTGTAAAGGTTAATTTAATATATACTTATTATGTATATATTTAATAGAAAGGAAATTTTTATACAAAAAGATTTGTGTAAAAAAGTAGTAGAAATTTAAATGGTAGAAACAAGTGTTATTATGGCAACTTATAAAGAAAGCATAGAATGTTTAAAACAGTCCATAGAATCAATTATTAATCAAACATATAATGATTTTGAATTTATTATTATTTTAGATAATCCAGATAATAAAGAACATATAGCATTTATAAATGATTATGTATGTAAGGATGAACGTATTAAATTCTATATAAATGATAAAAATATGGGGCTAACAAATACTTTAAATAGAGGACTTAAACTTGCTGAAGGAAAATATGTTTGTAGAATGGATGCAGATGATATTTCTGAATTATATAGAATGGAACATCAAAAGAAGTATTTAGAAGAAAATGATTTTGATTTAATAGGTGGAATTTCACAAATGATCGATGAGGATGGAAATACTATTTATTCAATAAAAAAAGTTCCAACTAATTTTAAAAAGATAAAAAAATGTATTAAATATAATCAAGTTATTTCTCATCCAACATGGTTTGGTAAAAAAGAAGTATTTGATAAGTTAAATGGCTATAGAAATATGCCACTTTGTGAAGACTATGACTTTACATTAAGAGCAATACTTCAAGGATTTAAAATTTCTAATGTGAATGAATGTGTTTTAAAATATAGAATGACAAAGGATAGTATATCAAGATCAAATTTATTTGAACAATATTTATTTGCTAGATACATTACTAAACAATATAGTGAAGGAAAAGTAAGCGAAGTAGAAGAAGCTAAGGCGTATGTAAAGAAGAATTTAAGTGATAAAAATGCAAAGCATTATTTAAAAGGAAATGAGAGATTTAATAATGCATTAAATAACTTAGAAGAGAAACAATATATTCAATTTATAGCAAATGGTATTGCATTACTTTTTACTTCTAAATATTATCTTGATAAAATATTTAGATTTGTAATGGTTTATTTAAACTCATAATATATTAGTAGAATATTGATTAAAAAATGGGTAGTAATACAAAAAAGTATTACTACTTTTTTGTATTTGAGTAGAGAAATGGGTTGTTTGGTTTGAAAATATATAAACGAATATTTATGTGTAATATACTGTAGATAGGGAGGGAAGAACATGAAAAAAGTATTTTTAAAAGTAATGTGTATTACTATGTTATCTCTAGTTATGTCAATAACAATGTTATCATCAGTAAGCGCAAAAGAAGCGAGTATTGAATATCAGGGAGTATGGACTGATTATGCAGCTAAGAAATATGCTGCTGGTGATGGAACAAAGGAATCTCCATATTTAATTAAAGATGCTTCTGAATTAGCTTTATTAGCAAAAAATGTTAATCATAAGGAAGAAAAAAATAAATATTATGAATTAATTTCTGATATTGATTTATCTGGGCATTTTTGGAATCCAATTGGGTATGTAATAAGAGAACTAAATGTTTTTTATGGTGGAAATTATTTCTATGGCGTATTTGAAGGAAATAATCATACCATTAAAAATCTAAACATAGTACAGAGTAATCCGGATAAGGATAATTACTATTATGGATTATTTGCATGGAATTCTGGAACAATTCAGAATTTAAATATAATAAATGCTAATATTGATTGTGATGGAGTTTCATATATTGGTGGAATTGCTAGTGTAAATGAAGGAAATATTAATCAGTGTTCGTTTGATGGTTCTGTTAGTGTAAGTAATGATGTAGGAGATATTGCTGGAATAGTAGGAAGACAAGTGAATGGCGGAACAGTAAAACATTGCAAAAATAAAGCACAGATAAAGGCAACAACTCAAGATTGTGATTATCTTGGAGGTATTGTAGGATTTAATGAATATGGATTTATTAGAGATTGTGTAAATGAAGGAGAAATTATTGGAAATAGTCAAATTGGAGGAATTGCTGGAGAAAATGATGGATTCAATGGACATAGCTATATAGAACGATGTATAAATCTAGGTAATATTAAGGGAAATGAGATTATTGGAGGAATTGCTGGAGAAAATTATAGAACAGCATCTATAATAAATTGTGAGAATATTGGACATATAACAGGAAATGAGTATGCTGGAGGAATTTCAGGTGCTGCTGGCGTATTAGAAAAAGACAAAAAAGAAATAAAATATTGTATTAATATAGGAAAAATAGAATGTGATTCATATGGAAATGCGATTGTAGGAGCGTTATATGCAGGATCTTCAGAATGTGCGATTAGTCTTAAAAATTGCTATTATCTTGAAACCAGTGCGAAAGTTGGATATGAAGAATATGATATACCAGGAAATTATGAAATATCGGAAATCAAAGCATTATCAACTTTAAAAGAATTAGTCCAACAAGAAATTTATAAAGACTTTGATTTTACTAACGTTTGGAAGATATCTAAATATTATCCTGTTGTTAAAAATTTGGATTTTGATGAAAGTTTATTAGAAAAACCAAATGTACATGAGCATTCTTATGATATTTTGAAATATGATGAAACAGGACATTGGAAAGAATGTTTATGTGGAGATAAGACAGAAAAACAACAGCATATATTAGAAGTAAGAAATCAAAAGCAAGCGACTTGTACAGAAGATGGTTATAGTGGAGATCAGTATTGTAAAGATTGTGGACTTAAAGTAAAATCAGGATCTAAACTTAAGGCATTAGGGCATGTATGGGATACTGGAACAATAACAAAAGAAGCAACTTGTACAGAAAAAGGAGAAAAGAAACATAAATGTACAAATAAGGGATGTGACGAAATCTGGGTCGAAGAGATCCCAGCTTTAGGACATGATTTTAAAGATGGAGTATGTACAAGATGTCATAATCAGCTAAAAGGACAATGGAAACAATCAGGAAACAAATGGTGGTATCAATATGAAGATGGAACATATCCAAAAAATGAATTCATTACAATAGATAATAAACTCTATAGATTTGATCAATATGGATATATGCAAACAGGATGGTTCAAGGTCAATAATGAAGATTACTATGCTACATCTAGTGGAGAAATCAAAACCCAATGGGTAGGATCAGGAAATAACTGGTACTATGTAGACGCTGATGGAAAAATGGTTACAGGATTCCAAACAATCTCTGGAGTTAAATATTACTTTGAAACAAATGGACTTATGAAAAAAGGATGGTTCGTAGTAGATGGAACTGACTACTACGCATCAACAAGTGGAGAAATCAAAGCCCAATGGGTAGGATCAGGAAATAACTGGTACTATGTAGACGCTGATGGAAAGATGGTCACAGGATTCCAAACAATTGCAGGAGCTAAATACTATTTTGCAAGTAGTGGATTAATGCAAACAGGATGGTTCAAGATCAATGGAACAGATTACTATGCTACATCTAGTGGAGCTATCAAAGCACAATGGGTAGGATCAGGAAATATTTGGTACTATGTAGATGCAGATGGAAAAATGGTCACAGGATTCCAAACAATTGCAGGAGCAAAATACTACTTTGCAGAAAGCGGATTGATGCAAACAGGATGGTTCAAGATCAATGGTGAAGATTACTATGCAGCATCTAGTGGTGTAATTAGTGCACAATGGGTAGGATCAGGAAATACTTGGTACTATGTAGATGCTGAAGGAAAAATGGTAACAGGTGATTATGTTATTGATGAAAGAGTAAATCATTTTGACGCTAATGGTGTTTGGAACAATTAAAAATTTAACCAGAAGACAGAGAATATCTGCTTCTGGTTTTCTATTTTTTATGGATTATAACTAGTTTATTTTTTTGTATTTGTTATAATGTCAATTGTAAGACAAGAGGGGGATTGTATGAAAAAAGGTAAATTATTAAATATTGCTTTATCAATAGCGTTTATTAATATTTTATTTGTATGTTTTTCGATTATAAATGTTAATGCGGAAGAAGATACAGATACATTAAATACAAATGATGAGTCGACTGTAATGGAATCTGGTTGGACGAATAAAGAGAATCAATGGTATTATTATGATCATGGTGAAAAGAAAACAGGATGGTTACATACGGATTATTGGTACTATTTAGATCAAGATGGAAAAATGGTGACAGGTTTAGCTTCTGTAGGAAATCAACAATATTACTTTAATCAATCAGGGGCCATGCAAACAGGATGGATCCAAGCAGATGGAACATATTACTATGCAAATAATAGTGGCTATATTCAAACAGGATGGCTACATAAAGGATCATGGTATTATTTGGATCAAGATGGAAAAATGGTTGTAGGTGATTATTATATCAATGATCAATATTACTATTTTAATTCTAATGGGGATTTGCAATTAGGTTGGTATTATAGAGATAATCAATATTATTATCTTGATTCTAATGCGGTTCTTGTTAAAGGATGGAATAAGATCACCAACAAATGGTATTATTTTAATGATCAAGGAATTATGCAAACGGGTTGGCAATTGATTAATAATCAAAGGTTCTATTTAAATGCTTCTGGTGATATGCATACAGGATGGTTAAAATCAGGTAATGAATGGTATTATTTAAATAAGAGTGGTGTCATGGTTACTGGTTGGGCACAAATTGGATGGAAATGGTATTATTTTAATGAAGATGGTGCTGCTGTTAAAGATGATGTAGTTATTGATGGTAAAACATATATATTTAGAGATGATTATTCATGGATTTCAAATTGTACGAGAAAAGAGTTTGTAGAAAGAGCCAAAAGATATTTGGGATGTAATGAAAAAGATGGATCATTTAAGAAAATTATAGATTCATATAATAAATTAGATCCTTTACCAAGAGGTTATAAAGTTAAATATACAGATTCATGGTGTATGACTTTTGTATCAGCAATTGTTAGAGAATGTAATTTATTGGATCTTATTCCAGTTGAATGTTCATGTGGTAAAGCAGTAGAAAAGGCACAATCTATGGGCATTTGGCAAGAAAATGATGCTTATGTTCCTCAAATTGGTGATATTATTATGTACGATTGGGATGATAGTGGAAATGGTGATAACACAGGATGGCCTGATCATGTAGGTATTGTTACAGAAGTTAACGGAAATACATTTAAAGTTATTGAAGGAAATAAAAATGATGCTGTTGAATATAGAACAATGAATGTCAACAGTAAATATATTAGAGGGTTTATTACACCTAAGTTTTTATCATAAGAAGTAGAAATACTTCTTTTTTTCTTTACTTATTAAATATATGTGGTATGATGTTCATATAAATTAACAAGGAGAAAAAAATGAACATTCTTACATATTTAGATTTTGAACTTATAAAGTTACTATATAAAGAAAATACACTTTCACAAAGAGCTATTTCTAAAAGATTGAATTGTTCTTTAGGTAAAACAAATGAAACAATAAAGAATCTTAAAGAATTAGAATATATTAATGATGATAATTCTTTAACAGATTTAGGAATAGACTTAATAAAGAAAAATAAGTCAGCAGTTATTTTAGCTGCTGGTCAAGGGATTAGAATGATTCCTATTAATAATAATGTGCCTAAAGCAATGTTAGAAATAAATGATGAAATACTTATTGAACGTCTCATAAGACAGCTTATAGAAGCTCATATTAATGATATAACAATTGTTGTTGGTTTTATGAAAGAAGAATTTGACTATTTAATTGATAAATATAATGTAAAATTAGTTGTTAATAGAGAATATCAAGAAAAGAACAACTTACATAGTTTAAATCTAGTAAAAGATAAAATAAATAATACTTATATTATTCCTGGTGATCTTTATTTCTATGAAAATCCATTTTTAAATAATGAAATTCAATCATGGTATATGCTTGAAAATAGAATAAGTAAACATAGTAATGTTACATGTAATACTAAAAATGAAATTGTTAAAGTAAAGGATGATGGTTTAAAAATGATTGGTTTATCATTTATTAATCAACATGATTCTTTATATTTAAAAGAACGTTTAGAATGTTTAGATGACGGAATGCATGATTCTTGTTTTTGGGAAGAAACGTTGTATCAAAAGAATAAAATGTTTATTTATGGAAAAATTGTTGATACAAGCTATGTAGATGAAATTAATACGTATGAAGAATTAAGAAATGTAGATGATCATTCAGCACACTTAAATAATGAGACATTATCATTGATTGCTGATGTTTTTAAAATCAATGTTGAACAAATAAAAAATATTAAAAGTTTAAAAAAAGGAATGACTAATCGTTCATTTTTATTTGAAATCAATCAAGATAAATATATTATGAGAATTCCTGGGGAAGGAACAGATCAATTGATTAATCGAAAAGAAGAATATGAAGTTTATCAAGTAATAAAAGATTTAAATATTAGTGATGAAGTTATTTATATGAATCCTCAAAATGGTTATAAGATTACAAAGTATTTAAATGATACACGTGTATGTAATCAAGATGATCAAGAAGATCTAAGAAAGTGTATACAATTATTGAAATATTTTCATCAACAAGATTTAAAGGTTGATCATGAATTTAATGTTTTTGAAAAGATTGATTTTTATGAAAAATTAAGAGGTCCTAAATCCTTATATAAAGATTATGATCAAACAAAAGAAAAAATCTTCTCTTTAAAGAATATTATTGAAAAGATGCCTAAAGAATGGAGGTTATGTCATATAGATGCAAATTGTGATAATTTCCTATTCTATAAAGAAAATGAAGAAGAAAAAATAAAACTTATTGATTGGGAATATGCGGCAATGCAAGATATTCACCTAGATATTGCAATGTTTTGTATCTATTCCATGTATAACAGACAACAAGTTGATAACTTGATAGACATTTATTTTGAAAATAAATGTAATCAGCAAACAAGAATTAAAATCTATTGTTATATATCAATGTGTGGCCTTTTATGGAGCAACTGGTGTGAATATAAATATACGCTAGGTGTTGAATTTGGAGAATATTCATTGGCACAGTATCGTTTTGCTAAGGATTATTACAAGATTGTTATGGAAGAAATGGAGAATATAGAAAAATGTGTCAAGTAGAAAGAGCAATTATAATGGCAGCAGGTAAAGGAACACGTATGAGACCAATAACAAATTCGATACCTAAACCATTAGTTAAAATACATGATATTCCTATGATTGAAGGAATTATCAATCAATTGCATCAACAAGGGATCTTTGAAATCTATGTTGTTGTAGGCTATTTAAAAGAACAATTTAATTATTTAGAAGATAAATATGAGAATTTGCATCTAATAGATAATCCTTATTATGATACTTGCAACAATATTTCTTCTTTATATGTTGCTAGAAATCATCTAAAAAATGTCATTATTTTAGATGGTGATCAAATTATTAACAATACACAAATTCTTTCAAAAGAATTTAAATATTCAGGATATAACTGTATTTACAAACAAGAAATTCATAATGAATGGATGTTAAAATTAGAAAATGGTTTTGTAACTTCTTGTTCAAGAACTGGTGGACAAGATGGTTGGCAATTATATAGTGTATCTAGATGGAATGAAGAAGATGGAAAGAAATTAAAGAAACATTTAGAAATTGAATTTGAAGAGAAAAAGAATACTGATATTTATTGGGATGATGTAGCGTTGTTTTGTTATCCAAATGAATACCAATTATCTATTAAAGAAATGCATGAAGGAGATATTTTAGAAATAGATAGTTTTGATGAATTGTGTAGTATTGATGAAACATATTTAAATTGGGGGAAATAAAATGGAAAAGAAATCATTAAAGGGAAGATTAGATTATGTATCAATGATAATTCCTTTATTAGGGGTTGTCTTATTATGCGTTTTATTTATGCTTATGCCAGCAAAATCTTCATATATCATTCAAATGATTAGAGGATTTTTAGGGAATGACTGTGGCATTTATTATGCGTTATTAGGAGTTGGAATTTTTGTTTGTTCATTATATATAGCATTTTCTAAATATGGAAAAATAAAGTTAGGTAAGAATACAGATCAACCAGAGTATTCATCATTTAACTGGGGAGTGATGATTTTTACATCAACAATGGCAGCTGATATCTTATTTTATTCATTATGTGAATGGGCTTTATATGCTAATGAAAAATATATTGATCAATTAGGTGGAATACAAAAATGGGCGTCAACATTTCCGTTATTTCATTGGGGACCAATTGCTTGGAGTTTTTATATTATTTTAGCTGTTGCTTTTGGTTTTATGTTACATGTAAGAGGAAGAAATAAACAAAAGTTTTCTGAAGGATGTAGACCATTACTAGGAAATAAAGTGGATGGAGTTATAGGTAAAATTATTGATTTAATTGCTATATTTGCACTTATTGCAGGAACTGCAACAACCTTTTCACTAGCAACACCATTATTATCAGCAGCTTTAAGTAGAGTATTTGGGTTGCCTAATGGTGTAGGACTTACTATTGCTGTTTTATTATTGATTGCAGCAGTTTATACATTTACTGTACTTACAGGAATGAAAGGTATTTCTAAACTAGCAACATATTGTTCCTATTTATTCTTTGCTTTACTTATTTATTTTTTAATAGGTGGGGGAGAAACCACATATATCTTAGAAACTGGTTTTTCAGCTATTGGTAATATGGTACAAAATTTTATCGGATTATCTACTTGGATGGATCCATTAAGAGAAACATCATTTCCACAAAATTGGACGATTTATTATTGGGCCTATTGGATGGTATGGTGTGTTGCAACCCCTTTCTTTATTGGAAAAATCAGTAAGGGAAGAACAATTAAAAATACGATTCTAGGAGGATATGGATGGGGTCTAGCAGGAACTTTTACTTCATTCATTATTCTTGGAAATTATGGTTTGGCACAACAAATGAAACATGGAATTGATATTTCGGGAATGATTGCTAAAAGTGGAGATTATTCTGCAGTTATTTTAAAGATATTTGATACTCTACCACTAGCAAGTCTAGGTTTATTATTATTAGTTATTACTATGATTGCTTTTTATTCAACAACATTTGATGCTTTAACTATGGTTGTTTCATCTTATTCCTATAAAAAATTAGATGTAGATGAAGAACCAGATAAAAAGATTAGAGTTTTCTGGGCAATTATCTTTATCTTATTTCCAATAGCGTTGATTTTTGCTGAAAATTCAATGTATAGTTTACAGTCAGTGGCTATTATCGCTGCTTTTCCAATAGGATTTATTATACTGTTGATTGTAATTAGTTTCTTTAAAGATGCAAATAAATATTTACAAGAAGAGAAAGAAAATAACAGGGATATAGAATAGAAAATTCTATATCCTTTTTGTTGAATTGAAAATGTATATCATTATAATAAAAAATAGTATTTACGAAGATGATTATTTTAGTTGATATTTGTAAGTATATTATTTTATGTGATATTATCACATTATTAAAAGCAAATAGGATTAGTAAGTTAAAATATTCTATAGATTTAAAATATTGTAGGAGGTTGGAAATGAAAAAAAAGTACATAAGTTTGTTTCTTGTTATATTATTGGGAATGATTTTTAATATCTCTAATATAAAAGCATATGAAGAAACAAATGACGTTATTGGACAAACAAAGTTTGTAGATAAAGATGGAAATATTAATACTGTAGATGTTTATGATGGAACAACGAATGAAGAGTATAACCCTTATGCACGAACAGTTTCTACAGCGAATATGGTTAATTTTAATTGTTCTAAAGCAAAGACAACTACAAATTTTACAGATTATTATACAGGACAAGAGGGATATTTATCTAAATCAAGTGCAGCGGATGCAGCTTTTTTAGGCTATGAAAATGGAAAAGTGAAGTTTATGATTTCAGGAATTGTTGGTTTAGTAGATCCTCAATATGTTGAAGTTCTTAGCCAAGGGACTTATTATGCAAGTAACTATGAAGTTAATTCATCAGGTGATTTGTATCATTATATTTCTAATAATGTTAATGCGACAGGAAATCAAGGAAATAAGAATTATATAGGGACAGGGCCTAGTTATTTAACAAAGAATAAAGAGTATTATAGCTATGATGGACATTATTTTTATGATAACTATAATACAATGATTACAGATTATAAAAATAATGTTAGAAATAATGCTGTTAATCCTAATAATCCTTATTATAGTTATTTTCAATACTTACCAATGAGAAGTCAAACAACTTATACTGGTTCACAAATATCAAATTATTTAAATAATAAAGCAGGAAGTACTTCTAAATTATATAATACAGGTGATATTTTTATTAAGTATCAAAATAAATATGGGGTCAATGCTTTAATGGCAGCAAGTTTTGCTGCCTTAGAATCTGGATGGGGAAAAAGCAATATTGCATTAAATAAAAATAACTTATTTGGATTAAATGCTACAGATAATAATCCAGGTGGAAATGCAGATACCTTTAGTACAGTAGATGATTGTATTATGAATTTTACATCGAGTTGGATGTCTAAAAGATATTTAAATCCTACATATACTTCTTTATTTAGAGGAGGTTATTTTGGAGACAAGGGAAGTGGAATATTTGGAAAATATTCTTCAGATCCCTATGAAGGAGAAAAGTGTGCAAGCATTGCCAAAAATATGGATGCTAGTATCTCTTCTAAAGATAATGATTATTATACTTTAGGAATCAAAGATATTTATTTAACAACACATACTGCCCTTAATGTAAGAAGTAGTTCAAATACAAGTTCTAGTGTTTTATATACAACGATAAAAAATCCAGCTTATTCATTTATTATAAAAGATGCCTATACAACTAATGGTTTTTATAAGATACAAAGTGAAGTTGCTAGTAGTGATGGAACTTATAGCTTTAATAATACAGGATATGTAAGTAATCGATATGTTACTTTATTAAATAATATTTCTCATACACAAGGATGGAAAAAAGAAAATAATTATTGGTATTATTATTTTTCAAATGGTTCAAAAGCAACTGGTTTACAAACTATAGAAAATAATCTCTATTATTTTAATACAAGTGGACAAATGCAAACAGGTTGGCAAGAAGTTAATAATAAATGGTACTACTTTGATGAATTGGGTTATGGTCAAAAAAATTGGAAATTAATAGGAAATAATTGGTTTTATTTTAATAGTAGCTATCAAATGCAAACCGGTTGGCAAGAAATAAATGGTAAATGGTATTATTTAAGTACTGGTGTTATGAAAATCTATGGAAAAACGTATTATGAAGGGTATATGATTACAGGATGGTTGCCACTAGGTAATGATTGGTATTATTTAAATAGTGATGGATCAATGGTAACAGGATTACAAACTGTAGGAAATAATTTCTATTATTTTAATGCAAGTGGAAAGATGCAAACAGGTTGGCAAGGAATCAATAACAAATGGTATTATTTTGATAATGGTGGTTATGGACAAAAAGGTTGGCAAATGATTGCAGGAAATACGTATTATTTTTTAGATAGTTATCAAATGGCGACAGGATTTCAAGAAATCTCTGGAAATACTTATTTCTTTAGTACAGGTGTTATGAAAATCTATGGAAAAACGTATTATGAAGGCTATATGGTTACTGGTTGGTTAACTTTAGGTAGTGATTGGTATTATTTTGATAATACAGGTAAAAGACTTACAAGATTACAAAAAGTAGGAAACAATTTGTTTTATTTTAATGATAGTGGTAAAATGCAAACAGGTTGGCAAAAAGTCAGCAATAAATGGTACTATTTTGATGATTCAGGCTATGGACAAAGTGGCTGGAAGAAACTAGGGAATACATGGTTTTATTTTAATAGCCAATATCAAATGTTAACAGGTTGGCAAAGAATTAATGGTAAGTGGTACTATTTAAGTACAGGTGTTATGGAAATATATGGGAAAACTTATTATGAAGGTTATATGGTTACTGGATGGCTTCAATTAGAGAATAAGTGGTATTATTTAAAAAGTGATGGTTCGATGGTGACAGGTTATTATAAAGTTGGCAATAAGACATATTATTTTAATAGCAGTGGTGTTATGCAGTAATAATATTTTTAGGGGAGAGGAAAGATTTTGAAAAAGTTTTTTGGTTATTTGTTTTTGGCTTTTGGAATGGCTTTTGCATTGAGTTATTTTCAAAATAGTTCTGTAAATGCATTAGATGGAAGTTATGATGATGCAATTATGGGACAAAGTAGTCATATTGATCAAGATGAAAATAAAATAGAAGATGCAAAGGAAGAAAATTCTTATAGTTTACGAACTATGATTCAAAATGGTTGGTTTTATCAAGGAAATAAAAAATGTTTTCGTGATAATGATGGTCATGTTATTGGTGAAAATGTTAAAAAGGTTATTGATGTTTCACAATACAATGGTCATATTGATTGGAGTAAAGTAAGTAAAACAGATGTAGATGGTGTTATTATTAGAATTGTTTCTCATAAGGGTGGATATTATCATATTGATGAACAATTTGAAAATAATTTAAATGGTTGTAGAAAATATAATATTCCTTTTGGAATCTATATTTATGATTATTCAAATAATGTAACAGATGCTGATAATGAAGCAACAATGATTTTAAATTATTTATCAAAATATAAAATTTCACCTTCAGAACTTTCATATCCTGTTTATTTAGATATGGAAAGACCTGAATTATCAACAACAACGAATGAATTAGTTGTTGATGCATTTGTTAATAAATTAGCAAATAGTAATTATAATACGAAGGTTTATAGCTATCGTTCACTTTTACAAACAAAATTAAATAGTCCAACTATTTATCAACATGTAGATTGGGTAGCTGCTTATACATCATCATTAGGATTTAGTAATAATTGGTATAGAGGTCCTAAAGGATGGCAATATAGCAATGGAGCATTTATTGATGGTATTAGTGGTTATGTAGATATGAGTGTTTGGTATGATCAAGGTGTTCCTAAATATGATTATGTAGGATGGAAATATTACTATGATCATTGGTATTATGGAAGTAGTAAAAATATTCTACAAATCGGTTGGGAAAAGATTAATGGAAAATGGTATTATTTTAATACTAATGGAATTATGGCCACTGGTTGGATCAGTTTAAATGGTGAATGGTATTATTTAACAAGTAATGGTGATATGGTTACTGGTGCACAAACTATAAACAATAAAGAATACTATTTTACTAGTGAAGGTGTAATGGTCAGAGGATGGCATAAGGAAAATGATAAATGGAAATATTATAGTCCTAAGAAAATGTCAATCTATGGAAGAACATTTGTAGAAGGTGAAAAGGTAACAGGTTGGTTACCAATAAATGATAAATGGTATTATATAGCTGAAGATGGTTATATGGTTACTGGTATTTATAAAGTTGGAAATAGAAAATATCTTTTTATGGAAGATGGTTCTATGAAAACAGGATGGTTTAAAGTAGATGGTACTTGGTATTATATTTCTCCTGATGGTGAATTAAGAGCACAATGGGTCAAATCATTAAGTAATTGGTATTATGTAAATGATGAAGGATTGATTCTTACAGGAGATCAAGTTATTAATGGAAGACAATATTATTTCAATGAAGATGGTATTATGCACACAGGATGGATGCAAGTAGGAAATCAATGGAAATATTATAGTCAAGGAACATTAAAAATCTATGGAAAAACATTTGTAGATGGTGAAAAGGTAACAGGATGGTTACCATTAGGAAATAGATGGTACTATATAGCAAATGATGATTATATGGTTACTGGATATTATAAAGTAGGAAATAGTACTTATTATTTTGATGAAAGTGGATTAATGAAAACAGGATGGTTTAAAATCAATGGTGAAGATTATTATGCAGCTTCATCTGGAGCTATTCAAGCACAATGGGTTAAATCATTAAGTAATTGGTATTATGTAGATGTTGATGGAAAAATGGTTACTGGTTATCAAACAATTAATGGTGCGAAGTATTATTTTGCAAGTAGTGGATTAATGCAAAAAGGTTGGTTTAAGATCAATGGTGAAGATTATTATGCAGCTTCATCAGGAACTATCCAAGCACAATGGGTCAAATCAGGAAGAAACTGGTATTATGTAGATACTGATGGAAAGATGGTTACTGGAGATTATATAATTGATAGAAAGGTCAATTATTTTGATAACCAAGGTCTTTGGATGAATAAAATAAATTAAAAACCGATCTTACTCATTGTTTTGAGTAAAAATCGGTTTTTGTTTGGAAGGGAATATATATGAAAGAGAAAACGAAAAGAAATTCGTCTATTGAATTATTAAGAATTATTTCAATGATTGGTGTCGTTATTTTACATTATAATAATGCAAGTATGGGTGGTGCATTAGGAATGGTTTTAGATGGCAGTCCTAATCAATATTATTTATATTTAATAGAAAGTTTATTTGTTTGTGCAGTTAATGTTTTTGTAATGATTTCAGCGTATTTTCTAGCTTGTAATCAAAATAGAAAATTAATTAAGATACTAGAATTATTTGTACAAGTTATCGTATTTAATTTAGTTTTTTATGTTTTTGGAGTATTAAGAGGTCATAAAGTATTTACAGTAAGTTCATTGATTAGTAGTTTATTACCCGCTAATTACTTTTTAATACTTTATTCTGTATTATATATTATTAGTCCATATCTTAATTTAATTATTAAACAACTTAATAAAGAACAATTTAAACGCTTATTAATTATACTCATGCTTATTTTCTCAGTTTGGACAATTGTTATAGATATTGCTGAAAATATAACAGGAAATACATATTTAGGATTAAGTACTATTGGAATGTATGGAAGTCAATATGGTTATACAATTATTAACTTTGTTTTGGTATATTTTGTAGGAGCATATCTTCGTGTAAATAAAATAACATTATCTAAGAAAAAAGCAGGTATGTGGATTATAAGATGTTTAGCATTCTTATATGCTTTTTCAATGATGGAACATGTTTTACATTTACAATATACAGCAACATGGTATTATAATAATCCAATTATTATCTTAATGTCTGCTTATATTCTTTTATTCTTTATGGATATTCATTTTGAAAGTAAAATAATCAATGAATTAGCTAAAGCTGCTTTTACATGTTTTTTATTTCATGAATTCTTATTAAGACATATTAGAATTGAACAATTTGTTAATAGAGGTATTTTGGTTTTAATTGTACATCAATTAGGATCAGCATTAATTATTTATCTTATTTCATACATTGTTTATAAGATATATCATTTATGTTCACATTGGTTCTTTAAACTTATTGAACCTTACATTAATAAAATCAATATTTCAGTTGAAAAGGGGTAACACAGTTACCTCTTTTGCTTTTTAGAAAAAAATGTCGTTTGGTTTTAAATAAGGGGTATTGCATTTTAATAAGTCTATGAAATATTTATTGGGTGAGTAGAAATTTTAAAAAGATTTCTGTAGCATCAGCTCTTGTTGCAGCAACAACATTACCAACTACGATGGTTAGTGCATTAGAAACAAATGTGAAAAATGATTCTAATACACCTGTCACTTTAAGTAGTGAAAGACGTGGCTGGTATGAAGAGTATGGATACAAATATTATTATGATGATAATGGTGAATTACTTAAAGGGCTTCAAGAAATTGATGGGAATACGTATTATTTTTATAGCTATGATGGTCATATGGCATATTCTTCTTGGTATGATGAAGATACAATTACAGATAATGGGTTGATTGTCACTGTTAATAAAAGTGGTATTGTAACGAATTATGCAAATATTGTTGTTGGAGATTGGACACATTATGGGGATAAATGGTATTACTATGATGCTGATATGAATCCTTATATAGGAGTTAAAACAATTAATGGTGTAGAATATTATTTTAATTATGGACAATTAGCTGAATATTTGGATAAAGTTGTTACATCAGGAGATACACTTGCTTATGTAAGAGATGGAAAAGTTATTGAAAAAGCTAAATTTAAAGATAATGAATTGATTTATTTAAATGGCAATTGTTATTACTATTATTTAAATGATGCAGGTTATTATTATCCATATGATGGGGAATATACTGTAGATGGAAAATCTTTGTATTTTATTTATGGTATGCTTCAAACAAGTGACAGTGATGAAATATTAACTGATTATCGAAATGATTATCTTTATGCTTATAATAATAAAGGTGAAATTGTAGATAAGGTTAAGAGAGTAGCCGGATGGAATGAAATTGGAAATGATTGGTACTATGTTTCAAGTGAAATGAATTTTGTAGATGGTATTTATACTGTTAATGGAAAAGAATATTATTTTGAAAATGGTAGATTAATAAAATCTTCTAATGGAATATCTGTTGTTTCATCATATAGAGATGAAAATGATAAGATAGTAACTTATGTCATTGCATATAATAGCGAAGGTGTTGTTGTTGAAAAGAAAAAAGCAGTAGCTAATACTTGGATTCAACTTAGAGGAAAATGGTATTACTATGATAAAAACTTGAATGAAGCTGATGGTAAGATGACAACTGGATGGTTAGAAGAAAATGATTCTTGGTATTATCTAGATAAAGATGGTCAAAAAACAACTGGTTGGTTAACATTAAATGGTAAAAAATATTACTTTGATAAAGAAGGAAAAATGGTTACAGGAACTGTAAACATTAATGGAAAAGATTATACATTTAATGAAAGTGGTGAATTAACTACTGGAACTACTGAAAAATCAGGATGGGTACAATCAGGCAAAAAATGGTATTACTATGATAATAACCAAAAAGTAACAGGATACTATACAGTAGAAAATACTAAATACTATTTTGATGCCAATGGAGTTATGCAAACAGGTTGGTTCAAAATTGATGGAGAAGATTACTATGCATCAACAAGTGGAGAAATCAAAGCACAATGGGTAGGATCAGGAAATACCTGGTATTATGTAGATGCAGATGGAAAAATGGTAACAGGATTCCAAACAATCTCAGGAGCTAAGTATTACTTCGCAAATAGTGGATTAATGCAAACAGGATGGTTCAAGATCAATGGAGCGGATTACTATGCAACATCTAGTGGAGCTATTAAAGCACAATGGGTAGGATCAGGAAATACTTGGTACTATGTAGACGCAGATGGAAAAATGGTAACAGGATATCAAACAATTGCAGGAGCAAAATACTACTTTGCAGAAAGCGGATTAATGCAAACAGGATGGTTCAAAATCAATAAAGAATATTACTATGCCCCATCATCAGGATCAATCCAAGAACAATGGGTAAAATCAGGAAATAACTGGTATTATGTAGACGCTAATGGAAAGATGGT
>ERZ894199.527-NODE-527-length-17703-cov-131.675941_pt1 | contig 17703 bp, 13 predicted proteins | sample MGYA00380285_ERZ894199 | MGnify/ENA primary metagenome ERZ894199 (study PRJEB32331, sample SAMN06328447) | human gut metagenome | biome: human gut microbiome; feature: stool | host: Homo sapiens | collected 2012-01-17 ... | reverse complement strand
AAGTGATAAAATGCATTATTATAGCAAAGTCACCAAATTGCTGGTTAAGCCAAACAATAATAATTATAACAATAGTAAATATATAGTTGATAATTCGTCTGAGAATACATTTAAAGTACCTATAGGAAGCTATAAATATACTGTAATGGTAAATGATACATTAGGTGATTGGGATGCGACAAGTGTACAAATGACTGATAAATTAAACTCAAATAAGATGCAGTATGTTGGCTATGTTAAAATTGAAGCTTTAGAAGTAAAACAAAATAATTCTAATCTATCTTCAAGAGGAGATTATGAGAAAACTAATACATTGGATCGTACGTATGAACCAAAAGGTGTTAAATGGGTAAAGATTGATGGAGAAACAAGCTTTACATTAAAGCCTAGTGATTTAGGTTGGGAAAATAATAAATATGCATATCGATTTACTTATTATGCAAAACCAGTAAATCAAGATTCTTATGGTAATTCAAAAGTAACGAATACATTTACTTTAACGGGAAATGTTATTGGAAGAGATGGTAATTCGTTTGATATTTCAAATATATCTTCAAATAAGGAAGTTACAATTTCAGGTAATTATCAAATGAACGTAAAAAAATCATCTTGGTATTATGAGAGTCCTAAAGTGGATAGTGAAAATTGGTCAAAAGGAAAAATTTATTGGGTTGTAGAAGTTAGCGACACTGCAATAAAAAAAGGCACAATATTTAAAGATACGATAGTAAAAGATAAGACAATTTCTAACTTATATAATGATTCATTAGTGGGTATTTACAAAGGTAAATTACCGGATGATAAATCAATAACAAGTTTTAAAGATTTGGAAGAGTTAATGACTACAAGTGGTTTAGTTGATGTAAAAGGCGAGTTCTCTAATCTTAATGTTACAAATAATTCTGAGTTAAGTATTACCACAAATAAGAATATAGAACTTAAAGATCAAAAGTTGTATATGATTATTGCCACAGAACCTTCTTTATTGCCAACAGAATATCGAGATTACAAAGAATATGGAAATCAAATTAGTACAAATGATGATGGTGAAAATGATATTAGTTGGGGTTCAGCAACAAAAACACTGTGTGGAGGTGCAGATATTCTAAAAGAATTAGGCCAAACTTTCACATATGATGGAACTAAGATAACTAATATTGAACCAGGAAGAGATAAAGGAGATACAACAAAGATATTTAAGGATGGATTATCTGATACTGGACCTGGATTATATGCTTCTTGGGTATTTAAATTAAATTATGCTGGTGAGCTATCAGGAACATATCGTGTATTAGAAAAAATCCCTGAAGGTATGGATTTGGCGTATATACGTGTTAAATGGACCGGAACTAAGCAAGGTACAATTCTATCGAAGGAAATCACAAATCTTGGTTCTGAATGGACACCGAAACAAACGAAAGATGCTCCAACAGATAATAAAGGACGAAAAGAGACAACAACGTATTATGTTAACGGAAATCAGGCTCTTATTGAATTGGGTGATTTTATAGCTGGACAAGTAAGAGATGATTATTCTGTGGATGTACAGGTGGTTTGTAAAGTAAAAGATTCCGATGTGTTACATGGTGTAGAAAAAACTTTCACAAACGAAGTTGAATTACAAACGGCAGATGGACAAAAGATGAATAATGCGACTTCATCCGCAACTTTGAAGGGACAGAATCTTGAAAAGTCGATGATGTTAAATCAGCCAGCTAACGAAAAAGTAAAATTCACAATTAAGGCGAATCCTCTTGGGCAGGAGATTCCTGTTAGTGAAGGAGCAACATTAAAGCTTATAGATAAATTGAGTGATTCGTTGCTTTTAGATACGAAATCAATAAAAGCTAAAGACGCAAATGACAAGGAAGTAGTAATTAAATCTATATTGAAAGATGACAATACGCTAGAAATTGAGATACCTAATAACAAGGCAATTACGATTACTTATGAAGCAACAGTGAATGCACCACCAGGACAAAAGGTAGATTTTTCTAATGAAGCTTATTGGGAAGGATATGCTCCTTCAACTGGTGTTAAAGTTGAACAAAAAGGGTATTCATATACTGCAGGTGGAACTGTATCAAGTGGTAATAATATTAAGTTGAATATTCTAAAAAAAGATCAATATAATTTATCCGCTTCATTATCTGGTGCTGAATTTACAATGGTTGAATGTGAGTGTTTGAAAGATGGCACAATTAAATCAAAAGGAGACACCTTTAATTGGTCTGGAACAACTGGTGCTAATGGAACTTTAAGTTTCGGTAGTGGTTCAGCAACTGATCATGTAATGAAATATAACACTATTTATAAAGTGACAGAAACTAAAGCACCAAAAGATTATGTAAAGAGTGAGCAAGAATTATACATAATGGTGCCAAGGGTTGAGTCTGGAAAAAATGATTATTCAGATTATGTTAAAACATGTATTCAGGATAAAAGAATAAAAAAGCAGTATCAAGAAACATATGTTTTACCTGTATACAACCATAAAGGTGAGATTACTGTTGAAAAGAAGTTTAAAAATTCTGCTAATCAAGATATGAATCCAGTAACAGGAAAATATCATTTTGGCTTATATGAAAATGAAGATGGCACAAATGAAGATGGCACAAGAGATCCACTTCAAACAATATTTATTCAATATGATGAAGGTTCAACAGATTCCAAGAGTGAAAAGTTTATTAATCTAGATTTGGGTAAAACGTATTATGTTTACGAATTAGATGATCAAAACAATCCGATTAAAGATTCTGGTGTTCATGTCATTTATGGATTAGAATACTTCACATCTTATAGTAAAAACAAAGTGAAAAACGGGGATACGGTAACCGTGACAAATCAAAGCCGTGTTAAACAACTACCTTCTACTGGTAGTTATGGAACTCTGATTTACAGAATATCAGGTGCGATGTTGGTTTTAGCAAGCTTGATAGTTCTGACAAATATAAATAAAAAGAATCATTTAAATGACAAATCAAAGAATAGGAGAAAGAAATGAAGCTAATTAAGAAAATTGCTGCCATTATGTTTGCGTTCATGATGGTAGTATCAATGAGTTGTAACGTAAAAGCTGATGAAGGATCATCATCACCAACGACAAAAGGAACAATTACTATTACTAATGCTAAAGAAGGAGAAACTTATAAACTGTACAAAATATTAAGTCTAGAGAGTTACAGTTATACAGGAAATGATAAAGACAAAGGTAATTATGCTTATACATTAACTGGCGATATAAAGTGGGACATTTTTATAAAAAATCAAGCAACTCAATACTTTAAATTTGATGATACAAATAAATATTTAACATGGACAGGTACTATGGATGAAGCAAGAGTAAAAGACTTTGCACAACTTGCATTGAAATTTGCTAGAAATGAATCAAATAATGTTCAACCGCTTCAAAAAGTAGAAAAAATAAATTCCTCAACTGTAAAATTTGATAATTTGGATTTAGGTTATTATCTAGTTGATTCAAGCGTTGGTTCTCTTTGTGTACTAAATACAACTAATCCGAATCTTACAATAGCAGAAAAGAATGGTGTACCTTCAGTGGAAAAAGGAGTTAGCAACATTCAAAACGGAACTTATGAATCGACAAATAATGCTAGTATTGGTGATACTGTATATTTCCAAACTACAATTACTGCGCAAACAGGAGCTCAAAACTATGTACTACATGATAAAATGACAAAAGGATTAACTTTAAAGAACGATAGTATTGTTGTAAAAAAAGGTGAATCACCTGTTGCAACTTCAGAGTATACTTTAAAAACATCTGGCTTTATTGATGGCTGTACATTTGAAATAGTATTTGGACAAACATTCTGTGATGGCTTACAAAAAGATGAGAAAATCACTGTTACTTATTCTGCAACATTAAATGCAAATGCTGTTATTGGAAACGATGCAAATACAAACACAAATAAAACATTGCTAAGTTATGGTGACAGTCAAAAAACTACTGAAGTAACTACTAACACAAAAACATTTAAAATGGATGTGTTTAAATATACTGAGAATAGAACTGATAAAACAAAAAAAGATGGTCTTGCTGATGCAGTATTTACCTTAAAAAAAGGTGGGGAAACGAATACAATTAATTTTGTAAAAGAAACATCAGACGAAAATAACGGTGATATTTATCGTGTTGCTAATACAGGTGATGCTAATATTAAAACAAATAAATCAGGTAAATTTACAATCCAAGGTTTAGGTGCTGGTACTTACTATTTGACAGAGACTAAACAACCTGCAGGATACAATAAGTTAAGCACTCCAGTAACTGTAGTAATTGATAAAGATGGCAAAGTTAAGGTTAAAAACGGAGATGATTATGATGAAGTTAATAGAGTTGATGTAGAGAACAAAACAGGAACAGTACTACCATCTACAGGTGGTATGGGAACTACAATGATCTACTTGATTGGTGGAGCATTAGTATTGGGTTCTGGTGTTGTATTGGCTACAAAGAGAAGAGTTAAGAATAAATAGTAATTGATTAGATGATAGGGAGAGGGTTGTGAGATGAAGAAACATATTTCAACTATAATTGCGATACTTGTTTTTATTACGGGTCTTTCCTTATTGTTGTATCCAACGGTAAGTAATTATTGGAATTCTAAACATCAAACGGCTGTTGTTGCTAATTATTCTAAAAAGATAGAGAAGATGGATGACAAGGATAGGCAGGCAGCGATAGATTCGGCTATTTCCTATAATTCAGGGTTGGTTTCTAACAGTGGTCGTTTTACGCCTGATGATTCAGAACTTAGTTTATATAAGAGTCTATTAAATGCGGATGGTACGGGTATGATGGGATATATCACGATACCTGAGATTCGTTGTAATCTAGCTATTTATCATAGTGTGGATGATTCTGTATTACAGGTGGGTGTCGGTCATTTAGAGGGTTCTTCGCTTCCTGTTGGTGGTAGTAGTACGCATTGTGTTATTTCTGGTCATAGAGGACTTCCGAGTGCTCGTTTGTTTACGGATATTGATCGTCTTGAAAAGGGGGATTTATTTTATCTGCATGTGTATGGCAAGGTTTTGGCGTATGAGGTGGATAAGATTTCGGTTGTAGAGCCTGAGGATTATGGTCCTTTAGAGATTGAAGAAGGTAAAGATCTTTGTACGTTACTTACGTGTACGCCGTATGGTATTAATACGCAGCGTTTGATGGTTCGTGGTCATCGTGTGGTGGATAGTTTGTATGATGAATCGAACATTACTTCAGATGCAGCTAGGGTGGATACTTTAGTGGTGGCTTCTTGTGTTGGTGTTGTATTCTTGTTGGTTGGTTTTATTGTTTCGAAGATATGGAGGTTAAGAGGGCGTGAAAAAAATAATTCGTAGTGTATTGTGTATATTTCTTTTTGTTCTTGTATGTACTCCTGTTTTCGCAAGTGATTATTCGAGTTTAACAGTGACTTGTCCTGCTTCAGATATAGATGTTCGTTTATATCGCGTGGCGGATGCGGATTATAATTTGATGGGTGCTTTTAAATCCTATTCAGTTTCAAAGGATTGGAATATTCTTGGCGATTATATTGATCGTGACAATATTGAATGGGATGATGAAGTTAAGTCAGATTCAGATGGTAAGGCTTTATTTTCTCATTTAACTAAAGGTGTTTATTTAGTGAAGGCTTTAGATAATGCAGATTATACAATGTCGGTTTCTGTTGTTTATGTGGATAAAGATTGTGATGTTGAATTAAAGTATGAGCCTAGAGTTGAAACGACTTCTTTGCGTGTTCAAAAAGTATGGAAGGATGACGACAAGAAGAATCGTCCAAGTTTTATTGGTGTAGATTTACTTGGGGATGGTAAAGTCGTAGATCATCAGGTATTGAGTGAAGAAAATCATTGGACATATGCTTGGAAAGATTTATCGGGTGATATGAGGTGGAGTTGTGTTGAGACAAGTGTTCCTTCTGGATATAGTGTAAGTTCATATCGGGAAGGGGATCATATTGTGTTAAAGAATAGTTTGAATAAGGTTGTGGATTCGAAGAAATCGGAAATTAATCTTCCTTTGACAGGTCAATTGTGGTGGCCTGTACCTGTATTATTATTTGTGGGGCTTGGATGTATATGCATAAGCAAGTTCTAAAATATATTGGCTGTATCTGTGTTGTACTGGCCTTAGGATTGGCTTTGTTTAATGTGTATGATACATTTCGGGCTAGAAAGAGTGAAGAAGACATATTGGCTGCCTATAATTTGAAGAATGATTTGGATCCAGATGTATTGATTGATCCAGATATGGATATGCCGGAAGTAGAACTGGATGGTTTATCTTGTATTGGAACGATTGAGATTCCTTCTTTGGATATTAAACTTCCAGTTACAAGTGAGTTTACGTATGATTTGATGAAGCTAGCGCCTTGTCGATATTCGGGTAGTGTATATAAGGGGAATATGGTGATTGCGGCACATAATTCTTGGTTTCATTTTGGAAGGATTCATAATTTAGATCCGGGTAGTCAGGTTGTGTTTACAGATGCACTGGGAAATCAATTTGAATATCGCGTGGCTGTGATTGAAACTTTAAGTCCAGAAAGTGTAGAAGAAATGACTTCATCTTCTTATCCTTTGACTTTATTTACGTGTACGTTGGATGCGAAAAATAGAGTGACAGTTCGTTGTAAATAAAAAGAGAAATCGCTTTTGAGGTTCTAGTAAAAAAATCAGGACCTAAAAAGTTTTGCCACTTTGTAAAAAGATAAGGCATATTGTAATGGGGATTATAAAAAAATTTGCACCTTTGCAAAAATTATGGTATATTACATATGACGAAGGTGACCAGGGGTCACAAACTGGCGAATCACTAATGTAACCAATCATTAGGGTTTGCCTTTTATTTTATCTAAACTAGACAAAGAAAACCCTTTAAACTTTAAAGGCTTATTTATCCCTATCAAATTTTAAATATGAAAAAAAGTTATGACAGTTAAATCGGCCACAACTTTATATTTTACGATAATATGCTTTTGTACATAACGTTAAGAATACGTACGATTTTTGCGTTAGATGGATTTATTTTAGCTTGGATTTCATCAGGTTTTATATCAACAATAGGGGATATTTTAAATAAAATTTCTAGTGTAGTAAACAATTGAGATTGTTCAATTTTTTTTGTTTTAATCTCAGACATTAAAAAGGGGAGAACTGGTTCATAATGATTTACAATATTTCTTAATTTTCTAATTTGTTCAATCTGTCCAGCAAAAGCAACGACGTTTTTTGAACTTACTTTAGTTGTATCTATATTCATTATTTTCGATATTATCTTTTTTTGAGGTTCATCAGGAAGCATCAAAAATAGCGTTTGTAATTCTCCCATAGTCAAAGCATTAGGAATAATCCATAAAGGAACTATTTGTTGTTTTTTATAACAATGTCGAATTAATTTATTCGAACATTCTTCATAATCTTCTAATACACTTCCATCTATACTAGAATTTGTTGCAATTTGATAAATATGAATCAAAACATCAGTTTTTCTTTTAATATTGTAATTATCAATTATTTTCTTAATATTTCCCTTTTCTGTTACATATAAATAATTAAAATTTGAACAAAACTGTGGAGGAAGCTCGGTCTGTTTTGTTATAAACGAGTGTATTTCACTCACATAAGAAATACAATGAATATCTTTTTCTTCATTATATATATATAATTTACAGATTTCTGAAAACAGAACATTTTTTAACTTTCTCTCGAAATAGCCGATTGTTTCATAAAGCTTTTTTGCAAATTTATCATCTATGCTTATTAGGTTTATCAATTCTTTAAAATTTGCTTCTTTTTTATAAACCAACTTTCCTTTATTATTTCTCCCCGTTGAAAAATATTCTTTGTATGGATTAATCAAAGAAATGTAATTTCGCTCTTCAAAATAATGTCTGTCTTCATCATCAACGATAATTTTTTTACTCTCTTTTAAATATTCTATTTGTTCATCAATATTCTTATATGTTTTATAATTTGTACCTGTTTCACTCATTTAATTCACACTTTCTTATGTTGTAACCGTTTCTATTTTACCATGAAAGTGGTTATATTACTAAACGTAATAAATGCTATTTTAAGCCTATAAGTTCTAATATTCCTTCTTTTAATTTCGGATGTTTTAATAACTTCTTTTTAAGTTCTTTGCTTGAAATGGCTGTTGGAGAAAATGGTTTAATGCCTAATATTTTTGCCAATTTTCTTCTTTTGTATTCTGGTATATGCATCACAAAATATCGTTTATCAAAGTTTTGAACACCATCCTCTTCATTGAATTTTAAATAAGGATTATTCGATTTAACTCTAGAAGCCACGGTTGTTTCGATTAGCTTTTTCGTATACTTTGCAGTCTGTTTTCGGACTGCATTTTCTTTTTGTTTGATATTTTTGATACGCACAGGAATGTTTAAGTTCAACAACTCTTTTAAAATGCTTTCAACTTCATCTAGTGAGGATGGAGTATGACCATTATCGATTTTATAATTGTGTACATATGAAATGAATGAACACCAGTTATCTAAGAATTTAGTAGAGATGCCTCGTTCAATATTATCAATATAACGCCTTAATTCAGAATGAAAGCCATTTACACCATTAATGGTTAAATGTTTTTCTTTCTTCAATTCATTCATCTGCTTATAGGTCAGAATTCCAGCTCCTTCAACGTAATCCAATAAATCATTTTCATACGCTCTAATTAGAGCTTTTTCGTTTTTACATTTAGCTTTGTTCTTATGGTACTGACTATGAATCACATAATGAGGTAAAGACCCCATACTTGTATACTGCGTATAAATTGGATTCATATCTGTACAGATAAATGTAACATTTTTTAAATAAGGATGAATATTAAGGTAAATATCATCTAATTCAATATGGCCCATACATACATGCTTTGCGATAGCATGACCGACTTCATCGACAGCACACAACACTGTTCCAAATTCATTACCCATGGTTCCATATTTTGACGGTTCACTTCTCCTTCGGCCTTTTCTTCTTTTTCCACTTTTCAAAACATCCGTTGGATTATCAATTCCTTTCTGTGATTCATGAAAAAACATTTCATCCATTTGAATCACGCCGTGAAGTTCTGGCTTTGGAACATAAACAAAAAGTTCTCTCAACTTCTGAACCATCATTAAAACTGTCGGTCTTGTTATTTCGACTACGTAATGTTCATTGATTAAAGTGTTCATAATCAAATCTACAGAAGAAAAATGTAACATTTCATACAAAACTTTAGTCCATACATTCCATGACCATGGAGACTTTTCCAATATAGTATTTGTCAATTTTGTAAATTTTTTGCAGCATGATTTGCATTGATATCGCTGCAAACCATGTTGTGTTTTTCCTTTTTTAATAATATTTGTACTCTGACAATATGGACAGGATACAGTTACCGTATCCAAATGTTTCTCTATATCGTGAGCATAGGTGATTACTAGAGATTTTGGAACAGATTTATTTTTGGATTTAGCATACTGATTGATTAATTTTTCTGCTTCAGATGAAGCCAGTTTGTTGAGCTTATCTAAAAGATTTTTTCTTTTATGAGACATGATTTTGACCTAAATTTTAGCTTTCTTCCTTCTCCCATTTTATCACTTTTACAAGTATAAGAAAAAGGCGTAAATAAAGCATATTTACACCTTTTGTTAAATATAGGTCCTAATTCTTTTACTAGAACCGCTTTTGATTTCTCTTTTAGTTTAATTTATCTTGTACGATCTTCTTTACCATTGGATAAGCAATTAATGCGATCACAATACCTGCAACTCCTTGGACTATGTTGGCTGGAATTTCACTTGCGGCTACGATCCAGCTTCCTTTTAATATGTATTTGGCAATGAAGTATCCAAATACCATAATGACAGATCCTAATACGTAGCTTGAGATTTGTTTCGGTTTAGAGTAGTTTTTCATAAGTAGGGATACTACGATAGCTTCTAGTCCTTTGATGATTAGTGTAAAGAAGAAGTAGTGGCCGTATCCTCCGGCTACATCGGCTAGTGCACTTCCTAAGCCTCCAATCAAGAAGCTTTCAAATGGATTTAAAAAGCTTGCGAATAATAGGATGAATCCGTCTCCTAGATTGAAGTATCCGTCTAATGTGTTTGGTACTTTGATGAACATGGTTGCGACAAATACAAGTGCCATACCTAGTCCTGTTAGTACGATTTCGTATGTTTGTTTATTTTTCATCATTAATTCCTTCTTTCTTACAACTTATTGACTATTATACTTGTTTCTGTATATAAAAAAATATACAATTATAAAAAATAAATAGGGGACAGTTGCATGAAGAAATATCAAGTAATTTATGATTTGTATAAGGAGTCGATTCTTTCTGGAATCTTAAAGTATGGGGATCGTGTGGATTCGATTCGTGAATGTGTAAAGAAGATGAATGTGTCTAAGACTACGGTGGAAAATGCATATAATAAGTTGGTTTTGGATGGGTTTATTTCGAGTCAAGAAAAAGTGGGTTATGTGGTGAGTATGAATCCGGAGCGTATCTTACTGCATCAGGAAATCTTGGATTATTCTTCGAGTCACAAAGAAAAATCGTATGATTATGATTTTCGGATTCAGTCGGTTTCTTTTGATTCGTTTGAAACAACGATTTGGAAACGATATATGAAGGGTGTTTTGAATGATAAGCGTTTGATGTCAAGTTATGGTTTAGCGCAGGGTGAGTATGGATTAAGACAGGCTCTATGTAAGTATGTGTATCAGAATCGGAATATTTTGTGTTTTCCTGAGCAGATGGTGATTGGTTCAAATTATCAGTCTTTGTTGTATATATTTTGTGGGATGTTGGATAAGTCAAAGGTGATTGGTTTAAGTACTTTAGTGGATGATCAGGCTAAGCAGGTATTTTTGTCGTATGGTTTTCATGTTGAATATTTAAATCCAAATTCTTTTGTGAAGGATATTCAAAGGTTGAATGTGGATGTTGTCTATGTGAATACGACTTGTTTTACATATGATAGGCAGTCTATGAGTGAAAGAATTCGTGAAGAATTGGTTTCTTTAGAGAATGTTTTGATTCTTGAGGATGATTATAATGGGGAGCTTGTGTATACTTCTAAAATCAAGACTTCGTTGTGTTCGAAAAGTAAGAATGTGATTTATTTTTCTTCGTTTTCAAGACTATTATTACCGAGTCTTCGTATTGGGTATATGATTTTAAATGAGGAGTATATGCGTAAGTATAGTGCTTCTTATTTTGGTCCGACTACAAGTAAAATTGAGCAGGTTGCTTTTACGCAGTATATTGTGGATGGGTATTTGCAGAAGCATTTAAGAAAGCTTGTTCGTGAGTATAAGGAGAAGCATTTATATTTAAAGAAATTGATTGATACGCATATGGGTTGTTCGTATATTTTGGATGAGACGTATATGGCGTATTGGTTAAATTTAGATGTGGATGTATCTCGTTTTCGAGATTTGTGTGAATCGAATGGTGTTGCAATTAGTATTTCGAATGGGCGTATTGGATTGTCTTTTGCGAGTATGAATAAAGAATTGATGTTAGATGGTGTGATTCGTCTTGCAGAAATATGGAAAGAGTGTTAAAATTTTATCGATTCGACAGTGAAGAAGATAAGTAGGATTAAAATGGCTTGTGTATAGAGAGAGGGCGTTTGGTGAAAGCTCTTCGGGTGTTTTAATTTGAAGCTACTTTGGAGTTGAAACGTAGTCGGCGTTAACGAGTAAATTGAGGGCATTTTTCGATTTTGAAAAATGAACTAGGATGGTACCGCGTAATTATACGTTCCTAGAAATAGGAGCGTTTTTTTATTTGGAGGAGAAAAGATGAAACAATTAACTGGTAATCAGATTCGTCAGATGTTCTTGGATTATTTTAAATCTAAAGGGCATATGATTGAGCCGGGCGCAAGTTTGATTCCGCACAATGACCCAACATTATTATGGATCAATGCGGGCGTTGCGGCTTTGAAGAAATATTTTGATGGTAGTGAAAAACCTGCTTCAAATCGTATTGCGAATGCGCAGAAGTCAATTCGTACAAATGATATTGAAAATGTAGGTCGTACAGCTCGTCACCACACTTTCTTTGAAATGTTAGGAAACTTCTCGATTGGAGATTATTTCAAGGATGAAGCCATTCAGTTCGCATGGGAATTTTTAACAAGTGAAGAATGGATGGGTATTGATAAGGAAAAATTGTATGTGTCTGTTTATACAGATGATACTCGTGCTTATGAAGTTTGGACTACAATTTGTGGTGTAGATCCTAGTCATATTTTAAAGACAGATGACAACTTCTGGGAAATTGGTAAGGGACCTGGTGGACCTGACAGTGAAATTTTCTTTGATCGTGGAGAAAAATATGATCCTGAGGGATTGGGAGAAAAATTATTCTTTGATGAAATGGAAAATGATCGTTATGTAGAAGTATGGAATGTTGTATTCTCTCAATATGATTGTGATCCAAGTATTGATCGTAAAGATTATAAGGAACTTCCTCAGAAGAATATTGATACAGGTATGGGTCTTGAGCGTTTGGTTGCCTTAGTTCAGGATGGAGAAACAAACTTCGATACGGATTTATTCTTGCCTATTATTCGTGCAACAGAAGCTATGGCTAAACATCCTTATGAAGGTGAATATAAGATGGCTTACCGTGTTATTGCGGACCACGTTCGTACAGTGACTTTTGCGTTGAGCGATGGTGCTAACTTCTCAAATAGTGGTCGTGGTTATGTACTTCGTCGTGTACTTCGTCGTGCAGTTCGTTATGGTCTAAAATTAGGTTTGGATGAACCATTCTTATATAAATTAGTTCCTGTTGTTGCGGATTTAATGCAGGATTTCTATCCATACTTACAGGAGCATGTTGCGTTCAACCAGAAGTTGATTAAGGTTGAAGAAGAAACTTTCAAGAAGACTTTAAAGGTTGGTCAGGCATTACTAGATGAAGAGATCAGCAAGGCTAAGGATGGCAAGCTTAGTGGTGAAGTTGTCTTCAAATTGTATGATACTTATGGATTCCCATTTGAATTAACACAAGAAATTGCCGAGGAAAGTGGAATCACTGTAAGTCGTGATGAGTTTGATGCAGAAATGAACAAACAAAAAGAGCGTGCTCGTAATGCACGTAATGTAAAGGATTCTTTTGCGTCTCAAAATGAAGAATTGATGAACTTCAATGAACCTAGTGAGTTTATTGGTTATGATCACTTAACTTGTGATGGTAAGATCATTGCGTTATTTAATGCAGAAGGTAAAATGGTTGATTCTTTAGAAGATGAAGGTATGATCATTTTAGATGAGACTTGTTTCTATGCAGAAAGTGGTGGACAGGTTGCCGATAAGGGAACATTTACTGCGGATGGTGTAGAGGTTGAAGTATTGGATGTTCAAAAAACTCGTAATAAACAGCATATTCACACAGTAAAAATCAATAGTGGTGTATTAGAAAAGGGTATGTCTTTACATGGTGAAGTCAATGTCAAAGATCGTTTGGCTACTACGGCTAACCACTCTTGTACACACTTGTTGCAGTCTGCTTTAGTTAAGGTATTGGGTGATCATATTCACCAGGCTGGATCTTACAACTGTCCTGAATATTTGCGTTTTGACTTCAATCATTATGAAAAGGTTACGGCTGAACAATTGGCTGAAGTAGAACGTATTGTGAATGAATATATTAGTGCGGCGTATCCAGTTACTAAAGAGGTTATGCCTATTGAAGAGGCTAAGAAGTCTGGTGCGACTGCATTGTTTGATGAGAAGTATGGAGATACAGTTCGTGTTGTCACAATGGGTGATGTATCTAAGGAATTCTGTGCTGGATGTCACGTAGAAAACACAGCTCAGATTGGTCTATGCAAGATCATTAGTGAGGAAAGTATTGGTTCAGATTCTCGTCGTATTACGGCTAAGACTAAGTTTGCGGCTTACCAAGATTTTGCACAAGAACACAATATGTTGGAAAATATTGCGGATAGTGCTAAACAAAAAGGTATTAAGAATATTGATACTAAGGTTGAGGCTGCTTATAAGACAATGCACGATATGCAAAAGGAAATCGATAACTTGAAAAACCAAATCTTTACTTTGAAGTCTAAAGAGTGGGCTACTGAGGCTAAAGATTTTGGAAAAGTCAATGTATTGATTAAATCTGTTTCTGGAATGGATGCAGGTGCATTGAAGGATATTGTTTCTAATTTAAAGGCTAGTGATGACAAGATGGTTGTATTCTTCGTTAACACAAATGGAGAAAAGGTTGTCTTTGTATCTGGTGCAGGTAAAGAGGCTGTTAAGGCTGGCGTACATGCGGGTCAATTGGTTAAGAAAGCGGCTCAAATCTGTTCTGGTAATGGTGGTGGAAAGCCAGATATGGCTCAAGCCGGTGGTAAGGATGCTTCTAAGGTTGATGAAGCTATCAATGCGATTACAGAAGAGTTGAAAAGTTTATAGTAGATATTAGGGTATACTTAGTGTGTACCCTTATTATTTGGGTGTATGAAAAAGAAGAAGACTAAGAGTAAATATAGAATTCGTAAGAATGAATTAAGAAAATTTGAAAAGGAAAATAAACTCACAAAGAAAGAGAAAGAAAGAGTCGAAATGTGGGTGGAATCTGGTCATAGTGCGTATGATTTGCAGTGGTTGTATGAGTTGCGTGAGGAAGAAGAGCTTGATGAATTACTAAGTGGTTTGACGGACGCACAAGTAAATTATGTATATAGTCATTGTATGAATTGGGATCCATTCATGGAAGAACCATTTTTTGACTTTAATCGATTGGATGATTTGGATTTAAAGAATTTACCGACTTTTGAAGAAGAGGAAGAGCCAGAGATTGATTTACCGTTTTAATCGATTTGACATAGCTAACTAACCACTTTATACTTTTAGTATAGGAGATGAAAGGGTTTTATATATGAATTTGGATGAACATTGGTATGTATTATTGACCATACGTTCTAAGGAAGAGGAAGTATGTAAATACTTGAATGAAAACAAGGGTATTTTTGCGTTTAGTCCTAAGATGGAGTTTTATCATAGGGTTTCTAAACAGATTCAACAAAGAACTTTATTCGGTGGATATGTATTTGTGGTGAGTAAATTGTCACAGGTGGATGTGGATTGTATTTTTAGAAAGTTTCCTTTGGAGAGTGTTTTCATTCATGAATTAAAATATAAAGAGGATATTTCTGCATTAACTGATGAAGAGATTCGTATTTTGACCATGTTGATGGATGATGAGAAGATTCTTCGTATGTCTTATGGTGTATTACTCAACAATAAGATTCATGTGACAAGAGGTCCACTTGTAAATATGGATGATTATATTATTAAGTATGATAAGCATAATCGTTTGGCTACATTGAATTTGAATTTCTTGAATCAGATATGGAAAGTGGGAGTCACCTTAATTGAATAGTGTGATAAAATGGATGTGTTGTGGACATGTCCATTTTTTATGTGAGGGGTAAAGGGTAATGAATGTACATATAACAAATATTTATGGTTTTATACAATATCAAGAATTAAAGAATAAACAAAATCTATATGCAGTTGCAGGGCATGCGTTGGGTTTTAAAGAAATGGGAATCTTTAATTTTGATGTAACTACAGATACAGAGAGTGAATTATCAAAGCGTTTGGATGGGATTATTTCATCACTTCAATACAATGATCTGGTGTTTGTACAATTACCTACTGGAAATGGTGAACATTATGATAATCTATTAATTAATAAACTTAGGGCTTATAATACAAAGATTTGTGTTCTTTTACATGAACAAATTAAATATGAATATATATTAAATACAGTTGATTTAATTCTTCCTACAAATGATGAAGTGTATCATTATTTAATGGATAATCATTTTACGAATGTATTCTATAAGAAGAATATTCATTATGAATTTAATTCAAATTCTTCTGGAGTATTATCTTCAGATTTCTATATTAAAAAGTATTTAATTGATGTAGTGGATCAGTTGAGTCAACCTGTGTTGGATGAACAGGATGAGAATGTGATTCATATTGGATTTGGATTACATGATAAAACAGGTCACTATAGTGTTTGGGTAGGAACGGCTATGCAGTCTATAATTGATCATACGGATTCAAGGGTTTGTTTCCATATTTTGCATGATGATACTTTGAGTAATGAGAATAAAAGAAAGTTAAGACAAGTTGCCAATCGTGTTGGTGATAATGTTGAATTTTATTTGATTAGTAATGAAGTATTAGAAAATGTAAAGAGTCAGATGTCTAGATATACAATTGGTGCTATGTTTAGATGTATGTTACCGGAATTGCTGCCTCATTTAGAAAAGATTATTTATCTAGATGCCGACGTATACGTTAATCGAGATATTCAAGAATTATGGAATGTAGATGTAAATGAGTATTGTTTGGCAGCGGTAAAAGATGAGGGTACGCATGATAATTCGTATTCGAATATTTTGAATAAGTATACGGACTTCCCTAAAGAAAAATATTTTAATTCTGGTGTATTAGTAATGAATTTAAAGAATATTAAGGCTAAAGGAAACTTGATGAATATGGTTATAGATTTCTTGGATGAAAACTTAGATTCTAATTTACCGGATCAGGATGCTTTAAATATTTTGTTTGAAGATTCAACGAAATTGATTGATACTACGTGGAATCGTTTTGTATCCTACTTGCGTTATGAAGAAAAAGAAAAAACTGTTATGAATGATTATGTTTATCATTTTGCGGCTTCTTTTCCAGTGTTGTATTCAGAGTGTAAAGTGGATATTGAATACTATAAAACGATGTGTAGAACACCATGGTCAGATTATGAGACTGGAAATCAAATTATTCGTTCTGTAGAAAGTTTAAATGATAGAATAAGTCAATTTGAAAAGATGTTGCCTCGTCTAAGTGAATCTGGAGTGAAACATATTTTTTATGGTCATGAAACAAAGTTGTTAAAGAAATTGTATGAGTATATCACTTTATCCGAAAATGACTATAGAGTATTAAAGAATCCAGATTATAGTTTTGAAGATATATTGCCATGTAAAAGTCTAGGTGCTTTAAAACAAGAAGAAGGACCTATTATTATTTATGTCCTCTGTGAATCAGATAACAATACAGCAATTAAAAACTTAGAAGAATTAGGCTTTGAAAACGGAAAAGATTTCTTTGTGGTACAAAGAATTATGTCGTTTTATTATGGTGGATTTGCTTAAAAATTAGAAATATTACGAAATTCAGTTATATTGTAAGTAACCAATTACAATATAGCTGAATTTTTTTGGTTATAAAATAGTTGGTGTTAAGTTAGTGATTCAAGTTAAAAAAAATTAACAAATATACATAGTATTGGTTTGAAACAGATATCCTTGGTTAGATTTTAGGTTATTAAAGTTAAAAATCTAACATTTAATTTTATTTTAGGTCTATTTTTAAATGAAAAAAAGGTTAGAAACCTTGAATTTATCGCGTTTTACGTATATTATTTACATAATGAGGGTGGAGTATGCTCAGTGAGTATAGTGAAGCTTACTTATTATGAAAATTAATTGGTTAAATATAGAAGAAAGGGCTGATTGCGATGTCGAAAAAGAAAAATGCAAGAAGAAAAAAATCCAATAATTTATTGGCTTAACAGATACATTGGTGACGTGTTAATATAACTGACATTAATGATGT
>ERZ894199.525-NODE-525-length-17714-cov-20.439266_pt1 | contig 17714 bp, 10 predicted proteins | sample MGYA00380285_ERZ894199 | MGnify/ENA primary metagenome ERZ894199 (study PRJEB32331, sample SAMN06328447) | human gut metagenome | biome: human gut microbiome; feature: stool | host: Homo sapiens | collected 2012-01-17 ... | reverse complement strand
ATATATGAGTGTTCTGATGGACGATGCCATGAAGCAAGCCCGGTTCTTCGACCACGAGTTCGTGATGCCCGAGCACATGCTGCTGGCGTTGCTCAGGCAGTATGCATTCTGTCAGGCGCTGCAGGAAGAAGGCGTAGACAGCCTCAAGATGCACGAAGACTTGGTGGAATGGCTCGCCAAGCAGGAGCGTGTGCCTGAAACCATCAAGTATCTGCCAGAGCCGTCATCGCTCTTCAAAACCATGTTTGGAACGGCGTGCGCCCTGGCTGCTGCTGCCGACAGACAGCTGGTGAATGTACCCCATTTTGTGCAGGCGATGTTTGGCTTGCAGAATTCAGAAGCCGCCTTCCTGCTGTGCAAGAATGTGGGCGACCGGCAGGGCGAGTTTCTGGCGAGCGTTGACAGTTATTATCCTATAGGAGAAGATACTGGAGAGGCTGGCATGGGCATGGGAGCAGACTTTGATGATGACGATTATGCCAACGAGTATGATGACGACGAGGAAGAAGGCAGAAGACAGGTTGTACAGGATTGGCATCAGCTGGTTACCTGTATTTCTGACAAGGTAGAAGAGCACAATCCGCTCATCGGAAGAGAACAGGAACTGGACAGAACCATCCAGGTGCTCTGCCGTGCCGAGAAGAACAATCCGCTCCACATCGGAGAAGCCGGAGTCGGCAAGACAGCTCTGGTCTATGGTCTCGCCAAACTCATCAACGAAAACCAGGTTCCTGAACGCCTCAAGGGGGCTCGCATCTACGGCATGGACATGGGACAGATGCTTGCCGGTGCCCAATATCGCGGCGACTTCGAGAAACGCATCAAGATGGTGATGGAGGGAGCCGTGAAGGAAGGCAATACCATTATCTACATCGATGAGATTCATAATATGATAGGTGCCGGTCGTGGCTCTGATGGCGGACCTGATGCATCCAATATGCTGAAGCAATATCTGGAGGCAGGCGATATCCGTTTCATCGGCTCTACTACCTACGAGGAATATAACCGTTACATGGCTCAGAGCAAGGGCATCGTGCGCCGGTTCCAGCAGATAGATATCAAGGAACCTACCGAGGAGGAGGCTATCAAGATATTGGAGGGCTTGCAGTATAAATACAATAAGTTCCACAACGTAACCTATCGCAAGGACGCCCTGGAATATGCCGTCCGTGCCAGCGCCAAATATATCAGCAACCGCTGTCTGCCAGACAAGGCCATCGACCTGATGGATGAGGCGGGTGCTTATCTGGAGGTGCATCCGGTAGAATCTCGCCAGCGCTCTTATGTTACCAAGTCTATCATCCAGCAGATTCTGATTAAAGTCTGCAAGATTGATGCGGCTGCGATGAAAGATGAGAATAACGATGCTCTGGCTACGCTCCGCCAGCGCATACTCGACAAGATTTACGGTCAGGACAAGGCTGTAGACAAGGTGGTTGAGGCTGTGATGATGGCAAAGGCGGGATTGACAGATGATGACAAACCATTGGCTTCGCTCCTCTTCGTGGGACCTACCGGAGTAGGAAAAACCGAGGTGGCACGGCAGTTGGCCAAGGAACTCGGCATCGAACTGGTACGCTTCGATATGAGTGAATATACCGAGAAGCATACCGTGGCAAAACTCATCGGTTCGCCAGCCGGATACGTGGGTTATGAGGATGGAGGACTTCTGACCGATGCCATCCGCAAGACGCCAAACTGTGTACTCCTGCTCGATGAGATAGAAAAGGCGCATAGCGATATCTACAACATCCTGCTCCAGGTAATGGACTATGCCCGTCTGACTGATAACAAGGGCCAGAAGGCTGATTTCCGTAACGTGATTCTCATCATGACCTCAAATGCCGGAGCGCAATATGCCTCACGGGCTAGCGTAGGTTTCAATGGAAACGTAAGTCGTGGCGAAGCGATGCTGGCACAGGTGAAGAAGACTTTCAAGCCTGAGTTTATCAACCGACTTTCCGACATGGTGGTGTTCAACGATATGGATAAGCACATGGCTGAGCTGATTCTTGCCAAGAAACTTCGTCAACTCGATACGAAACTGGCAGCAAAGGGAGTTACCGTAACGTTAACCGATGCTGCGCGTGAACAGTTGCTGAAATGGGGTTTTACCAAGGAATATGGTGCCCGCGAGATGGACCGTGTCATCGGTAACCGCCTGAAACCGATCCTGATGAAGGCGCTGCTCTTCGGCAAACTCAAGAAGAGTGGCAAGGCGCATGTCGACTTTGACGGAAAGGAACTGGTGATTAATTATTAGAATGAAAGTCTAGTCAAGAATATTCTTGATAAAAGATAAGCGTATGATATTACAGATAGATGATACTGCGGACGAGATTTACTTTCCCGATCCGCATTATGGCGATGAGGATGGATGCTTTGCGATTGGTGGCGATTTGAGTATCGACCGCCTGTTGCTGGCTTATAGCAATGGCATCTTTCCCTGGTATAGTTTCCGTGACCAGCCTGAAATACTCTGGTTCTGTCCGATGAAACGTTTCGTCATCTTCCCTGATGAAATCCACATCAGTCATTCCATGCGTACCCTGATGAGAAAGGGCAGATACAGTATTGGAATCAACGAAGATTTCGATGGCGTGATACGGGGATGCAGCAAGACCAACGGACGGTATTGGGAAGATGGTGCATGGCTGGGCGAGAACATCATCCAAGCATTTACTGCCCTCCATAAGCAGGGCTTTGCGGCGAGCGTAGAGGTATGGGATAATGAAACCGATGAACTGGTGGGTGGACTTTATGGTGTCACCATCGGCAAGGTTTTTATCGGAGAAAGCATGTTCTCCAGGGTTCCGTCAGCTTCTAAGATTGCCCTCATCTTCCTTGCCAGATACTTGCAGGAGCACGGTGGCAAGATGATAGATTGTCAGTTGGAGACTCCTCATCTCAAATCGATGGGTGGCAGATATATTTCTTACGAGGAATATATGAAGATTATGAACGAAGAATAAGAGATGTTCTTCTCGGAATAGAAGAACATCTTCTTTTGAATAAAAAATAAAGGCTAGGTTTCCGGAATCGTGAACCTAGCCTTTGTTATTATCTGGCTTTTTGCTTTTTATTAGAATATCGGTGTGCCGATGCAGCCGTTAGGTGCCTGAATATGCAGCATCGCACAAACGGTAGCGGCAATATCTGTCATATAGTGAGGCTGGGCACTCTCGCCGTGCTGGATGCCCCAACCCATAAACAGGCAAGGAATATGGATGTCGTATGGATTCCATGCTCCGTGGGTAGTTCCCTTGCTGCTGTAATAATCGTAGTGACCTGGTTTCAGTACAATCTGAACACCTCCGCTGCGCTCGCGGTTATAACCGTTAATGGCGCGGAACTTCAGCTCTTCAGGGATGCTCTCGATAGAGGTCTTCTCCATGTCGAAGGCATAGTGCACGTCCTTGTCTTTCTTCAGTCGGTCTACTACCACCTGCTTGATGGCTGCGTAATCCAGACCGAGTTCCTCGATGATATCTGTATTGAAGAATACCTGATAGTTCATAATGGTCTTTACTAGGTCCTTGTCGGTGTTGAACTTTGTCTTCAGACTCTTGTTCAATTCATCTACCAGTCCCTTCTTGTTCCAGATGCCGGCAGGGATTCGCTGATCCTGCAGGAAGGTAGCGTTGTTTACGCCTCCATGGTCGGCGGTGAGGAAGGTGAGATAATTTCCCTTGCCCACGGTCTGGTCGAGATAAGCGAAGAAATCTGCCAGAGCCTTATCTAATCTAAGATAGCAATCCTCTGTTTCGATAGCGTTTACACCCACCTGATGACCGATGTAATCGGTGCTGGAGCAGCTGATGGTCAGCAAATCAGTATCTGTGTTTCTACCCAGGTTTTCACCCTCAATGGCAGCCTTGGCAATATCGAAAGTCAGGTTGCAGCCGAATGGGGTACTGCGGAGAATCTTGTAACCATGCTTTTTATATAAGGTAGGCAGGTCGAGTGGCAATACTGCCTTTTCGCCTTCAACAATTCCATTCTCGTAGTTGTTGTCATCGCTGGTGCTCTCCTTATAGGAATCGATAGGGTAGAGCGTCTCCCATTTCTTGGAAAGATACTTGTTTGGGAGTTTCTGCTTGTTGAACTTGTTCACCCACTCAGGCAACTTATCCATATAGAAAGTACTGGTGATGAACTTGCCCGACTTGTCATCAAACCAGAAAGCGCCATTGGCGTGATGGCCCGCAGGGAGGATGGATGCTCTGTCTTTCAAGGCTACACCAATCACCTTAGAGCGGTTGTTGGTAGCCAGACGAAGTTCATCGCCGATGGTGGTTACCCACAGGTTGCGAGGCGACATCTTGCCAGCCTTGCTGTCTGAACCTACCGGGTTGACGGTATCGTCAGCAGTACAGTACACAACCTTTCCATCTTTTACGAAGTTGTTTCCTGCAATTCCGTGGATGGAAGGAACGGAACCGGTCCAGATAGAAGAGTGACCGATGGCTGTAACCGAAGGGATGTAAGGAATCTTGCAGTTTTCTACGCTGAATCCTTCTCCGAGCATTCTCTTGAATCCGCCTTCGCCGTAGCGGGCGTAGTAGCGATAGAGATAATCCCATCGCATCTGGTCGATAACGATGCCTACAACGAGCTTAGGGCGTTGAGGATGAGCCTGTGCAATGCCGCAGAAGCAGCAGAGCACGAAGATGAGTTTGATAATCTTATTCATAGTCAAAATGTCTTTTTTATACATAACCATTCAGTATTGTATATTAGAATTCGGTTGCAAAGATACAACTTATTTTGGTATTTAACGATAAAAAAGACGTTTTTTACCCAAACTTCTCATGGCGTTCAATACAGCCAGTACCGTAACACCTACATCGGCAAAGACTGCCATCCACATGGTGCCGAGACCAATGGTGGCGAGAATCAGTACGGCAACCTTTACTCCGATGGCAAATATCACGTTCTCGTGAGCGATATGAATGGTTCTTCTGGCTATCTTTACGGCAAGGGCAATCTTTCTAGGGTCATCATCCATCAGTACCACATCGGCAGCTTCGATGGCTGCATCGCTACCCAGTCCACCCATGGCAATGCCCACATCGGCACGCTTCAATACAGGGGCATCGTTGATGCCATCGCCTACATAAGCGAGCGTCTTGCCTGCCGTTTTTGTCTTCAGCAGTTGTTCTACATGCGAAACCTTGTCGGTTGGTAGCAGTTCTGCACGGCACTCGTCCAGTCCCAGTTTGTGGGCAACATCTTCTCCCACTTCTCTGCGGTCACCCGTCAGCATTACCGTTTTCTCTACTCCAAGTTCTTTCAGCTCTCTGATGGCATGGGCGCTTCCTCCCTTAAGGGTGTCGTTGATCACAATATGTCCCGCATACTTGCCATCAATGGCGACGTGGATGATGGTTCCCACTTGGTTGCAGTCGTGCCATTGGGCACCGATGCTTTCCATCATCTTCTTGTTGCCCACGCAAACCACCTTGCCGTTCACTTTGGCACGGATACCCTGTCCTGCAATCTCCTCTACATCGGTCACCTCGCAGCCATCCGTTGCTTCTTGCGGGAAGGCAGTACGCAGGGCTGCTCCGATAGGATGAGTGGTGAAATGCTCGGCATGAGCTGCCAGATGAAGCAGGATTTTCTCCTTGTCAGAATATTCGCCAATATGCACATTATCTGCATCATGGGATGGAAGGTCTGGGCAGGAATCATCAGCATGAACAGCTGCTACGGCAAACTCTCCGTGGGTCAGAGTTCCGGTTTTGTCGAACACAACGGTTCCCACCTTGGCTAAAGCATCCATATAGTTGCTGCCCTTGATGAGAATACCATTCCGGGATGCTCCGCCGATGCCGCCAAAGAAGGTGAGGGGCACGCTGATGACCAGGGCGCAAGGACAGGAAACTACCAGGAATATCAGGGCGCGGTTGAGCCATAATGGGAAGTTCTCGCCAAAGGTTCCTTCACCTACGATTCCTGTTGCTGCCAGGAATGGAGGAATAACCGCCAGGGCAATGGCTGCGAAAACAACGATAGGAGTATAGACTCGGGCGAAACGGGTGATGAAAGCCTCGCTCTTCGACTTGTTCTTGTCTGCACTCTCTACCAGAGAGATAATCTTGGATACGGTACTTTCGCCAAAACTCTTGGTGGTGCGTACACGAACTACTCCTGAAAGGTTGATGCAACCGGACATGATAGTATCGCCTTCATTCAAATCCCGTGGCATACTCTCACCTGTCAGGGCAATGGTATTTAAGGCTGAGCTTCCCTCAACAACAATGCCATCCAATGGAACTTTCTCTCCCGGACGGATTACGATAGTTTCTCCTATCTTGACGTCTTCCGGCGAAACCGACTCTACTTTTCCGTTTCTCTCAACATTCGCTACGTCTGGTCTAATATTCATCAGATGCGAAATACTGTCGCGGCTTTTACCCTCCGCATATCCTTCGAAGAGTTCGCCCACCTGAAAGAAGAGCATCACAAAGACTGCCTCCGGAAATTCTGTATCTGATCCTGGGAAGAATCCGATGCAAAGGGCTCCGATGGTGGCGATAGCCATCAGGAAGTTTTCGTTAAACATATCGCCCTTGGCAATACCTTCTGCAGCTTCGCCCAGCGTCTCATGTCCTATCAATAAATAAGGAATGAGATAGACGAGGAGTAACTGCCAGGTAGCCAGACTGTATTCCTTTTCGATGAAAACAGCGATAATCAGGAGGATGATGGTTGCTCCTATCAGAAAGAGTTTGGATTTCAAACCGCCTTCTTCATGGTGATGGTGGTGGCAACCGCACCCCTGGTGCTCATGTTCTTCTGTGCCGCATGAGCAGTCATGATTGTGCTCATGATGATGTTCGTGAGAATCTTCACAATGGCATTCATGATGATGTTCGTGAGAATGTTTCATTTCTTCCATAATTTTGCAATACTTTTAGTTCTATATAACCAGGAACATTCAGTTCCTTTTTCTATTTCGGTTGCAAAATTACGAAAAGGTTTCTGCAACTTGGTTGCAAAAGCTCCAGTTGGCCTCTTTTTTTCTGTCGGATACGTTTTGTGAAAAAAGAAAAACAGCGGCCTACGATTGCTCGTAAGTCGCTGTAATAGAAGCGTGGACCAGCTAGGGCTTGAACCTAGGACCTCCAGATTATGAGTCTGTTGCTCTAACCAACTGAGCTACAAGTCCGTTGAATTTTTATCAAATTCGAGTGCAAAGATACTAGATTTTGGGGAAATAACCAAATAAAATCTTAAAAATTTTCTTAGAATCAGAAAAATAGCGTATCTTTGCACCAAATTATGTGCGCACACGTGCGTATGTACTTATTAATCGTACAAAAAAGAAAAAGAATTTCTATTCAGAAATGAACATAGACAAAAATAAAAGAATCGGTCTTACCGATGAACAAGTTAAACAGAGTAGGGAACAGCATGGCAAGAACGTGCTTACCCCTCCTCAACGTACTTCATTATGGAAATTGTATTTGGATAAATATCGCGACCCGATTATCCAGATACTTCTTGTGGCGGCTTTTGTATCCCTTATCCTTGCTTTTATCGAAAAGAATTTCATGGAGACCATCGGTATCTTCGTGGCAGTTTTCCTTGCTACTACCGTGGGCTTCTACTTTGAGCGCGATGCTGCCAAGAAGTTTAATCTGCTTACGGCGCTCAGCGAAGAGCAGCCGGTTAAGGTGCGCCGCAATGGTAAGGTGATGGAGATTCCGCGCCACGATGTGGTGGTGGGAGATGTAGTGCTCGTGGAAGTGGGCGACGAGGTGCCTGCCGATGGAGAACTCATCGTCTGCAACGACCTGCAGATTAACGAATCTGCCCTTACGGGCGAACCGGTTGCCGAGAAATCTCTGGAAGGCGGTGGCGATGGTGCCTATCCTCGCAACGTCATCCTCCGTTCTACCATGGTGATGAATGGCAGGGGCGAGTTCGTGGTTACTGCCGTGGGCGATGCTACCGAGATTGGTAAGGTGGCGAAAAAATCTACCGAGCAGACTTCTGTGGAGACACCGCTTCACATGCAGCTCGACAAGTTGGCTAAGATGATTTCCAAGGTAGGCTCTGTAGTATCTGTGGCAGCCTTCTTCATCTTCCTGATTCACGATATCCTCACCAATCCGGTATGGGGTGGCAAGGATTATTTCTATATGGCAGAAATCGTGTTGAAATACTTCATGATGGCTGTTACCCTGATTGTGATGGCGGTGCCGGAGGGATTGCCGATGGCGATTACCCTTTCTCTGGCGCTCAACATGCGAAGAATGCTGAAGTCGAACAATCTGGTGCGCAAGCTCCATGCCTGCGAAACCATGGGTGCCGTTACCGTGATCTGTACCGATAAAACCGGTACGCTTACCCAGAACAAGATGCAGGTGAGCGCCCTGGAACTCAAGCAGGGCGATGAGGCACTGCTCGATACTGCCATTGCCCTCAACTCTACAGCCGAGTTGAATGACGGCAAACCTATCGGAAACCCTACCGAGTCGGCTCTCCTGCTCTGGCTCGATGCCCAGGGCAAGGATTATGAAGAACTCCGCAAGCAGGTGAATGTGCTCAAGCAGTTGCCTTTCTCTACCGAGAGAAAGATGATGGCAACCTTGGCAGAAGTTGATGGCGAGACCTATCTCTTCGTGAAGGGTGCGCCTGAAATCGTGATGAAGAAATGCATCATCGAAGATAGAATGCTGAGACAGTCAGCCGAAGAACTCGATGAGTGGCAGCATAAGGCTATGAGAACCCTGGCGTTCGCCTATAAGAAGATAGAAGCTTCTATCATGAGAACATCCAGAACCTCTACTGCCGAAGTGGTAGCGCTTCTCGATGCCAACGACCTTCAGCTGCAGGCCATTGCAGCCATTGCCGATCCTATCCGTCCGGATGTTCCTGCCGCTGTGCAGGAGTGCCGCCATGCGGGTATTGAGGTAAAGGTGGTTACGGGTGATACGGCTGCCACCGCCATGGAGATTGGCAAGCAGATAGGTGTCTTCGAAGATGAACCTGAGAATATCGGAGCAGATGGTTCCATGACTTCGCTCGACCAGCAGATGATTACGGGCGAACAGTGGGAGGCGCTTTCTGATGAAGAGGCTTACGAGCGGGCGAAGGATATCCGAGTGATGAGCCGTGCCCGACCTACTGATAAGCAGCGACTGGTGGCGATGCTCCAGAAGCGTGGCGAGGTGGTTGCCGTAACAGGCGACGGTACCAACGATGCTCCGGCGCTTCACTATGCCCACGTGGGCTTGTCGCTGGGTTCGGGAACTTCCGTGGCAAAGGAGGCTTCGGATATGACCCTGCTCGATGATTCCTTCAAGTCTATCGCCAACGCCGTGATGTGGGGACGTTCGCTCTATCGCAACCTGCAGCGCTTCCTCTTCTTCCAGTTGGTAGTAAACGTGGCAGCCCTCCTGCTGGTGCTTGGCGGCTCAGTTATCGGAACTGAAATGCCGTTGACGGTAACCCAGATTCTTTGGGTCAACCTCATCATGGATACCTTCGCAGCCCTGGCGCTCGCCTCATTGCCTCCATCTCACGATGTGATGAAGGATAAGCCACGCAAGGCATCCGATTTCATCATCAACAAGAGCATCGGTTTCGGCATCCTGTTCTGCGGCATCGTCTTCTTCCTCGTTATGTTTGCCCTACTGGTTTACTGCGAGCGCAGAGGCAAGGGTGGAGTAGATGTGCATGAACTGACCATGTTCTTTACCACCTTCGTGATGATACAGTTCTGGAACCTCTTCAATGCCAAGGCGCTGATGAGTCATCACACCGCCTTCCGCCATTTCCTGAAGGATAAGGGAATGATTCTGGTGCTTGTACTGGTATTGGTGGGTCAGTGGATTATCGTAACCTTTGGTGGCGAAATGTTCCGCACCACACCATTGTCGCTCCACGAGTGGCTGCTCATCATCTGCTCAACCTCCGTTGTACTTTGGGCGGGCGAGCTGTGGAGAACTTTTAAGAGAATGATAGCAAAGAGAAGATAATCCATCGGAGTTCTTCTTCTGATATGAATGTTAAAGACAGTCCTTATGAATACAATACATTATAATGATATCGTGCAGTTGCCGCCTTGTGTGGCAACCATCGGTTTCTTCGACGGGGTGCATCGGGGACATCAGTTTCTGATTCATCATCTCGTAGAGACGGCACGAAAGGATGGCTTGCAATCTACCGTCATCACCTTTGATGCGCATCCCCGCAAGGTATTGCAGGCGGATTATCAGCCAGAGATGCTGAGCACACTCGACTCCAAGCTGCTGCTGCTTTCGAAGACGGAAGTGGATAATGCCGTGGTGCTGCATTTCGACAAGGCGATGGCTGCCATGTCGGCAAGAGAGTTTATGCAGCAGGTGCTCCACGACCATCTCAACGTAAGGAAACTCTTCATCGGCTACGACCATCGCTTCGGTCACAACCGCGAGGAGACTTTCGAAGATTACGTGCGCTACGGCAGGGAGATGGGCATCGAGGTAATCAGGAACGAAGCCTTCCAGATAGATGGCATCAACATCTCTTCTTCCGTCATCCGCTCATTCCTGAAAGAGGGAGAAGTGGAGATGGCAGCCCGGTGCCTCGGTTTCCCTTACACCCTCATCGGAAAGGTGGTGAATGGATTCCATGAAGGCAGAAAACTCGGTTTCCCTACTGCCAATCTCGACATCTCTCACTTCGGACAGCTGATTCCTGCCCCTGGTGTCTATGCCGTAAGGGTAAGACTGGAGAATACGGTGGTATGGAAGCGGGGAATGATGAATGTGGGCAATCGCCCAACCTTCAATGGCAGACAACTGACGCTAGAGACGCACATCTTCAATTTCGAAGGCGATATTTATGACCAGCTCTTGCTCGTAAGCTTCGTGAAGCGAATAAGGGGCGAACAGAAGTTTGACAGTCCCGAGGAGTTGGCGGCGCAGCTGAAAGAGGATGAGCAGACCGTGCTGGATCTCTTTGAAAAGGAAGCGGAATGATAGCGAGAATGCTATTAACTATAAACGATTAATTATAAACAGTAAAAGCAATGGCAAAGATTAATTTAAAGAGAGGTTTGACGGATATCGTCCTCTACCTGATTATATTTATAGTAGTACAGATTATCGTGATGTATGCTGGCGCAGGAATCTGGGCGGGCATTAAGGGCGAAGGTTACCAGGCAACGCTCCTGGCTATCAGTTCGGGCAGCAATCCTATCCTGATGGCGCTTACCTCAGCGTTCAGCAACGTTATCACCCTTGTCATCTTCCTGAAGACGAAGTGGACACCGCTGACCCGCGATTATCTGCTTTCCAAGCCTTGGACAACGCTTCTCTGGGTGGCATTGTTCGCCCTGGGAACCATCATTCCTCTGGAGTTCATATATGAGCAGATAGGCATCGAGATGGACGAGAATGCCGAGCAGATACTCGCATCGCTCATGAAGGAGCCTTGGGGCTATGTGGCTATCGGCGTTTTGGCGCCTTTTGCTGAGGAGGTTGTGTTCCGTGGAGCCATTCTCCGCACCCTGCTGGGTCTTATGAGCAAGAAGAACCATTGGGTAGCCATCATGATTTCGGCTGCCATCTTCGGTCTGGCTCACGCCAACGTAGCGCAGTTTGTCAATGCTCTCCTGCTGGGCTTACTCCTGGGTTGGATGTATTATCGTACCAAGAGTCTTGTTCCGGGCATTCTGCTCCACTGGGTGACTAATACGATGGCGTATGTCCTGTCCAATATCATGCCTCAGAGCGATGGCAAACTCATCGACCTCTTCCATGGCGATGAGAAAACCATGTATTATGCCATAGGCTTCTCTCTCTGCATCATGATTCCAAGTTTCATACAGCTGGTTATCAGATTAAAGAAGGTGAAGGCTTAAGAGATAAATAAACGAGTAAAAAGGTTACCTGGATGGGTAGCCTTTTTTCAGATATATAACCGGATAGATAAGTTGATTTTATGAAGATTATAGAAAGCAGTATCATAGGAAAGAAGAGCCCTGAGGCTTGTGAGGATGGAATGGTAGTTACCGATGATTTCATCGCTGTGATTGATGGCAGTACGAGCAAGACGCCGAAGCATCTCAATCCTGATATGAAGAACGGAAGATACGCCATGATGCTTATCTCGGAATATATCCAGGAGGAGCTGAAGGCGGATGCCTCGGTAGATGAATTCTGCCAAGGCGTAACGGCGTATATATATAATAAGGTGTATGAAAAGCTTGGGGTGGAAGAGCGGTTGAAGGAACATCCCGAAGAGCGACTTACTGCTTCGGCTATCCTTTATAGCCGGACAAGGAATGAAGTCTGGATGGTGGGCGATTGCCAGGCAATCATCGCCGGAAAACTCTATGAGAACGACAAGCCTTATGAGGAGAAGATTGCCAGAAAGAGGGTAGAGTTGATAGAGCAGGGCCTTTCGCCTGCTGAGGCTAGAAAGCAGATAGAACCTTTATTGATCGAGGCGATGCTTTCGGGGCAGAACCAGACCTATACGGTTATTGATGGATTTCCTATCTATCGGGAGGGAGTGAAGGTTGTCTCTGTTTCAGATTCTTGTTCTGTTCAGGATTCTGTTCCTGCATCAGATTCTGTCCCTTGCTCTGACTCCGTTTCTGCATCAGGTACAATTCCATCTTCTTCCTCCGAGATTGTATTGGCGAGCGATGGCTATCCGTTCCTGAAGCCAACCTTGGCAGCGAGCGAGGCGGCATTGGCAGAGCAGATTGCCAACGACCCTCAGAACATCCATTCCTTTATTGCCACCAAGGGCATCGTAGAGGGCAATAAGAGCTTTGATGATAGAACTTATATCCGATTTGTTTATTGCCAGTAAATAAAAAGCCGCAAATTTGTTTATTGGCAATAAACAAAATGGCTGATTTCGGCTGAAAAATAAAACACGGACAAATTGAATTTGTCCGTGTTATTTTTTTAGCATGAAATCATAAAGAAATGCAAGGATTTCCATCCGGTAGGCGATGTATTCCCAAGAAGAAAACGATGACTTCTGCCCTGACAAACGGTGAGTTTTGGGGGAGAAAACTATGAGTTAGTTTTGTTAACATTGAAATTTTTCGATGAAAACCTTTGCATATATGCATTTTTCTTCGTAACTTCGCAGCGGAATATAAAGAAGAAAAGCTATGGAAGAGATTAGAAAATATCCGGTGGGCATACAAACCTTCTCTGAGATACGAGAAGAAAACTATGTGTATGTGGATAAAACTAAGTATATTGTGGATTTCATAAGAAATGGATCCAAATATCTGTTTCTGAGTCGCCCAAGACGATTCGGAAAGTCTCTTTTTGTCTCTACGCTTCAGGCTTATTTTGAAGGAAGAAAGAATCTGTTTGATGGACTTGCCCTTGGGGATTATGAGAAGGAATGGGTAAAGTATCCGGTTTTTCATTTTGATATGAGTACGGCAAAGCACATGAATCCTGCTGATTTAATCAATGAATTGGAAGGTAAGCTAAGCCAGTTGGAACAAATCTATGGTACGGAAGATTGGGCTATTAAGGCTAATCAGCGTTTGGAATGTCTGGTAAAACGTGCTTATAAGCAGACGGGGCAGAAGGTAGTCATTCTCATTGATGAGTATGATGCTCCATTGCTGGATGTCGTGCATGAGAAGGAAAATCTGGTAGAACTCCGTTTGATCATGAAGAACTTCTATAGTCCTATTAAATACTTGGACCCTTGGTTGCGTTTCGTCTTTATCACAGGTATTACCAAGTTCTCTCAATTAAGTATCTTTAGTGAAATCAACAATCTGGATAATATCAGCATGTTCGACCAGTATTCTGCTATCTGCGGTATTAGTAAGACGGAACTTCTGAATGATATGAAGCCAGATGTGGAGTTGTTGGCAAAGCATTTAGGCAGAACCTTAGAAGAGACAATAGGTGAACTTACGTCATATTATGATGGCTATCATTTCAGTGATCATTCAGAAGATATATTCAATCCTTTCAGTCTTGTGAAGGCCTTGAAGAATAAAAAGGTTTCGGCTTATTGGTTCAGTTCCGGTACGCCAAGTTATCTCATCAAGACTTTGCAGAAGTATCATGTGGGAGTGATGGATATTGAGCAGAAAAGTGTAGGGGTTGATGACTTTGATGTTTCGCCAGAGCAGATGACTTCAGCGCTTCCTTTGCTCTACCAGAGTGGTTATCTTACCATCAAGAAGTATAATCCGCTATTGCAATGCTATCAGCTGGACTATCCTAACAGGGAAGTGCGCATAGGAATGTTGAAATCGCTTGCGCCAAACTATCTGTCTCCAATTCAATTGGATAATAATAGTTTTATCTTTGCCTTTTTGGAACAGCTCTATAGCAACAACATGGATGGCGCCTTGCAGAAGATGCAAGCTTATCTTGCTAGTATCTCCAACCGTCTGTCTAATAAAAACGAGAAGGATTTTCAAACGGTGTTCTATCTCATCTTCAACCTCTTGGGTGCTTATATCCTGGTGGAAGAAGATAGTGCAATAGGTAGGGCTGATGCCGTTCTGCACATGCCTGATACTGTGTATGTGATAGAACTGAAATACGATAAGTCGGCAGAAGAGGCTCTGAGGCAGATAGACGATAAGGGATATCTGATACCTTATTCGGCAGATGGAAAGCGATTGGTTAAAGTGGGAATCAATTATGATAGCCAAAAGCGAACGATAGGGGATTGGAAGATTGAAGAAACATAAAAAATAGAAGATTTTGAAGGAAAGCCTCGGCTACTAAGATGTAGTCGGGGCTTTTTGAAATTTGTTTTATGAAGATACTACGTATATCCCCCTTCCCAATCGTATTATTAGCAAAAACAAAAGAAATGTAACCTATGTAAGCAAGGCTTCTGGCAAGATGGAGAAGACTTCGCCAGCCAAGACGGGTTGCAACATAGCCAGCGTAAACCGACAGATAATGGGCATTGCCCGAGATGCAGCCCGCGTCTATGCCGCAACCGGTGATGATGTCGCAGCATGCCTTCAAGGTGATGGCTTTATCTCCTGAGGTAAGCGCTGAACAGCCTGCGAGCAAGAAACTCTCGGAACAGAAGATTTCCTATCAGAAAGAATCTGATGCGAAAGCAGGGAATCTGGGCAATATGACTTACGCTACAGTAAGCTTCATTGAGCCGGAAATACAGGCAGAGCAGCAGCGTACTACAGCCATCGTGCAGACCAGCGATAAGGGCGGTTATTACATCGACGTATTCCGCAGCCGAAAGAAGGAAGGGGGCGACAAGACCCACGATTACTTCTATCACAACCTGGGACAGGAGATGAAGGTTATGGATGCGGCAAGCGATAAGGCGCTCGATATGAAACCTACTGAGGAACTCGCTTTTGCCGGCAATCATCTCTATGCTTATTCCTATATATATAATAAGGTAAGCGCTGAAATGACCTCTTCTGTCAAGACCCAGGTGGATGAAAACCGCACCATCGACCGATACCAGAGCGGTAAGAAAAATGTAGCTTTCCTCATGCACAGTATGGGTCATCATCCCGCATGCAGTGAGATAGATGCCAGTATCATCTATGCCGACTATTATTATCTTGAAGCGTTGAATAGGGCAAAAAAGATAGCTTTTTAGGTTTAAATTTTGTTAGGTTTATATGATAAGAGGCAACCCGTGAGGGCTGCCTCTTATTGTATGGCAGAGGCTCACGACTGCGTAGGCTAACGGAGTCGTATCCGTAGGCTTATCGAGTCGTCTGCGTCAGCTTATCGAGTCGTCTGCATCAGCTTATTGAGTCGTCTGCATCAGCTTATTGAGTCGTCTGCGTCAGCTTATCGAGTCGTCTGCGTCAGCTTATCGAGTCGTCTGTATCAGCTTATTGAGTCGTCTGCGTCAGCTTATTGAGTCGTCTGCGTCAGCTTATTGAGTCGTATCCGTAGGCTTATCGAGTCGTCAGCATCAGCTTATTGAGACGTCTGAACTCGCTAAACGAGCCACTTGAGTTAATATACTGAGCCACTTGAGTTAGCAAATTGAGCCACTTGAGTATTCTTTATCATATGCTTGCGTGCAAAATATATAAAATAAGTAAGGCCTACCAGTACATCCTGACAGCCCTATTACGTTAGTATGTTATGTAAAATTTGTTCTGATGGTCAATCTGTTTATTCTAATTCATAGTTTTATCCAGGAGATATTATAGTAATTCGCACACTTACGTTTTCTTGTTTTATTCGTAATTTAAGTTAATTGATGAACTTTTATTTGGCTGTTTGTTTATAAAAGCTTATATTTGCGTAGGAAATAGATAAATAAGATGATTTATGAAGAAATATCTTTTTTTGTTGTTTTTAGCTCTTTTGAGTATAAGTAGGTCTTTTGGTGAAAATCATCAGACAGATTGCCCTATGCTGTGGAAAGTTTCAAAAAAAGGATTAGCCCATGATTCTTTTTTGTTTGGAACTTGTCATACAGGTGTACATGATTATACGATAGGAGAATTGTATGAAATATTTCCACGATTAAAGCATATAATGAAGGATGTTGATTGTGTGATGACAGAAATAAACCATAACCTGAAAGACTCTTTAGTAATAGCAGAATGTGTTAAGGCTGCCGAGATAGGCATGGCTGCATATCTACCGAATGCTCTAAATTCTATGCCAGATACAATCACCTTCGAAAGCTTGTATGATGATACTAATATGGCGAAAGAAGTTGATCAATTTCTTGTAGAAGAGTATAATGTATATAATTATAAAGATCGAAAGCCGGCGTTTTGGTGGAGTCGTTTGAGGCATTTTTTTTATAATGATAAGTTTGTGCCTGGTAAAAATGTAGATGATTGCATTTATGAAGAAGCCTTGAGATTTAATAAGAAATATGTGGTTTTAGAAACTATTTATGAACAACGAAAAGATGTGGTTAATTCAGACACGCTTTATTTAGCCTATCCTTTGAGGAAACAGGCAAATATGCTGTATGACGAGATATTGAATATAAAGAATGATAGTATGCGAAAAGATGGTCGAGGTTTTAGGCTAATGTTAGATAGCATGTATCGGCTAAATAACTTTTGTAATATTGAGCAAAAACTCCAAGGACGTGGTGGTATGGGAGAAAACGAAAATTTGGTTGTCGTAAGAAATAAGAAGTGGCTTCCAAAGATAATCAAGAATATAACGTTGAATTCTTGTCTTGTTTCTTTTGGCTTAGCTCATTTGGGTGGACAAGCTGGACTGATAGAACTCTTGCGAAAAGAAGGTTATGTCTTGACACCAATTATTTAAATAAAATCGATTAGATATAAGGACTATTGAGCGGTTCCTTGGGAATAGCGATACTAAAAAGTATTAAATGTTTAATGGATTTGATGGTTTTATCTGACCATCAAACTTTATAAAATAAAAAATGATGGATAGAATTGTAAAACCAATATTTGTGATTTTGCTTTGGGTTTGTTGCGCAATAGTTATATCTGTACTTTCCAGTGCTGCTACCTTTTTTGTAATTGGTGGAAATGATATAGCGCATATACATATAAGCGGAATTATTGCTAACTTATTTTTTCTGTTAGGTTTTTGCTTACCTTACAAATTTTATCGTCCAATTGAAATCATTCCACGGAAAAAATTGAATGCTAATTATTCTGTAGGAGCAGTTGTTTGTGGTTTTGCTGTATTCGTTATATCCCATTTTTGGCTGCTTATGTTTGTCAAAGATATAGGAACTTCAGATTTATCCTTTACCGGGGTGTTATATAG
>ERZ894199.514-NODE-514-length-18028-cov-10.638569_pt1 | contig 18028 bp, 13 predicted proteins | sample MGYA00380285_ERZ894199 | MGnify/ENA primary metagenome ERZ894199 (study PRJEB32331, sample SAMN06328447) | human gut metagenome | biome: human gut microbiome; feature: stool | host: Homo sapiens | collected 2012-01-17 ... | reverse complement strand
GGATAGGACCTTGTAAGTTTATTCCTGCGGTTTCGCATGCCATAATAATTAAATGAAGAACTAACCTTTTATTACGGTTCGGGGATCTGGCTTAGTGAATTTGGTTCCGTTTGTCATGGGTGTTATAGGATTTACGGTTCTGGATGGTCAGCCGGTGGTGGATTCGCTGTTTCTGAGTATGGAGATGTATTTCCTGAATTATTCGGATTCACCGCCGAATATACTGATCGAGATCGCCAGATGGACAGCACCGCTTATGACGGCCAGCGGTGTTCTGATGTCGATATCAAAGATTCGTGGCAGGATATTGCAGTTGCTGCGGTATTACCGCGGAGACAGCATTGCCGTATACGGGGATAACATTCACCGAAAAGAAATGGTACAGGCATTGGGATCCTGCGGGATAGATGCCGGAGAAGACTGGGAGTGGGTGAAAGCGAAGAAATACCTGCTTCTTGGAAATGAGGACGAGAATTTTCAGTTTTACGGACAGCACAGAGAAGCATTTGCGGGGCATACCGTTTATCTGAAATCCGAAAATCTTGCGGCAGAGGGAATCCTGGATCCGCATTTACGCCTGTTTTGTCCGGAAGAAACGGCGGCCAGATTATACTGGAGAAGGAATTGCCTGTATGAAACCTCTTGTGCACACGGACATCGTTTGCAGATTGTATTTCTGGGATTCGGACTTCTGGGGGAAAAACTTCTGGAATCTGCAGACAGGATCCTTCTGCTCCCACAGAAAGGGCAGCTTGGAATGGCAGGAAAGCTTTTGGCATCTACAACGGGTACTGCTTTTGAAGTATTTACGGTGGAAGACGACGGATTTGAACTGTTATCGGGAAGAGAACGTCTGCATGTACTGGAATGGGAAAAAGAAGCATGGAACCCGGCCAACGTACTGGGAACAGAGATATTCGAGCATGCAATGAAATTGAATCTTCATTATGCACATCTGTACGGAGATGTGGAGGAAAATTCAGAAAATATGGAACTGGAATGGGGAAAACTGGACGGATTTACCAGATATTCCAATGTCAGTGCAGCCGATTATCATAAGATACGGGTACATATGATGAAGACAGACGGATGGAGCATGGATGTTACCAGTTTGAGCCCGGAACAGATGGAACTTCTGGCAGAACTCGAACATATCCGGTGGTGCAGGTATCATCAGTTTCACAACTGGCGAATGGGAATTCCGAAAAATGGTGTGAGAAAAGATGCCACGCTTCGGATCCACAAGGATCTGATACCATATGATGAATTGACGGAAGAAGAAAAGGAAAAAGATAAGGGTAATATCCGTATGTTGCTTAAGTTGTTTGCAGAAAGTTAGAAAGAAAGGTGAAAGCCGGAATCATCTGTCGTAGGGGTGGGACCGGCTTTTTATATTGCTATGTATTCGAAAAGAGCTGCCAGTGGCAGGACGTGTAGATCAAAGTATGCAAGAGAAGATGGAAATGGAAAGTTATAGGGAATACCCGAATGTAAAGTAGTGTCTACGTCATGAGAAATATTCTCAATATTTTCTCTTCCTGTTTTTAGAAAAATCATGTATTATAATAGTTAGACAAAGCTAACTAACGTGCATAAAAGGAGGCAATACATGAGTATAGTAATCGTAGGCGGACACGACAGAATGGTTCATCAATATAAAAAAATCTGTAAAGAATACAAATGCAAAGCGAAAGTATTCACACAGATGTCTGGAAATTTAAGTGAAAAGATCGGAAGTCCGGATCTGTTGATCCTATTTACCAACACAGTATCTCATAAGATGGTACACTGTGCAGTGACAGAAGCAGAAAAATGCAATGCACAGATTGTAAGATGCCATACAAGCAGTGGAAATGCATTAAATGAGATTCTTCAGAATGCCTGTACAGCATAAGTATCTGGAATGTGGGAAAGCCCACGTCAGATGCTGACACCTTTTCTTGATCTTTTTTAATCTAAAAACTCCATAAGGATAATCCTTGCATTTGGCTGATAATATGCGATATAATAAAAAACGCTTGACTTAAAACAAAGAGAGGTTTATGGAATGAAGAGAGAGACATTTGGATCAAGACTGGGCTTCATCCTTGTATCCGCAGGGTGTGCCGTTGGCATCGGAAATGTGTGGAAATTCCCATATATGTGTGGACAGTTTGGTGGAGCTGCATTTATCCTGATATATCTGGTATTTCTTCTGATCATGGGAATTCCGGTTATGGTCTGTGAATTTGGTGTCGGACGTGCGAGCAGACACAGTGTTGCCGCTGCATATGAGACACTGGAACCTAAAGGAACAAAGTGGCATATTACAAAATGGATCGGTATCATTGGATGCTATTTCCTGATGATGTTCTATACTACGGTTGGTGGATGGATGCTGTATTATTGTGTCAGAAGCTTCAGTGGAGATTTCGTAGGTGCGGATATGGAGACGGTATCGGCTGGATTTAGTGATATGCTTGGAAATATGCCGCTTATGACATTTTGGACGATTCTGATCTGTATCATTGGATTCGGTGTATGTGCATTTGGAATCCAGAAAGGTATCGAAAAAGTATCCAAGTTCATGATGACAGCATTGCTTGTGATCATGATCGTACTTGCGATCCACTCTGTGATGATGAAAGGTGCCGGAGCGGGAATCCGCTTTTATCTGATTCCTGATTTCAGACAGATGGCAGAGATCGGAATCGGAAACGTGGTTTTCGGGGCTATGAGCCAGGCATTCTTTACATTATCAATTGGAATCGGAGCGATGTTGATCTTTGGAAGTTATATGGAAAAAGATCAGCGTTTATTCGGAGAGGCTGTGAATATTACCGTGCTTGACACGGTCGTAGCGCTGATGGCAGGTTTCATTATTATTCCGGCATGCTTTGCATACGGAATTGAACCGGGAGCAGGCCCAAGCCTTATATTTATCACGATCCCGAATATTTTCGCGCAGGTGGCAGGCGGGCGTGTATGGGGAGGATTATTCTTCCTGTTCTTAAGCTTCGCTGCATTTACGACACTGGTTGCGGTATTTGAAAATATTATTTCTTTTGATATGGATTTATTCGGATGGTCAAGAAAGAAGAGTACACTGGTAAGTCTGATTCTGATCATTATCTTAAGTATGCCATGTGTTATGGGATTCAATGTATTGGCCGGATTCACTCCACTTGGAGAAGGATCGACAATCATGGATCTGGAGGACTTCATCGTATCGAATAACCTGCTTCCGCTTGGAAGTCTTGGCTATGTCCTGTTCTGTACAAAGAAGAACGGATGGGGATGGAACAGCTTCCTTGAAGAAATCAATCAAGGAGAAGGATGGAAGTTCCCGGCAGGAATCAAGGGTTATATGTCTTACGGACTGCCGCTCCTGATCATTATCATTTACCTGAAGGGATATTATGATAAATTTCAACCAATGGGAACGAAGACACTGATCGGTTGGATGATCGTGGCGTTCTTATTCCTTGCATTTGTGATCGGATGCTCTTGTGGAAAAAGTACTGCGGAAAAAGTGGACAAGTAAAGAAAAAAAGTAAAAAGATGTGGAAAAAGGATAAGTTCTTTTGTAAAGTGGAAAAGAACTTATCCTTTTTTTGTTCATCATACATTTGAAAGAAACTGCCGGTGGCAGATTCTATAAATAGTAAAGCATGCAAATGAAGTTAATTTTTCGCCTCGTAAGCAGCCTGGCGGACATCCGGGATCGCGATCAGTACAGGATATAATACTGCAGAGATAATCAGTCCGCCGATTCCCTGGATGATATTGGCAGGAATACTTGCGGCAGCACCGCTTCCATAAAGGAAGAATTCGCAGATAAAATATCCGCCGGCAACGAATACGATATCCGTGATACCGCCAAGAATGACTGCAATATAACGGTTTTTACCGGAACGGCACATCTTCTGGTAAATCAGTCCGGATACCAGTGCGACAAGCCCCTTGATCACCAGTGTGATCGGAACGTATACAAAATAGCCGCCGATCAGGTCAGACAGTGCAGAACCGATACCACCGGCAAGCATACCATATACAGGACCGAGGATGATACCTGCGAGGATTACGATTGCATCACCAGGATGGATATATCCGCTGGTTCCCGGTGTCGGAATGCGGATGGACATCGTAGCAACACAGGCCAATGCAGCAAATAATGCTGTCATAATTATTTTTTTCAGATTGGAATTCATAACCAAAACCCTCTTTCCTTTCGTAATTGTCATTACTTTACAATAGTAGTGGCATGAGATAAAGAGCCAGTTATGAGAAAAAACACCATACCAGTTTGAAAGCACATCACTTAATCAGCGGAAGATGACTGGGCTGCATGTTTTTTATATTGGCTGGGGGACATCCCCATATAACGTTTAAAAATCTGACCATAATATGCCGGTGAGGAAAATCCTACAAGTCCGGCAATCGTAGTAATATTCTCTCCATTCATAAGAAGTGGAAGACTGTTCTGGATCCGTGTAGACAGCAGGTAGTCGAAGATGGTCATCCGCATATACTTTTTGAAAAAGCGGCAGCATTCACTTTTGCACAGTCCGGCGTGAGAGGCAATATCTTCGAGACCAAGTTCTTCCGAGGCATGTTCTTGAATATAAGAAAGAATGTCTTTCAAACGTTGCAGATGCTTCTGTGGCTGTGGTGTATCCTGGGCAATCTGGACATAATGCAGATAAAGTCTGTGCCAGATCTCACAGAGCAGGAGGTGGACACGGAATTCATAGTCAGGTAATTCCGGCTGTTCTGACATGCTTTCATATCCAGAAGCGGAAGAAGATTGAACATGGCAGGTCAATCTATATATTTCTTTTATGTATTCAATAATTTCATTCTGCCACGAAATCTCTGGCTTTAATACAAGTGAAGACCAGAATTCGTTGGAAGTGATAAAATCGACATATTTGGTCTGCAGGATACTGTTCTCGTAGCCATAGATGAATTTGGGATGAAATGTGACAGAGATATAATTACAGTCCTGGTCATCAATCATATATCCGGCATGTAAAGCATTACTGTTGCAGAATATCCCTTCGCCTTCTGAGATAATATAACGCTGGTCGTTGACGACATATTCCATCTGTCCGGATACGAACCATGTAAGTTCGATCTCCGGATGCCAGTGCCACATGAAGGAATGCTGTTCATAAGACTGTATTGCCTCTGGGGATACCTGAACGGGGAAAGTGTAACTTCCGTGTTCTTTTACTTCTTTTTTGTTTTTTTCTGTAAGAATCTGAATACCTTTCATATCATCCTCCGTATATAAAAGTCAAAAACAAATAAAATCTCAATATTCTTATAAAATATGCCAATATTCTTATTGTGAGAATTTGCATATCTCATTATGATTATATTATAGCAATAACAGAAGACAGTCAACTACAAAAAAGTATGTAAGTGGATGTTAAAGAAGGCCTGAAACTTAAGGTACGAAAGAAAAAATGATAAAAATGTATTACAAATGGAGGTAATGGAATGCAGAAAGAGCAATTGATCGCAAAATTTCAGGAATTATACGGAGAAGGCGGGGAAATCCGTACTTATTTTGCACCGGGACGAGTAAACCTGATCGGAGAACATACAGATTATAACGGAGGTCATGTATTCCCATGTGCACTGACAATGGGAACATGGGCAGTGGTAAGGAACAGAGAAGACAGAAAATTAGGTTTCTTCTCTTTGAACTTTGAAAAGCTTGGAATCATTGAGACAAGTCTCGATGAATTGATTCCGAGTAAAAATGCCGGATGGACGAATTATCCGAAGGGAGTAATGTGGGCATTCGAAAAGAGAGGGTATGAACTGACACATGGAATGGATATCCTGATCTATGGAAATATTCCGAATGGTTCTGGACTTTCTTCTTCCGCATCACTGGAAGTGCTGACAGGACTGATGTTAAAAGATACATTTGGATTTGAAGATCTCTCCATGATTGATCTTGCATTGATCGGACAGTATTCGGAGAATAATTTCAATGGATGCAACTGTGGAATTATGGATCAGTTCGCAAGTGCGATGGGTAAGAAAGATCATGCAATTTTCCTGGATACCAATACATTAAAATATGAATATGCACCGGTCGTTCTTGAAAATGCGAAGATCGTGATCATCAACAGTAAGGTAAAGCACAGTCTGGTTGATTCTGCTTACAATGACAGAAGAAATGAATGTGAGACTGCATTAAAGGAACTTCAGAAGGTTACAGATATAAAGACACTTGGAGATCTTACAGAGGACGGATTCGAACAGTACAAGGATGCGATTAAAGATCCGGTCAGACAGAAGCGTGCGAAACATGCGGTATATGAGAATCAGAGAACTATTCGTGCAGTAGAAGCACTCCGTAATAACGATGTGAAATTATTTGGACAGCTTATGAATGCATCTCATGAGTCACTTCGTTATGATTATGAAGTGTCCTGTGAAGAGATAGATATTCTGGTAGATCTGGCGCAGGCAATGCCGGGGGTTATCGGTTCACGTATCACCGGAGGCGGATTCGGCGGATGTACGGTCAGCATCGTTGAAGAAGGAACGGTAGATAAGTTTATCGAGGAGATTGGAAAGACATATAAAGAAAAAGTCGGACATGAAGCAGAATTCTATGTAGTAGATATCGGTGACGGCGCAAAGATTGTATAAATTCACAGAATAGAAAAAAGAACGGAAGGATCAGAATATGTTGTATGAAAATATTAAGAAACTGGTAGAATATGGTATTCAGACCGGACTGACACCGGAATGTGAGAGAATTTACACAACAAATTTATTGTTAGAATTATTCCAGGAAGATTCATATGAAGATGTAGAAATCGACAGCAGTTCCATCGAGCTGGAAGCAGTTCTGGAAGGATTACTGGATGAGGCGGTAAAAAGAGGAATCATTGAAGACAGTATCGGATTCCGTGATCTTTTCGATACGAAGATCATGAATTGTCTGGTACCAAGACCGGCTCAGGTACAGAAGACATTTGCGGAAAAATATGAAGAATCTCCGGAAACTGCGACAGAATATTTCTACAAATTAAGTCAGGACAGCAATTATATCCGCAGATACCGTGTGAAGAAAGATATGAAGTGGAAAGTGGATTCCCCATATGGAGAAATTGACATCACAATCAATCTTTCTAAGCCGGAAAAGGATCCAAAGGCGATCGCAGCGGCAAGAAATGCAAAGAATACAGCATATCCGAAATGTCAGCTTTGTATGGAAAATGAAGGATATGCAGGACGGTTGGATCATCCGGCAAGAGAAAACCACAGAATTATTCCGATTGAGATTGCTGGAGGAAAATGGGGATTCCAGTATTCACCCTATGTGTACTATAACGAGCATTGTATTGTATTTAACGGACAGCATATTCCGATGAAGATTGATAAGAAAGCGTTTGAGAAATTATTTGATTTCGTAAAGTTATTCCCACACTATTTTCTGGGATCCAATGCAGATCTTCCGATCGTTGGAGGCTCTATCTTAAGTCATGATCACTTCCAGGGGGGACATTATACATTTGCAATGGCAAAAGCACCGATTGAGATTCCAGTAGAGATTCCTGGATATGAGGATGTGGAAGCTGGAATTGTAAAATGGCCATTGTCTGTAATCCGTATCCGTCATAAAGATGAAAAACGTCTGATCGAACTGGCAGATCACATTCTCGGATGCTGGAGAGGCTATACTGATGAAGAGGCCTTCATCTATGCAAATACAGACGGGGAACCACACAATACCATTACCCCGATTGCAAGAAAACGTGATGGATTGTTTGAACTGGATCTGACTCTTCGGAATAATATCACAACCGAAGAACATCCACTTGGCGTTTATCATCCACATGCAGAGTATCATCATATTAAAAAGGAAAATATCGGACTGATCGAAGTTATGGGACTTGCGGTGCTTCCATCCAGATTAAAAGAAGAGCTGGAGATTCTTGCGGATTATCTGGTTCAGAAAAAAGATATCAGAAGTAATGAAAAGATTGCAAAGCATGCGGACTGGGCAGATACATTTTGTAAAAAATATGATGGGATTACAGAAGAAAATGTAATGGATATATTGAAAAAAGAAGTCGGTGAAGTATTTGTACATGTACTTGAGGATGCCGGAGTGTATAAATGTACAGAAAAGGGAAGAGAAGCATTTTTAAGATTTGTAAAAACATTATAAGATGTTAGAAAAACGTCAAAAATCAGAAGGGATGAAAAGCCCGGAAGATTTTTGGCGTTTTGTCATGTTTGAGTTGTTATGGTGAAAATGTAATAAAATTTTACGTAAATATAAAGTGCTGATTGTGAATAGAGATAGTAGATGCTATAATGAAAATATAGTTTTTCGGGAAAAAGTATATTAAAAGAAAAATAAAATTTCAGGAGGAAACTTATATGAGATATGAAATCAAAGGAGACACATTACCGGTAGTTATCTGCTATCTGGAGGGCGGAGAGAAGATGATCACAGAAGGAGGCGGAATGTCTTGGATGTCACCGAATATGAAGATGGAGACGACCACGAATGGAGGAATCGGCAAGGCATTTGGAAGAATGTTTTCCGGTGAGCATATATTCCAGAATATTTATACCGCACAAGCTGGTAAGGGGATGATTGCATTTGCATCGTGCTTTCCTGGATCCATCAAAGCATTTGAAATCGGACCGGGGCGCGAGATGGTATTCCAGAAAAGTGCATTCCTTGCAAGCGAAGCAGGGGTAGAATTGTCTGTGTTCTTTAATAAGAAGTTCAGCTCTGGATTATTTGGCGGAGAGGGATTTATCATGCAGAAGGTATCTGGTCAGGGAACTGTATTTGCTGAGTTTGACGGACATGTAGTGGAGTATGAATTGAACGCCGGACAGGAAATTGTCGTAGATACTGGACATCTGGCTGCAATGGATGCTTCATGCCAGATAGAGATTAAGAGCGTACCGGGTGTGAAGAATATGTTATTTGGCGGAGAAGGAATCTTTAATACAATAATTCACGGACCTGGAAAAGTGTGGCTTCAGACAATGCCGATCAGTAATGTGGCAGGAGCATTGCGCCCATATATGCCATCATCCGGAAAATAGAAAGGATGCATAATTACAATGAGAACAAGAAACATTCATAAAGCCGCACTAACAGATGCAGTCACACCGTTGGAGGAAGCCGGAAAGGAAATTGCATATCAGGCAGCGGTGGAAGGGATCGTGCTTCTGGAGAATGACGGATGTCTTCCGTTAAATCCGGGAAAAATTGCACTATACGGAGCCGGTGCCAAAATGACGATCAAAGGAGGGACCGGTTCAGGAGAGGTCAATGAACGGCATGCAGTATCGATCCTGGAAGGAATGGAATATGCGGGATTCAAGATTACAACGATGAACTGGATTGATGATTATGATCAGAGTTTTCAGGAAGGAGAACGCGCGTACGCAGAAGAATTTCGCAAGAAACTAAGTCCGAAGAATCTGTCGGATTTTATGAATCTGATGAGCAGTCCATACCGCTATCCATATGGAAGAGCAGTGCTGCAGGAAGATGTAGAAAAATCAGAGACCGATACCTGCATTTACGTCATTTCGAGACAGGCAGGAGAAGGTGCTGACCGTAAACTCAGTGAGAATGAATACGGTCTAGCAGAGATAGAACGAGTAAATTTGACATTTTGTGCGGAACAATATGAGCATATGATCGTAGTGATCAATGTAGGAGGGCAGTTTGACCTGAATTTTCTGCATGAGATTCCGAACATCAATGCGGTGATCTTCATGGGACAGCTTGGAACGATGGGCGGGCAGGCAGTTGCGGATATAGTCTGCGGAAAGCATACACCGTCCGGGAAACTTACAGATACATGGGCAAAGCATTACCGGGACTATCCGGCGTCAGATGATTACAGTTATCTGAATGGGAATCTCGATGAAGAGTATTACCGGGAAGGGATCTATGTCGGATACCGGTATTTTGATACATTTCATGTAGCACCAAGATATCCGTTTGGATATGGACTATCGTATACAGAGTTCGAAATGCATCTTGCAGGTATGAGGCTGGAAAGAACTACCGTCGAGATATCCGTAGATGTAAAGAATAAAGGCGAAGTATACAGCGGAAAAGAAGTGGTACAGATCTATGTAAGCTGTCCGGATGGTGAACTGAAAAAAGAAGCACAGCGATTAACTTCATTTGCCAAGACAAAGAATCTGAAACCGGGAGAGGAAGAACGGATCGTATTACAATTTGATCTGCGTGATCTTACAAGTTACAGGGAAAAAGATGCTGCCACTGTTCTGGAACCGGGCGAATATGTCGTGCGAGTCGGTAATTCCAGCAGGAATACAAGAGTATGTGGAATATTAAAACTGGAAACGGAAATAATTACAGAGAAACATTCTCATATCTGTAAGGTACCGTTAAGGGTGACAGAACTGGAATGGCAGGAAGAAAAGGAACTTCTTCATGCAGCCGGTGACTGCAGACAGAACTGGGGAAGAACCTGTGAAATAATCATCGACGATGTGGAAAAAATTCAGAGCTTTCAGATCGAACCGGGGATTATTCCGGAAACGAAGCATGAGTATGGCCCGGTGGAGATCTATTCTTCGGAAGAGACTGACAGGATCTTAGAGTCATTAACGCTAAGAGATATGGCGGAGCTGGTTGTGGGCGGAGGCATGTCCGGACATCGATTCTTTGAAGCACCGGGAGCAGCAGGCGTGACGACTGGAAATCTGACTGCAAAGGGAATTCCAAATGTCGTTATGGCGGATGGACCTGCGGGACTCAGGCTTCATAAGATATCGTCTGTATCTATAACGGGTAAAGTAAAAGGAATAGAACCAAATATCTCTTTTATGAAATATCTTCCCGAACCGGTAAAGAAAGTAATGCTTGGCAATCCGGACAGCAAGAATCTTCTGTATCAGTTTACAACGGCATTTCCGGTGGGAATTTCTCTGGCATCGAGCTGGAATCTGCAGCTTGCAGAAGAGGTCGGGAATGCAGTGGGAAAAGAGATGGAAGCTTATGGTGTAACTTACTGGCTGGCACCGGGCATGAATATACACCGCAACCCTTTATGTGGACGTAACTTTGAATATTTCTCTGAAGATCCATTACTTACGGGTAAATTTGCGGCAGCAATTACAAAAGGAGTTCAGAAGAACCGTGGATGTTATGTTACATTAAAGCATTACTGCTGTAATAATCAGGAAGACAACCGTAATAAGATGAATGCTAACGTAAATGAAAGAGCACTTAGGGAAATCTATCTGAAAGGATTTGAAATTGCGGTGAAAGAATCGCATCCGGGAGCTGTGATGAGCAGCTATAATAAGGTAAACGGCAAATACGTCAACAACAGCTATCGTCTGCTGACGCAGGTACTGAGGAATGAATGGGGATTTGATGGTTTCGTTATGACTGACTGGTTCGCAACCGGAAGAAAATACGGTGATCCGGCACATGCGATTGCATCAGGCAACGACCTGATTATGCCAGGCAGTTCCGGAACCGTAGATGACATCGTAAAAGCAGTTTCCAAAGGTATTATTCTGGAAGAAGATGTAAAAAGGAGTGCGGCCAACGTGTTGAAAGGAATCATCAGCAGCCGTATCTACCAGGGGTATTTAAGGAAGCAGAGAGAAAGCGGAGTATAATCAGTAAACAGATACACACTATATTCACAAAAGTTGACTTCGAACGAAGTGAGAGGAGAAACTTGGGAATATAGTGTGTATCTGTTTGCGTCCGGGGAAAAACAATATTTTTGTTCAACAGTTAAACTTTAATTCATCAAATAAACATTTTTTTTCCACATACTTTTCAAACATCCCCCTTATATTGTTAACAGATTGAGTTTAACAGGAGGAAGGAAATTTGATAGAAGTAAAGAATCTTACCAAACGTTATGGTAACCATCTGGCGGTAGATCATCTGAACTTCACCGTAGAATCCGGTAAAATCTATGGATTCTTAGGACCAAACGGTGCAGGAAAATCTACGACCATGAACATTATGACCGGTTACCTGGGAGCTACAGAGGGACAGGTGCTGATCGATGGACACGACATTTTAAAGGAGCCGGAAGAAGCCAAGAAGAATATCGGTTATCTGCCGGAAATTCCGCCGTTATATATGGAAATGACGGTGCGGGAATATCTGGAATTCGCTGCAGAATTAAAAGGAATTAAAAAAGACAAAAGAGAGCCGCAGATAGAAGAAGTTATAAGACTTGCAAAGCTGAGAGACGTAGAAAACCGGCTGATCCAGAACCTGTCAAAAGGTTATAAGCAGAGAGTCGGACTTGCACAGGCAGTTCTGGGATTCCCGGAGATCATTATCCTGGATGAGCCGACAGTAGGCCTTGACCCGAAGCAGATCATCGAAATCCGTGAACTGATCAGGAAGCTTGCGAAGAAACATACCGTGATCTTAAGTTCTCACATTCTTGCGGAAGTAAGGGAAGTCTGTGATTATATCATGATCATATCCGGAGGGAAGCTGGTCGCCAGTGATACGACCGAGAATCTGGAGAATATGATGAGTGGCAAAGGTCAGATCGAGGTGGAAGCAAAGGTTTCCAGGGATGAGATGGATCATATTATCCGCCGGACAGGAAAGATCAAAGAAGTAAAATACCGCACCAGTGCGAGCGGCATTACAACTGCGCAGATTATAGCAAAAGGCGGGGAAGATATCAGAGAAGAGTTATTCCTTGCATTTTCCCATGCAGATGTACCGATGCTTACCCTGAATCAGAGTAAGACAACACTGGAAGAGATATTCCTGGAGCTGACACAAGGGTCAGGCAATAGAATGATAAAGGAGGAGAAGTAAGATGAGAGCCATCTATAAAAGAGAGTTAAGATCCTATTTTCATTCTATGATAGGATATGTATTTATCGCTTTCCTGGTAGCTTATACGGGAATCTATTTCCTAGCGTATAACCTGAACTATGGATATCCGTACTTTTCTTATGTATTGTCAGGGATTCTGTTCGTATACCTGGTAGCAATTCCGATCCTGACGATGCGTTGCTTTGCAGAAGATAAGAAGAATAAGACGGATCAGATGTTACTGACAGCACCGGTCAGCCTGTTCGAGATCGTGCTTGGAAAATATCTTGCAATGGTAACGATCACGGCTGTACCGTGTGTGATCTATCTGATCTTTCCACTGATCATTAAAGCGCAGGGGACGGCATACATTAAGGTAGACTATTTGGCAATCCTTGTGTTCTTCTTACTCGGATGCGTATATATTTCCATTGGAATGTTTGTCTCTTCATTGACAGAAAGTGTGATCATTGCGGCAATCGGCGCATTCGGTATCCTGCTTCTGACTTATCTCTGGAGCGGCATCCTGAACTTTATCCCTTCGGCGGCATGGGCAAATGCATTGGCAGTTGCGGTGTTGTTGACGCTGGTCGTACTTGCAGTCTGGAATATGACGAAAAATGTCGTGATCAGCGGGGTACTGGAACTGATCGTACTGGCAGGAACACTGATTACTTACTTTGTAAAGAAAACAGTGTTTGAAAGTCTGCTTTCCACAGTACTTGGCAAACTGGAACTGACAGAAGTATTTTCCAATATTGCCGATAACCATCTTCTGGATGTGAGCGGGATTATATTGTACCTGTCACTGATCGTCTTGTTCTTCTTTTTGACGATGCAGATGATTCAGAAGAGACGTTGGAGTTAGGAGGAGCATAATGTTAGAAAAAATCAAGAAGTCATTCCGGAGTGCATCATCGAAAAACGGAAGTTACAGTGTGGGAATGATCGCACTTGTGATCTGCATGGTGATCGTTGTCAATCTGATCGCAGGTCAGCTTCCGGAGAATGTTAAGAGCATAGATATCAGTGATAACAACATTTACGGAGTATCAAAGACTAGTAAAAAGGTATTGAACAAACTGGATAAAAAAGTAACATTTAAAATCTATGCAGAAAAAGATTCGACAGATACAAGGATCAAATCATTTATCAAGAAATATACGGCATTGTCTGATAAGATCAGTGTAACATGGATCGATCCGGTCCTGCATCCGGCAGCACTTACGAAAGCAGGAGTAGAGAAAGATACGATCGTAATCTCCTGCAAAGATACCGGAAAAACGAAATCTGTTTCTTTTGATGATATTTTAGTTTCGGATTCTTATTCCTACTATACGACAGGAAGCAGTTCTGCATCTGAATTCGACGGAGAAGGTCAGTTTACAAGTGCGATCAATTCGGTTACAAGTGAACAGACAGAGAAGATGTATTATACAACAGGACACGGAGAAGCAGCATTTTCAGATTCTGTGACAAAACTGTTCAGTAAGAATAATCTGACGACAGATGAAGTGAATCTGATGATGACAGGTGAAATTCCTGATGATTGTGATCTGTTATTCATGGATGCTCCATCAAAAGACATTTCCGATGATGAGAAAACATTACTTCTGAATTACCTGAAAAAGGGCGGAAAGGTATTTATCATTCTTGGAGATCCTGAGGATGAGACACCGAATCTGGATGAAGTGCTGAAAGAATATGGTATGCAGGAAGCGGACGGTTACATCGCAGATATGCAGAGAAGCTACCAGGGCAACTATTATTATATTTTCCCGGAGATCACAGCAACAGACGATCTGGCCAATAATCTGGAATCCGAGATGGTTCTGATGATCAATGCACATGGTCTGACTACAACAGATCCGGCAAGAGATACGATCACAACAACGGCGTTTATGCAGACATCAGATAATTCCTATGCAGTGACAGAGGATAAGCAGGAAGAGGGAACCTATACATTAGGAGCAGTTGCGACTGAGCAGATTACATCTGATGATTCATCCGACAGCAGCTCATCCCAAACCAGCCGTCTGACGGTAATTTCTTCAGAAAGCATGATCAATTCACAGATTACAGATACTTACACAACACTGGAGAACCTGGATCTGTTCATGAATGCGGTGACAGCTAACTTTGACAAGACAAAAAATATAGCAATCAAGGCGAAGAGCCTGGAGGTAAGCAACAATACGATGCAGCATGCGGGAATCATCAGCATCCTGACAATCTTCGGAATTCCGCTTGTAATCCTGATCTATGGATTCATGCGCTGGTGGAAGAGAAGAAAAGTGTAAATTAAGAAGATTTATGGACAGAAAAGGGGAAATTTGATGAAACAGAAAAAGACAATGCTCATCATGGTGATTGTGCTTGCGGTCTTGCTTGCGCTGTACGGAGGATTAAAAGCCTGGAACAGTCACAGTGAGAAGCAGAAGAAGGCAAAAGAGGACAAAGAAAAAGTCAGCCTGGTAGATGTAAAGAGTCTGAAGTCATTTTCCTATGAAAGCGGCGGAAGCAAGATGAGCTTTACCAAAGATGATGGCGAATGGGTATACGATGAGGATGACGGGGTACGTCTGAATCAGAGTACGATCAAGAGCACGGCAAAAGAGATTACTGGACTGACAGCGGTCCGCAAGCTGAGTGATCCGGATGAGAAAGCAGATTATGGACTGGACAGTTCGGATTACACCGTTACCTACACGGCAAAGGATGGAACCAAAGGAACGATTGAAATCGGCGATGCAGCCGGAGACAATTATTATGCGATGATCCAGGATTCGGATGCAGTATATACCATTTCAAGTACGCTGGTATCGGATCTGGTATTCGATCTGTCATCCCTGACGGAGAACGACACACTGCCATCGATCAGCAGTGGTAACCTGAAGAAGGTCGAAGTTACACAAAATGGTGAGACCACGACTTATAAGAAAAAGAAGCAACGCAGTGAACTTGCCGGTGGCTGGGGAACCATCTCGCTTACCCAGTGTGCAGACTATAATGTCAAAGATCTTGCAAAATATGGTCTGGATGAAGCAAACCGGATCACGGTGACGGCAACTTATAAAGACAGTACTTCCGGAGATAAGAAGACCTGTACCGTTTATATTGGGAATGAAAATGGTGATAACCGCTATGTACAGCTCAAAGATTCCAATATGGTATATGAGGTTGGAAGTTCGATCGTAGAAAATATGATGTCGGTAGATAAATAAAACATATCGATAGAAAGAAAAAAGACGGGAGCGGCACAGAAAATGTGTCTTCCGCCTTTTTCTGATTTTTGAGAAAAATGACGAAAAGTTTTCACATAATTTACAATACATTTATTGCCTGAAAGTATAAAAAATGGTATATTATTAATAGGTTTGTTGTGAAAATATACAAAAAACCCGGAAAAGAAATAGGTAGGAGTGATAAAAAATGTATCAGGAAGAATACAAACGCTGGCTTGCAGCAGATCTTGAAGATGCAGATCTGAAGCCGGAATTGTCAAAAATTGAGGGAAACGATGATGAAATTAAGGAACGTTTTGCAGTAGCACTGAAATTCGGAACAGCCGGACTTCGCGGTGTGCTTGGAGCAGGAACGAACCGTATGAATATTTATGTAGTACGTCAGGCAACACAGGGACTGGCTAACTGGGTAAAGACACAGGGCGGAACACAGACTGTAGCAATCAGTTATGACAGCCGTTTAAAGAGTGATGTATTTGCCAAGACAGCAGCAGGTGTACTTGCAGCAAATGGGATCAAAGTAAGAATCTACGATGCACTGATGCCGGTACCGGCACTTTCATTTGCAACACGTTATTATAACTGTAATGCAGGTATTATGGTAACAGCTTCTCATAACCCTGCAAAATACAACGGATACAAAGCATACGGACCGGACGGATGCCAGATGACAGATGATGCAGCCGCAATTGTATACGAAGAGATCCAGAAGACAGACGTTCTGACCGGAGCAAAATATATGTCATTTGCAGAAGGTGTAGAAGAAGGACTGATCAGATTTGTAGGAGATGACTGTAAGAGAGCACTTTATGATGCGATCGAATCCCGTCAGGTTCGTCCGGGACTGTGTAAGACAGCCGGATTAAAACTGGTATACAGCCCATTAAATGGATCAGGTCTTGTTCCTGTAACACAGGTATTAAAAGATATCGGAATCACAGATATCACAATCGTTCCGGAGCAGGAATATCCAAATGGATACTTTACAACATGCAGCTATCCAAACCCAGAGATCTTTGAGGCACTGGAGCTTGGACTGAACCTTGCAAAAGAGTCAGATGCAGACCTTATGCTTGCAACTGACCCAGATGCAGACCGTGTAGGTATTGCAATGAAGTGCCCGGATGGATCTTATGAATTAGTAAGCGGTAACGAAGTCGGAGTACTTCTTCTGGATTACATATGTGCAGGACGTATCGAGAAAGGTACCATGCCTGAAAAAGCAGTAGCAGTCAAATCTCTCGTATCTACACCACTTGCTGATGCAGTAGCAGCTCATTACGGAGTAGAATTAAGAAACGTACTGACAGGATTCAAATGGATCGGAGACCAGATCGCACAGTTAGAGGCAGCAGGCGAAGTAGACAGATTCATCTTTGGATTTGAGGAAAGCTACGGATACCTTGCAGGACCATATGTACGTGACAAAGATGCTGTTATCGCATCTATGCTGATCTGTGAGATGGCAGCTTACTACAGAAGTATCGGCAGCTCTCTGAAACAGAGACTGGAAGAGATTTACGCAGAGTATGGACGTTACCTCAACAAGATCGACAGCTTCGAATTCCCAGGACTGAGCGGAATGGACAAGATGTCTGGAATCATGCAGAATCTGCGTGAGAATGCACCGGCAGAGATCGCTGGATACAAGGTAACAGAAGTAACGGATTATACTAAGACAGAAGAAACAGGACTTCCTGTAGCAAATGTATTAGTTTACAAGCTTGAGAACAATGAGACCGTGATTGTTCGCCCATCAGGTACAGAGCCTAAGATCAAGATTTACTACACAACACTTGGTAAAGATCTTGCTGAGGCACAGGCTGAGAAGGACAAACTTGCTGATGCAGTGAAGCCGATTATGGCATAGGAGTTTTTAAATTTAAAAATAAGTGTACAGTTCTTTTGGAAGAAAGGATTGTACACTTATTTTTTATACCAGAGTATGTAG
>ERZ894199.510-NODE-510-length-18104-cov-11.597152_pt1 | contig 18104 bp, 10 predicted proteins | sample MGYA00380285_ERZ894199 | MGnify/ENA primary metagenome ERZ894199 (study PRJEB32331, sample SAMN06328447) | human gut metagenome | biome: human gut microbiome; feature: stool | host: Homo sapiens | collected 2012-01-17 ... | reverse complement strand
CAACGCGTTGCGCTGAGTCCTGAGGCTGTTGCAATGAAAATGATAATCAAGGACCACCTTTAAATAAAGGCTCTGTCACAACAAATGGTTGATTTTTGACGAGAAATAGCGTATAATAATAGTAAGAAACAGTACCACCGAAGGAGGTAATTGGATATGCCTACTATCAAAGACGCATTAGATATTATCGGTAAGTTGACTGTCGCAGAGCAGGAAAGCCTTAAAACAATGCTTTTAAGTCCTGCCTTTGTAAAGTCTTTGAATATTGAAGATTTCGTAGCAAAGGAACGCTTTGCAAATGGTCGTGTATGCCCTCTTTGTGGCTGTATCCATGTGGTTCGCAATGGTCATCGTAAAGATGGCACACAGCGATATGTATGTAAGGATTGTGGCAAGTCCTTCGTGATTGCTACGAACTCCATTGTGTCTGGTACAAGAAAAGACTTGTCCGTGTGGGAGCAGTACATTGATTGTATGATGAATGGCTTATCCATTCGTAAGACTGCTGTTGCTTGTGGGATTCACAGAAACACCGCATTCCTTTGGAGACACAAGATTTTGGATGCACTTCAGAATATGGCAGACGATGTTACCCTTGACGGCATTATTGAGGCTGACGAAACTTTTTTCGCCATCTCGTACAAGGGCAATCATAGCAAGAGTAAGACATTTGCTATGCCACGCAAGGCTCATAAGCGTGGTCATTCTACACATATCAGAGGCTTGTCCCAAGAAAAGGTATGTGTTCCTTGTGCGGTTAATAGGAATGGCTTGTCTATCTCCAAGATTACGAATACTGGTAGAGTTTCTACAAGAGATTTACATCATATTTATGATGGTAGGATTAAGACCAATTCCACTCTTGTTACGGACAAGATGAACTCCTATGTGAGATTTACAAATGCCAATGGCATTGACCTTGTGCAGTTAAAGACTGGCAAAGCCAAGAAAGGCATTTATAATATCCAACATATCAATAGCTACCATAGCCAGCTAAAGAGGTTTATGCGTGGCTTTAACGGTGTTTCTACCAAGTATCTGAACAACTATCTTGTGTGGAATAACCTTGTAAATTACGCCAAAGAAAGCGACATGGAGAAAAGGAACATCTTCTTAACTTTCGTTTTGGCAACATTGAAAACTGCTAAATGCAGAGATTTATCAAACAGACCAGCAGTTCCTCTGGTCGCCTAATTAGAATTTGTGGAGATGATAAGATGGTCAATATAACAGATGTAAAACAGATTCTTCAATTTGCAATAGATGCGGAGATTAAAGTCTTTCTTGATGGTGGCTGGGGTGTAGATGCTCTTCTTGGATATCAGTCAAGAGCCCATAATGATATTGACATTTTTGTAGAAAAGAACGATTATCAGAACTTTATAGAAATAATGAAAGCTAATGGCTTTTATGAGATTAAGATGGAATATACAACATTGAACCATACTGTATGGGAAGATTTGAAAAACAGAATTATTGATTTGCATTGTTTTGAATATACGGACGAAGGTGAAATTCTTTATGATGGGGATTGTTTTCCGGTAGAAACTTTTTCGGGTAAAGGAAGAATTGAGGAAATAGAGGTTTCCTGTATTGAACCATATAGTCAAGTAATGTTCCATCTGGGATACGAGTTTGATGAAAATGATGCACATGATGTGAAGTTATTGTGTGAGACACTTCATATCGAAATTCCAAATGAGTATAGATAACTGCAAATAACAGTTTGTAGGGGAGTTCTGATACTCCCCTATAAAAATGGCTATTTATCAACTGTTTGTTGTGACATAGCCTAAATAAAAAAGAAGTACCGGTTGGAGCCGGTACTTCTTTTGGTGCGTTGTTTCTTTGCTGTAGCTTTTGCCGTTGGCTTACAGGCCGCAGGCTGCTTTGAGTTCTTCGACTCGGTCGGTTTTCTCCCAGGTGAAGTCGGCGTCTTCGCGGCCGAAGTGACCGTAGGCTGCCGTCTTTTCGTAGATGGGGCGACGCAGGTCGAGGTCGCGGATGATTGCGCCCGGGCGCAGGTCGAAGGTCTTCTCTACGGCTTCAACGATCTTGTCCTCGGCAACATGCGCGGTACCGAAGGTGTCGACCATGATTGAGAGGGGCTTGGAAACGCCGATAGCGTAGGCAAGCTCGACTTCGCAGCGGTCGGCCAGACCGGCGGCGACCACGTTCTTGGCTACCCAGCGCGCGGCATACGCGGCGGAGCGGTCGACCTTTGTGCAGTCCTTGCCGCTAAAGGCACCGCCGCCGTGACGGCCGTAGCCGCCGTAGGTGTCGACGATGATCTTGCGGCCGGTGAGGCCCGTGTCGCCCATGGGGCCGCCCACGACAAAGCGACCGGTGGGGTTCACGTAGATGTCCGCGTTGTCCCACGGCATGTTCTCGGCGGCCATGACCGGGGTGATGACGTGCTCGATGAGGTCGGCCTTGATCTTGCCCATGTCCTCGATCTCGGCGGCGTGCTGCGTGGAGATGACGATCGTCGTGACCTCGACGGGCTTGCCTTCCTCGTAGCGCACGGTGACCTGGGTCTTGCCGTCGGGGCGCAGGTAGGGCAGGGTGCCGTCGTGGCGCACGGCTGCCAGGCGCTCGGCCAAGCGGCTCGCCAGGTAGTGTGGCATGGGCATGAGGGTCTTGGTCTCGTTGGAGGCGTAGCCAAACATCATGCCCTGGTCGCCTGCACCGATCAGGTCGATCGGGTCGGTGGTGGCGCCGGTCTGGGTCTCGAAGGACTCGTCGACGCCCTGGGCGATATCGGGCGACTGCTCGTGGATGAGGCTCATAACGCCGCAGGTATCGCAGTCAAAGCCAAACTTGGCACGGTTGTAGCCGATGCGGCGGATAACGCCACGGGCGATCTCCTGCACGTCTACGTAGGCCTGGGTGCGGATCTCGCCGGCAACGATGACGGTGCCGGTGGTCACGAGGGTCTCGCAGGCGCAGCGGACGTTCTCCACGTTGGCGGGCACGCCGTTGGGGGCGATGTAGCCCTGCTCCTGGAGCTCTATTTCTTTGGCGAGGATTGCGTCGAGGACGGCGTCGCTGATCTGGTCAGCGATCTTATCGGGATGACCTTCGGTCACCGACTCCGACGTAAAAACAAAGGACTCGTGTTGGGGCGGGATGGAACGAAGTTCTTCTGACATGATTGTCCTTTCAAAAACGTGTCCCGGCGACCGTTACCATTCCGCCGGGCTCTCTATGCAAGGGCCCATCATAGCGCGTAAATCAAACATTCACACCCTTTCCGCACCTACTCATTGGGGACAGACTTAAATGATCGGCCTTACCTAAGTGTCGACAGGTTGCCCAAAGAATGGTCATTTAAGTCTGTCCCCAATGAGTAGGTCGGTGCCCTTTGTGCGGAGGTTGCTTTGATGCTTTATACTGGTGCGGTTAGACATCCATCCTGCAATCGAGGAGATTTCCATGGCATCAGACGTTCGCGTCCGCTTTGCACCCTCACCCACGGGCAAGCTGCACATTGGCGGCGCCCGCACCGCTATCTATAACTGGGCTTTCGCCCGCGCAAACGGCGGCACGTTCATCTTGCGCATCGACGACACCGACCCCACCCGCTCCACCGACGAGAACACGCAGATCATCCTGCGCGCCATGCGTTGGCTGGGCCTGGACTGGGACGAGGGTCCCGAGGTAGGCGGCGACTTTGGCCCCTACGCCCAGACCGAGCGCCTGGACCTGTACAAGCAGGTCGCCCAAAAGCTCTGGGACGAGGGCAAGGCCTATCCCTGCTTCTGCACCAAGGAGCAGCTTGACGCCGACCGCAAGGCCGCGCAGGAGCGCAAGGACCCCTTCCAGGGCTATCAGCGCCGCTGCCGCGATCTTGATCCCGAGGAGGCCCGCCGCCGCATCGAGGCCGGCGAGTCCTACGTCCTGCGCATCAAGGTGCCCGAGGACCGCGGCGACGTCGTCATCCACGACGCCGTCCACGGCGAGGTGACCTTTGACGCCAAGGAGCTCGACGACTTTGTCATCTTCCGCTCCGATGGCACGCCCACGTATAACTTCGCGACCGTCGTCGACGACGCCATGATGAAGATCACCCATGTCATCCGCGGCGACGACCACCTGTCCAACACCCCGCGCCAGGTCATGGTCTACGAGGCCCTCGGCGCGCCCGTGCCTACGTTCGCCCACATCTCCATGATCTTGGGTGCCGACGGCAAGAAGCTCTCCAAGCGCCACGGCGCCACCTCGGTGGAGGAGTACCGCGACGCCGGCTACCTGTCCGACGCCTTCGTCAACTACCTGGCGCTGCTCGGCTGGTCGCTCGACGGCGAGACCACGATCATCCCGCGTGATGTCCTGGCCAGCAAGTTTTCGCTCGACCGCATCTCCAAGAACCCGGCGACCTTCGACCCCAAGAAGCTCGACTGGGTCAATGCCGAGTACATCAACGGCATGTCCGATGCTCAGTTTGCCGACGAGATCATGGTCCCCGAGCTGCATGAGGCGGGTCTCATCGAGGGTAATGTCGAGTACGGCGAGGACTGGATCGACGCGCTTGCCGCCATTGTCAAGCCGCGCACCAAGATGCCTGCCGACGCCGTGACCGTCGCCGCTCCCATCTTCGCTACTGCCGAGACGCTCGAGTATGACGAGAAGTCCGTCAACAAGGGCCTGGCCAAGGAGGGCATGGGCGCCATTCTGGACGCCGCCAAGGCCGCGCTCGAGGGCGTGGACGAGTGGACGGCTGCCAACATCGACGCCGCGCTTGAACCGCTGCCCGAGCAGATGGACCTTAAGAAGCGCGTGGTGTTCCAGGCCGTACGCGTCGCCGTCTGCGGCAACATGGTGAGCCCTCCGCTGGGCGAGACCATGGCGCTCGTCGGTCGCGACGACTGCCTGGCGCGCATCGACCGCGCCCGCACGATGGCGCTGTAATCGCTGCGCAAACGTATGTATTCGAGCCCCGCTCACCATGAGTGGGGCTCTTGTTTCTGTAGACGTATGGGATAGGAGGTGCTGGGGCCATGGCCGAGCAACTTTCGCTGTTTGGTTCGCCGGAACCGGAGGAGGTTCCGGTGAAGCCAGTGCCTGCCGCTGCCTCGGCTCAGCCTAAGCCTGCACCTGAGCCCATTGCCGTCTATACGAGCGTGGTTCTCGACATCCCCACCCGCGCTCTTTCCGAACCGTTTGCTTACGGCATTCCCGAGTCCCTTGCCAGCGAGGTCCAGATCGGCTCCACCGTCCTAGTTCATTTTGGCAACCGTGCGGCCGCGGGCTACATCGTCGACATCGCGCCCGAGCTGGCCGACCTGCAAGGTAACGACGCTCTCGATCCCGCGCGTATCAAGCCTATCGAAGCTATCCTCAGCAAGCCGCTCTTTACCGCCGAGGCTGCCCGTATCGCGTGCTGGATGAGCCGCGAGTATGTCGCGACACTTTCCGAGTGCCTGCGCCTGTTCTTGCCACCGGGTGGCAGCCCGCGCGTTTTGAAGGGCGATGACGGCATGTGGACGGTTGAACGTCCCGCCGTCAAGCCTATCCAAAACCGCTGGGTCATGCTCACGCCCGAGGGATTTGACTATACACCGCCCAAGACCGCCGTTCGCCAGCGTCAGCTCATCGAGGCGCTCCAGTGCGGACCGGTCACGACGCGTGACCTCAACCTTCTCTATAACAGCATGTCGGCGACCATCAAGGCGCTCGAAAAGCGCGGCGTCGTGGTTGTGGAGGAGCGCCGCGCCTGGCGTGGATGTAGCGAGCAGACCACGCTGTCCTCGGCAAGCGGCAAGGCGCCGGTCGCACTTACCAACGGCCAGCAACAGGCACTCGCGCAGATTGAGCGCGCCCGTCTGGACGCTCATGGCGACGTGGTGTTGGTTGACGGCGTCACCGGCTCCGGCAAAACCGAGGTGTACCTCTCCGCCATCGAGCGCGTGCTGGCGGCCGGCCGTTCGGCCTGCGTGCTCGTGCCCGAGATCTCACTGACGGCCCAAACCGTCGGCCGTTTTCGTTCGCGTTTTGGCGAGACGGTCGCGGTCTTCCACTCGCGCCTCTCGGCCGGTGAGCGTCTGGACCAGTGGGACATGGTCGCCAGCGGTGCGGCCCGCGTGGTCGTCGGCGCACGTTCGGCGCTCTTTTGCCCGCTCAGTGACCTCGGCCTCATCATTATCGACGAGGAGCACGAGACGAGCTACAAACAGGGCTCCAGCCCGCGCTACCATGTGCGCGAGGTTGCGGCCGAGATGGCGCGTCGCTATCGTTGTCCGCTCGTGCTGGGTTCCGCCACGCCTTCTGCCGAGGCGCTCGACCGCTGCCGCCGTGGCACGTATAACGGTGCCACCTGGACGCGCGTCGAGATGCCCGAGCGCCCCGGACGCGCGGTCTTGCCCACAGTCCGCATCGCCGACCTGCGTCGCGAGTTCTCGCACGGCAGCCGATCCATGTTCTCAAAACCGCTGATGGAAGGCTTGGAGCGCGTTGTCGAACGACGCGAGAAGGCCGTGCTGCTCCATAATCGTCGCGGCTTTGCGCCCTTCTTGATGTGCCGCGAGTGCGGCTGCGTCCCCACCTGCAACCATTGCTCCACCGCGCTCACGTACCATGAACGCACGCATACGCTGCAGTGCCACACCTGCGGATCGTCATGGCGTGTGCAGCCGTACCCAGCGCCCACGAGTCGCTGCCCCAAGTGCGGCAGCCGCTATCTAGCCAAGATGGGCCTGGGCACGCAGCAGATCGAGGACGCGCTGCACCAGATGCTTCCCGAGGACGTCGCCATCATTCGCATGGACGCCGATTCCACGCGCGGCAAGGACGCGCATAAAAAGTTGCTCGAGCAGTTTGATGCCGCCGATTGCGCAGTACTGCTGGGAACTCAGATGATCGCAAAAGGCCTCGACTTTCCCGAGGTCACGCTCGTGGGCGTGGTCAATGCCGACTTCGCCCTCAAGCTGCCGGACTTTCGCGCAGGGGAGCGCGCCTACGATCTGCTGGAACAGGTGGCGGGCCGCGCCGGCCGCGGTGACCGCCCCGGTGAGGTCATCATCCAGACCTATCTGCCCGAGGACCCGGTCATTCGCGCCGTCGCCGAGCACGACCGCTCGATCTTTACCGACTACGACCTGGACCAGCGCCGCGACGCCTTGTATCCGCCGTTCGTGCGCCTTGCCAACATTTTGGTATGGTCGACGAACGCGAATGACGCGCGGGACTACATCGGTCGCATCGCGAAGCTCCTCAAGCGTCGCTGGCATGCCGCCGCTCCCGACTTTTTGCGGGCGGGGAGCGCCGTGCCCCAGGTGCTTGGTCCGGCTTCGTGTGTAATCGAGAGAGCCAAGGACCGTTACCGCTTCCATCTGCTTGTAAAGTCGCCGGTAGGGTACCATGTCTCTGATGATATCGACGCCTGCCTCAAAGAGGTGGGCTCCGTGCGCGGCGTGAGCGTGAGTGTTGACGTCGACGCCTATGATTTGATGTAACAACCCGAAAGGATGGCCATGGAAGCCAACGGAATCGTACTGTCGCCCGACCCTCGTCTGCGCCAGGAGTGCGCCGTCATCGAGGAGATCACCCCGGCGATCGAGGCGCTTGCCGAGAAGATGAAAAAGATGATGTTCGACAACGGTGGTTGCGGCCTGGCCGCCCCGCAGATCGGTGAGCTCATTCAACTCGTCACCATCGACTGCGATTACAGCGACAAGAACGACTATGACCCGTACGTGCTCATCAACCCTGTCATTGTTGAGCAGAGTGACCATCTGGTGCCGTTTAGCGAGGGCTGCCTTTCCATCCCTGGCATTAGCTGCGAGATCGAGCGTCCCGATCACGTTGTCGTCGAGGCGTATGATTTGGATGCCAACCTGATCCGCTATGAGGCCACGGGCGATCTGTTCTGCGTGTGCCTGCAGCACGAGATCGATCACCTGCATGGCAATACCATGTTCGAGCGACTCAAGCCGATGCAGCGGATCAAGGCCGTCAAGGAGTACCAGGACGCCCTGGCCCGCGGCGCTCGACCGGGCGAGACGGAGTAGGTCTCACCGTCCCCGGTGCTGAGCGCCCACATATCATCCCGTGCTCAAACATTCTCGCTTTGCTGCGAAACTGCGCGCGGGACGATATGTGGGCGCTCAGCGCCGGGGACTGCGTTGTTCTGGCTCGGTTCGCCCGGGTGCCGTCGGGCCAGGGAGGGACGTCTTCGCTGATAGTCTTTGTTGAGAGGGAGCTGCTTTTATTGCGGCTCTTTCTTTGGTTTTGGGTATATTTGTTCTTGTTGAATTGTTATTGCGGATGGGCTGGGTACTTGGCTTTCCGCCGTTATTTGTAGCTGTCTCGGCTTTGGTTGAGGGGAGACGTTCTTTATGCGTATTGTGTTTATGGGTACGCCTGATTTTGCTGTACCTTCGTTGACTTCGCTTGTTGAGGCTGGGAACGAGATTGCGCTTGTTATTACTCGTCCCGATGCTGTTCGTGGGCGTGGTAAGAAGCTTGAGCCTTCTCCTGTTAAGGCCAAGGCGCTTGAGCTGGGGCTGCCCGTTATTGAGGCTAATCGTATGACGCCCGAGGTTGTTGAGGCGCTCCAGGCTGCGCAGGCTGATATCTTCTGCGTTGCTGCGTACGGCTGCATTTTGCCTGATGAGGTGCTGCATATGGCGCCGCTTGGTATTGTGAATGTTCATGCGTCCTTGCTGCCTCGTTGGCGTGGGGCTGCCCCCATTCAGCGTGCCATTCTTGCTGGTGATGAGGTTGCCGGCGTTTCCATTATGCGTATTGGGCATGGCGTGGATACCGGTGCTTATTGCGCGCAGGCGTCCACCTCGGTTGCCGGTAAGCATGCCGAGGCTCTGACTATGGAGCTTGGCGATTTGGGTGGCAAGTTGCTGGCCGATACGCTTCCTTCGCTTGCCGACGGCACTGCTGTTTGGACTGAGCAGGATGAGGCGTTCGTGACCCATGCCGCGAAGATTTCCAAGCAGGAGATGCGTCTGGATCCTCAGATGGCGGCGCTCGATTGCGTACGCCATGTGCTGGCTTCTTCGGATACCGCTCCAGCTCGTTGCGTGATTGCGGGCAAGACGGTGCGTGTGCTTGATGCTGTGCCTGCCGACGTGTCGCTTGACGAGGGTCAGCTGCTCGTTAAGGCCAAGCGCGTTTACCTTGGCCTTTCCGATGGTTCGGTTGAGCTGCTTGAGGTTAAGCCCGATGGCAAGCGTGCCATGGCTGCCTCTGCTTGGGCTGCTGGCCTGCAGGGCGCCGATCTTACCTGGGGTGTTTTGTCATGAGCAAGTTGTCTCCCGCGCGTAAGCTTGCACTCGATGTGTTGATGGAGGCCGATCGCCGCGGCATGTACGCGCGCGATGTGCTGTCCTCCCGTGCTTCCGCCAAGGCCATTGACCAGCGTGATTCCGCGTTTGCCGCGCGTTTGGCGCTCGGTGTTGCCGCCACGCAGGGCATTTTGGACGAGCTGCTCGACCAGTTTCTGGATAAGCCTAAAAAGGTCGCGCCGCGTGTACGCATGGCGCTTCGCATCTCGGCCTTCGAGATGCTCTACCTGCATACGCCGGGCCGCGTTGCCGTAAGCCAGGGCGTTGAGCTGGTCCGCAGCGGCGCTAAGTCTGCTGCCGGTTTGGCTAACGCCGTGCTGCATAAGGTTGCGGATAACGTTGAGGATTTTGCTACGGCGGCCGATGCCGATGAGTCCGAGCGCCGTTTGGTTCGCCTGTCGCGCCTGATGGGCCTTCCGCGTTGGCTGTGCGCTCGCATTATGGCGTCGTTCGACACGCCCGAGGGTGCGCTCAGCTTTGCCGGCAATCTGGCGCCTGCGCCGCTTGCTCTGCACGAAAACGCTTTTGTGACCAAGCCAGATCCGTATATCTCGCAGCTCGTCGCGCCTGTCTTTCCGGGCTGCCATGCGCCGGTCGATGCGCAGGTCACGGTTGCTTCGGGTGTGTTTGAGCTTGCTGCCGCGGTGGCATCTGACCTCAATGCGCAGCTCATCGCCACGGCCGCCACGCGCCCCGGAAGCTGCCTTGAGATCGGTGCCGGTCGTGGCACCAAGACCTATGTGATGATGTGCCAGGCCAAACGTGCCGGTTATGAGCGTCAGCATACTGCGCTCGATTTGCACGACCGCAAGTGCGACCTCAATCTCGCGCGCCTGCACAAGGCGGGCATCAAGGGCGTGCGAACTGTCTCGGGCGATGCCTGCGAGCTCAACGAGGTGCTGACTTCTTTTGACGCCATGCGTGGCGAGCAGGTCAAGTTCGATACCGTGTTTATCGATGCGCCGTGCTCGGGCACCGGAACTATGCGCCGTCATCCCGAGATCCCGTGGCGCTTGACCGAGAGCGATGTGACGTGCGAGCTGCCCAAGTTGCAGCTAACGATGCTTAAAGAGGCGGCCGCGCGTGTGGCTGCCGGCGGTGAGCTTATCTACGCCACCTGTTCGGTCTTTGATGAGGAGAACACGCAGGTGGTGGACGCGTTCCTGAGCTCTCCCGAGGGCGAGGGCTTTTCCGTGGCGCCGCTCTCCGAAGCCCAGATCATGCAGCTGCCCGAGTTCGAACAGGCCAAGAAGCTCGTTTCCGTCCGTCAAAACGATCGAGGCCTCTTCCAAAGCGTGCCGGTAAACGCCGACTCCTACGACGGCCACTTCTGCGCCAGGCTGGTCCGTAAATAAACCGGAGCCCAATGGTAGCTAATTTGGGACGGGGCTATTTTAGCTACCCCATGTCTGAGTGAATGCTCTGGATGATTTTTCTGGGACGGGGATTAAAAAATCATTGTGTACCTAATGATTTTTTAATCCCCGTCCCAGAAAAATCATCCGACATTTGGGGATAGCTAAAATAGCCCCGTCCCAAATTAGCTACCCTGGCAACAAGAAAGGCCCCGCGATCGGTGTTGATCGCGGGGCCTCATTGTTTCTAGTGGCTATGCGGGCAGTTGGCGCAGCAGCCGCTGGTGGCGCTGGTGCTGGAACCGCCACTTCGCTGGTCTGTGTTGTAGAAACCGCTGCCCTCAAACTTGATGCCACTGGCCGAGAACGTCTTGGCGGCCGGAGCGCCGCAGCTCGGGCACACGACCTCGGGGGACTCGGACATGGGATGCTCAACCTCAAACACGTTGCCGCAGCTCGAGCACTTGTAATCGTAGCGCGCCATAATACTTCCTTTTCAGCACAAAGCGGGCAGATCGCTCTGCCCGCATAAATTCAAACGTCTGTAACTGTACCCTATATCGGGGGTTTTATCACGCTTCGCCCCAGAATCTATGGGTGTTGCGCAGGAGCTGTGCAGTTTTTTTCTCAGCCGCCTCGATATCAGCCTCATCGGCCTGCCAGGTCCAGTTTCCCGTGGCGACACCCGGCACGTTCATGCGCGCATCGTCGCCCAAACCCAGCACGTCTTGCAGCGGCATCATCACGAGCGGTGCGTCGCTTGCCAGCGCGTCGCCCATCAGCTTACCGGCGAACTCCTTGCCGCTCGGCTCGTCGCCGCCCGCAAAGGAGCGCGTGCACCAACCGGCGAGCGTCGACGTGTCGTGCGTCGAGGTATACAGGATCTTGCCGGGCGTGGGGTTAATCCCGTTGCGGACGTCGTAATCGCTAAACTCCAGCACGTCCATGCCGGGAAAGCCGCAGGTCGAAGCCATGGCGCGAACGCCGGGCGTCAGGTAGCCCAGGTCCTCGGCAATAAAGTTGAGCGGGCCCAGCTCGTCGTAGGCGGTCTGGAACAGGTCTTTGCCCGGGCCTGCCAGCCAACGCCCGTCGGCACAGGCCTTGCCCGCGGGAATGCTGAAGTAGCTGTGGAAGCCCAGGAAGTGGTCCAGGCGTACACGGTCGTACAGCGAGAACGCACGGCGCAGACGATCCATCCACCAGCGGTAGCCGTTCTCCTTCATGTGGTCCCAGCGGAAGGTCGGGTTGCCCCACACCTGGCCCTCGGGCGCAAAGTTGTCGGGCGGCGCGCCGGAAATCTCAATCGCCTTGCCGGTATCGGACAGCCAGAAGTTCTCGGGCTCGCTCCACGCGTCGGCCGAATCGTCCGAGACATACATCGGAATATCGCCGATAACCTCGATGCCCTTCTTGTGCGCGTAGTTCATAAGATCGCACCAGGCCAGGTCAAAGCGGTACTGCATGTACGCCTGCAGCTCGGCCTCGTCACAGAAGCGCTTGTCATCGATCAGATGCTCGTTGTAGCGTGCAACATCGGTCGGCCAATCGTGGCGCGACTCGCCCTCAAAGTACTTCTTGACGGCCATATAGACGCAGTACTTCTCGAGCCAATCGGCATTGCGATGTTTAAACGCGGTGTAGAGCGGATCGGCATCCTCGCCGCCGCGAGCCTTCCAGGTCTCAAAGTCGGCGGCCAGTTCCTCGTGGCTTTCGGGCAGCAGGTCGATATTGCCCGCAAAGGCCGAAGGGCCAGCGTAGGGGGAGCGGAAGAAGTCCGTCGGGTTGACGGGCAGGACCTGCCAGTAGCGCATACCCATGGCGGCCAGGTGGTCGATAAAGCGACGCGTGGGCGCGCCGATCGTGCCGGGCTTGCCGTCGTCGGTCGGCACCGAGGTGATGTGGCACACGACGCCCGCGCCGTGATCGAGCGGCTCCTGTAGACGCTGCTCGGCGTGGTGGTAGATGATCGACGAACCCAGCGGATACAGGTCGAGCGTGACCGTGCCGTTGTGAATCTCGCACTCGTGACCGCTAATAACGTCGCTCGCGCATTCACCGAGCGCCGGAATCGTCACGCGGTGCGAATTGCGCAGGCTGCGGTTGATGATGACGGTCGCGGATTCGCCGTCCTTGCCCGTGCGGTTGTAGGCCAGCACCTCGTCGTTGAGCGCGAAGGCCTTGATCTCGCCATCGATCATAAACGGCAGCGCGCGGCGCACAGCAGATGCGTTCTTGACGATCGCGAACGTATCGAAGTCGTGCAGGTCTTCCTTGGTCGGCATGGTCCGGCGATTGCCCGGATCGGTGAGACCCTCTAAGTCGTACTCGTCACCGTAATAGATTGAGGGAACGCCCGGGAACGTCATCTGCATGAGCGTCGCGAGCCAAAAACGGCTCTTGGCCAGGCCCATTGCGTTCTCGTCCAGGCGCCACTTGCTGCGCTCGCATTCAGGCAGCTGTGACTCGTCGGGGCCGCCGCCGAGTACCGAGATGATGCGCGGACGGTCGTGGCTCGACAGCAGGTTGAGCGCGCAAGACAGGGCCTCACGCGGATAGTTCTCGCGTAGGGTCTCGATATCCTCGGCAGCTTGGTAGGCGTTTTTGTAGCCCATCAAAAAGCCGATGACCATGTCGCGGAAGGGGTAATCCATGGCCGAGTCGAGCTCGGAGCCTTGCAGATAGCGACGCAGATGGCCGTAGCTGATCTTGTTGGAGGCATCTTCCCAGACCTCGCCGAGCAACAACGCATCGGGCTTTTCGGCGAGTACAGCCTTCTTGATCTCGGTCAGGAAATCGTCCGAAAGCTCGTCGGCCACATCCAGGCGCCAGCCGTGAGCGCCGGCGCGCAGCCATTTACGGATCACGCCGTCCTTGCCCAGGATCCGCTCGCGCACCAGCTCGGAGCTCTCATTGATGGCGGGCATATTGCCCACGCCCCACCAGCAGTCGTATGAGCCGTCCTCGTGGAAATAAAACGCATCGCGCCACGGCGAATCCTCGCTCTGCCAGGCACCGACGCCGGGGTAGTTGCCATAGCGGTTGAAGTAGATTGAATCGTCGCCCGTGTGGTTGAACACACCGTCCAGGATGATGGAAATGCCCAGCTTTTCGGCCGCCTGGCACAGCTCGGTAAAGTCCTGCTCGGTGCCCAGGATCGGGTCGATCTTGGTGTAATCGGCCGTGTCGTAGCGGTGGTTGCTCGCGGCTTCAAAGATGGGGTTGAGGTAGATGGCCGTAAAGCCCAGCTCGGCGATGCGAGGGAGGTCTTCTTGGATGCCCTTGAGCGAACCGCCGTAAAAGTCCCAGGTCTTGATGGAGCCGTCCTCGGCGCGCTCGTATTCGGGCGGCTCGTTCCAGTCCTCGACCATGCGGCGCTGGATTCCGTTGCGCGGCTTTTCGACCTGAGCCAGCGTGCGCTCGCGCCAGTGCTCGTCGCGGGCGTAGCGATCGGGGAAGATCTGGTAGACCATGCCGCGCTCGTACCACTCGGGTCGAACTTCGCGATGCTTATAGACGGTGACCTGGAACGACGGCACCTCGGCGTAGTCGTAGGTTACGCCCTCGCCGCCGGTGCGGCCCTGGGGCGCGCCCAGGCGGACCTCGGGCTGGCCCTCGATATTGCAGATAAAGCTGTACCAGATAAGACAGGGCTCGGCGCACTCAAGCTCTACGGTAAATATGCCGTCGCCCTCGTGCGTCATGGGATACCGAGACTCACCGATCTCATCGACCCAGGTGCGCAGCGTAAGCGTTGCCTGGTTGGGATCGGCATCTTCCAGAATCACGGAGAGCGAAAGGGTAGTTCCAGTGGTCACAGCGCCAAACGGAGTGCGAAACTGCGGCAGACGGCTGTTGTGTATCAATCTCATAGTACGGTCCAGTTCAATAGAATCATGGCCTGCGGGCCATGGGCTTTACGCACAAGAAGTAAGTATATCTGTTGTACACAGGCTGTATAAACAACATCCGTTTACCATCGGCGAACGGTTGTGCTAGAAAATCGTTTTACCAAATCCACAAAGAAGAGGGCGTCGCGACTAACGACGCCCTCTTAATTAGTTGAGGATTGAGTTTTGGATCGTCCGAATTAGCGGCGCTTACGGGTGGCCGTTGCCTTGCGGACGGAGGTCTTCTTGGACGGGGCCTTTTCCTCGGCCGGAGCGGCGGGGGAGACGGGAGCCTTCTTGGCGGGCTCGGCCTTCGCCTCAACCTTGGCCTCAGCCTTCGGAGCGGTCTTGGTCTCGGCCTTAGCCTCGTTGGCCTTCGGTGCCGGCTCGGGCTTTGCCATGGCCTTTACCTCGGGCTTGGTTTCTGCCTTGGGGGCAGCTGCCTTTGCCGTGGTCTTTTTGGCCGTCGTCGTGGTGCGCTTGCGCGTGGTGGTCTTGACGGTTGCCTCTGCCTTGGGCTCGGCGCCTGCCTCCTCAACCTTGGCAGTCGGCTTTGCAGCGGCCTTGGGGGCAGCCTTCGTTGCAGCGGCCTTGGTGGTCGTCGTCTTCGAAGCTGTGGTCTTCTTAGCGGCCGTGGTCTTGGTCGTAGTCGCCTTCTTGACAGTGGTCTTAGCCGGAGCCTTGGCGGCCGGCTTGGCCTCGGTGGCAGGAGCCTCAGCCGCGGTCTCGGGCTTTACCTCGGGAGCGACCTCGGCCTCGGCGACCTTCTTGGCAGCGGTGGTCGTGCGCTTGCGCGTCGTCGTAGCCTTTGCAGCGGTCGTCTTGGTGGTAGCGGCCTTGGTCGCCGAAGCGGTCTTGGCAGCAGCGGCCTTGGTCGTCGTGGTCTTCTTTGCCGTCGTCTTGCGCGTCGTAGTCTTCTTGACGGCAGGCTTCGCAGCAGGCTTGGCCTCGGGCTCGGGAGCGGGTGCAACCTCGGGAGCGACCTCAGCCTTTACCTCGGGCTCAGCCGCAGCCTCCTCAGCCGCAGCCACCGGTCTCTCAATCTCCGGATGCATAAAGAAGTACAGGTCCAGATACTTGTCGGCCGAACGCGTCCAGCTAAAGTCCTGGCTCATGGCCTGCGTGACAAGCTGGTTCCATGCATCGCGGTTATCCCAGAACAGGCGCGCTGCGCGGAAGACCGCGTCGCCCATCTCGTCGCCGTTAAAGTTGCTAAACGAGAAGCCCGTGCCCTCGCCGGTAAACTCGTTGTACGGCTGTACGGTGTCCTTTAAGCCGCCGGTTTCGCGCACGATGGGCAGGGTGCCGTAGCGCATGGCGATGATCTGCGACAGGCCGCAGGGCTCAAACTTCGACGGCATCAGGAACATATCGGCGGCGGCGTACATGCGCTGCGACAGCGCCGGGTCGAACTCGATGCGCGCGGCCATGGTGCCGGGGTACTTGTCCTGGAAGTAGCGCAGGCCGTCCTCGTAGTCGCGGTCGCCGGTACCCAGCACCGCCACCTGCACGCCGCCGGCCAGAATGCGGTCGAGCGCGTACATGACCAGGTCCATGCCCTTCTGGCGCGTCAGTCGCGTGACCATGACCATAAGCGGGCGGTCGTCGCGAACCTCGAGCCCCAGCTCCTCCTGCAGCTTGGCCTTGCAGATGGCCTTGCCGGAGCGGTCCTCTACGGTGTAGTTCGCGGCAATGCGCTTATCGGTCGCCGGGTCAAAGCCCGCCACGTCAATGCCATTCAAAATGCCCTGCAGCGCGTACGAACGCTCGCGCAGCACGCCATCCAGACCCTCGCCAAACTCGGGCGTCTGGATCTCGCCTGCATAGGTGGGGCTTACCGTGGTGATGGCATCGGCATAGTGCAGCGCGCCCAGCATGTAGTTGATGCTGCAGGCGTCGCAGCGCAGCTGCGTGGCGGCCGCGGGAATATGCGCCACACCCAAGATGTCCTCCATCACGGTGTCGCTAAACTGGCCCTGGAACGCCACGTTGTGGATCGAGAACACGGTCTTGACGCGGTCGTACAGCGGCAGGCCCTGGTAGAACTCGCGCAGGAACACGGGCGCCAGTGCCGTCTGCCAGTCATTGCAGTGCAGGATGTCGCACTCAAAACCGGCCGGCAGGTGCTGCAGGCTCTCGGTGATGGCCTTGGAGAAGAACGCGAAGCGCTCGCCGTCGTCAAAGAAGCCGTACGGATAGTCGCGCGCAAAGTAGCGCTCGTTGTCGATGAACATATACGTGACGCCGTCGTGTTCGAGCTTCTCGAGCCCACAGTACTCGTTGCGCCAGCCCAGGCTCACGTAAAAGTCGGAGAAGTGCTCCATCTGCGCCTTGTACTCGTCCTTGATGGTTGCGTACTTGGGCACCATCACGATGACCTCGGCGCCGGCGCGCACAAGCGCCGCAGGCAGCGAGCCCGCCACGTCGCCCAGGCCACCGGTCTTCACAAACGGTGCGCACTCGGCCGAGGCAAACACGATCTGCATCTTTTTGCTGGAATCAGCCATATTGTCTCCCATGTTGTAATTCGAGAATAGCCGCCAGGCGCGAACCGGGCGGCTATTCTACATGTTACGAGCGATGTTGCGGTGCCAACGTTAACGTACGATGGTGGTATCAGAAGTTAACGGAGCCTTGCCCAGCACCAGGATGTTCTCGGGCGTGCCGCGAAGCTCGGTGTTGACGGGAACCACGTTGTTCTTGTCCAGAATGGCGTTCTCAACGCGGGCGCCACTCTTGATGATGCAGCTCTGGTTGATAATCGAGTTGGTCACCGAGGCGCCTTCCTCAACCACAACACCGCGCGACAGGATCGAGTTGCGCACGGTGCCCTTGATGATGCAGCCTGCCGAGATGATCGAGTTGCACGCGTGGCTGCCGGTCGCATAGCGCGAAGGCGGCACGTCGTGGGCCTTGGTCAGGATCGGGCGCTCGGGATCGAAGAGCTGGTCGGCCACGGTCTGGTCGAGCAGGTCCATGCTGCGGCGATACAGCGACTTCTCGCTAAACACGCCCACGACCTCGCCCTTGTACTCGTAGCTGCATACATCGATGTTGCCAAAGTCGCCCTGGAGTGCCTCGAGCAGGTCCAGATAGTCGGCGGCCTGGTAGTGGTCGATAATCTCGAGCAGCGTCTCGCGGTTGACGATGCAGCAGTCCATAGAGGCGTTGTCGCCGTACACGACGCCGGCGCTCACGCCCGTCAGGCGGCCGTTCTCGTTAATCTCGAGCTTGGTCTCGTCGTCGACGTTGCGCGTGGCCTTGCAGTACACCACGGTCATCTGGGCACCGGAGTTCTCGTGTGCGTCGATGATGGTGTTGAGGTCCATGTTAAAGATGATGTTGGTGCCCATCATCACAACATAGGGCTTGTCCGAGCGCTGGAACAGCGTCTTGTTGGAGATGATGTCGCGCAGCAGGAAGCGCATGCCGCCCTTGGTGGTGCCATACGCGTTGCCGGGCACCATGAACAGGCCGCCCTTCTTGCGGTCCAGGCCCCAGTCCTTGCCCGAGCCCACGAGACCAGAGAGGATCTCGTATGCCGTCTTCTGCTTGAAAAAAAA
>ERZ894199.506-NODE-506-length-18216-cov-7.623699_pt1 | contig 18216 bp, 17 predicted proteins | sample MGYA00380285_ERZ894199 | MGnify/ENA primary metagenome ERZ894199 (study PRJEB32331, sample SAMN06328447) | human gut metagenome | biome: human gut microbiome; feature: stool | host: Homo sapiens | collected 2012-01-17 ... | reverse complement strand
ATACAACATTGTCCATCTCTTTATTTACAAATTCCTGTATCTCATCATTTAAAAGGACACCATTGGTCGTAACGGTAAAACGGAAATGCTTGTTATGGATCTTCTCCTGTTCTCTTCCGTAAGCCACCAGATCTTTTACAACCTGCCAATTCATCAGAGGTTCCCCTCCGAAGAAGTCAACTTCCAGGTTGCGGCGGTTTCCGGAATTTGCGATCAGGAAATCCAGTGCCTTCTTACCCACTTCAAAGCTCATAAGTGCACGTCTTCCGTGGTACTCTCCCTCTTCTGCGAAGCAATATTTACAGGCAAGGTTACAGTCATGTGCAATGTGCAGGCACAATGCTTTTACGACCGTTTTCCTCTTCTTCACCTCTTCAATCATACATTCGTATGTATCTTTTACAAATAACTGTCCGCCTTCTGTCAGCTCGATCACGTCTGACAATGCATCTTCGATATCTGACGCTTCGTATTTATTTCCCAGTAACTGCAGAAGCTGATCTTTTACATCTGTTTCTTTTAATGTTCCGGCAGTTGGTTCTGTCTCTGATCCGTTCAATTTTGCGATCACATCATAACAGACATCATCTACCACATGTACAGAGCCGCTGTACACATCCATAACGATATTGTATCCATTATTACGGTACTGATGAATCATATCTGGTACCCCTTTCTTGTTTTTCATATTCTATATCGGAAAATTCCTGTTATTTCTCTGATTGTCTGAAATCTCATGTTGTCAAATAATTCCATGAACAGCAAGAAACAGCGACCCTAAAGACCGCTGTCCCGAGTATCCATATGATTTTAAATTATTTGTTCTGTTCGCAAGTCTGATTTCCTACTGTGCAGGATGTCTTACATGCTGACTGGCATGATGTCTGACATTCGCCACATCCACTTTTTTTCAGGTTGCTGTTCATAGGTTTATTCAATGATTTTACATGTTTCATGTTCATGTCCCTCCTTACTATTGCTTAACTTATGTTATTATAACATTTCAATATAGGTTTCGCAATCCTTTTCTTAGGATATCATTCCGCCGGCCATGCCGCCTCCCGCACACAACGCAAATGTCACCAATATCTCTGTACTGCTTCCATGAAATGTACGGTAGATTCCGACTGTGACAAGCAAAAGTAACGCAAAATACAATATTCCCAGAACAATTCCCCACAGGAACCGCCTGACTTTTGCAAGTTTTCCCACCACAAGTCCGCCGGTAAATGTCGAGATCAGATAGACTGCCGTCACTCCTGCCGTCACCGCGCCTTCATTTAATTCAAATTTATAAAGAGCCAGCGCCAGTATTATCAGAAGAATACCTGTCACTACATATGCCGCAAGAAGAGCTTTCACCATCCACATGATCCATACTTCATTTTGTTCTTTTTTTCTCATCTGCTCCCTCCTCATCTATCACAGATTATGAAGAGAGACTCTCATTTATGCTTCTGTTCTGTCCATAATTGTTCTATTGTTCCATCTGTTTTCCCAGAACCTTCGCTGTATATTCCGCAAGGCAGATTTCTCTTTCTTCAAACAGGTCTTTCTGACCCATGTTCAGCAGGAGTACCGCCCCGATCACATCCCCCGCACACAGGATCGGACTGATCACCTCCTGACTGTAAGGTTCTGTTTTGCTCACCACCGGCACATATTTTTTTTCTCCTGCTTTTGCATTCCGCGTCTTTCTTTCCTTCAGAAACTCTCCGAGTTCCCTTGTTATATCTTCATCCTGCAGCTCTTTCTTCCCGTTTCCTGCCGCTGCGACCACCTGATCCATATCACAGATTCCTGCCAGACATCCCAGCATCTGCGACAGACTTTCTGCATACTGTTTGGCGAATGCCGATAATTCTCCGATCGGAGAATATTTCTTCAGAATAATCTCTCCTTCCTTGTCCGTGAATATCTCCAGTGGGTCGCCTTCCCTGATCCTCAGTGTTCTTCTGATTTCTTTTGGAACGACTACACGTCCCAGATCATCGATTCTTCTTACGATTCCTGTTGCTTTCATAGCATTTATCTTCCTCCTGTTTTTTTCTGTTTTTTCCATATTTTCTAACATATGGTTAGTATGCTGAGAAAAAGATGGAATTATTCATTCTGATATTAGACTGGATATTTTTTCAATAGTTTTGTATAATAGTTGGAAGAAAATATTAGGAGGAATGAATCATGAGTAAAATTGATGAAGTACGTGCTGATATGGTCAAAGCCATGAAAGCAAAAGACAAAGACACAAAGGAAACTTTATCCATGCTGCTTGCAGCTCTTAAGAATAAAGCAATCGACAAACGTGCGGATCTGACACCGGAAGAAGAGACACAGGTTATCTTAAAAGAGATCAAGCAGACAAAAGAGACACTCGATATGACTCCTGCAGACCGTACAGAGATCATCGAAGAATGCAATAAGCGTCTTGCAGTTCTGGAACAGTATGCTCCTAAGATGATGGATGAAGCAGAGATCAAAGAAGTTGTTGCTTCTGTTCTTGCAGAAATGGGACTGGATGCTCCTACTGCAAAGGATAAAGGAAAGATCATGAAGAATCTGATGCCTAAAGTAAAAGGCAAGGCAGACGGAAAGCTCGTTAACGAGATCGTATCTGCTTTTATGAATTAAGACAGTACCATTATTAATGGGCAGCACCCGGTTGGATGCTGCCCATTCTTCTTATCTCTATTCGTCTTAGTTACCCGAAGCACTGTCTGTGCTTGTTCCGGTTGTACTTGTATCTTTGGCTTTTACGCTCAATTTCGTGAAATCAATCTTATTCCATGTTCCTTTGTGAACAGTGATTTTTTCCTCTTTCTTCCATTTCTTTAATACTTTTTTATAGTATTTATCCTGTTTCTCCGTGAGCAGGGACTGTTTCTTGGTCTCTGTGGCTGCTTCATCATTGAGGCTTGTAACTTTTGCCACATAGCATGCGGTATCGCTTTCAACCACACCCGTAAGCTCACCTTCTCCCAATTTGTCTGCTGCTTTTACAACTTCTTTAGACGGACTTACAGAATCCGAATCAAACGTTGCATCTTTTGCTTCGGTTCCCTGTTCGGTTGCATAGGATGCAAAATCTTCCGCCGTCTTTGCTCCCTCTGCAAATGCCGCAGCTTTTTCCTTTACCTGCTTCTTCTCATCATCGGATGCAGTCGTATCTGATGAATCGGACGAATCTGATGATGTAGTATAATCAAACTCCACATACTGCATATGCTTCTGTACTGCTTCTTCATCTGTTACATTCACATTTGCTTCCGCTACGATTGCCGAACGCATCTTCTGCTCGATCACCATCAATGTCATGACACGTTTTACATTCTCTTCGGAACCAGATACCTTGTCTTTTTTCTTCTGGGAATTGGCCTTGTCAAATTCTTCAGCCGCATCATCGATTGCTTTTTTATCTGCTTTTGTAAGCTTTACGTCATAATCCTTCATATGCTTTTCCAGAAGTGCCATATTCTTCAGATCATCCAGCAAAGTTTCTTTGATCGATTCTTCATAGGTCTTGCCGTCTGACGCATTTTTCGTCCACATATCATCTCCGCCGAAATAACTCGCAAAGTATGTTTCGTACTGAGCCTGTGTATATCTTGCATAGAAATTTGCAACACCTGCCGTGATCTCTTCATCTCCTGCTTTTACGACCACCGCATCATCCTTCAGCGATCCACATCCGGTAAGTGATGCTGCCATAATCCCTGCCAGCGCTAATATTAATGCTCTTTTTTTCATTTATCCTAACCTGCCTTTATTTGCTTAATGGGTCAATTATACCGCTTTTTTCTCCGCCTATCAATCCTTTCAACCCATTTAACACATTTTTCGTAATTTCCAGTGCATCTGTCTGCTTCTCTTTCAGATTTCTTCTCTTCTTCTCATAGATAAAACACGGCTGGGCTCCGTCTGCTTTGAATGTCAGTTCCCCACGGAAATCTTCGATCAGCTTCGGAATCCGTTCCGGATGTACCTTCGCTTTTTCATACATGATAAATGTGTAAACCTCTCCCTTTTGTTCGACAGCCGTTACATACAACTGATGTGCCTGTGCTTTCAATGCGGCAACTTCCAGAAGTTTCTCCACCTTCTTCGGAATATCTCCAAACCGGTCTGTCAGTTCTTCTGCCATATCTTCCATTTCTTCCCGGCTCTCAATTGCAGCGATTCGTTTATAGACATCCAGTTTCTGGTATTCATTCGGAATATAAGATGCCGGAATAAATGCATCCACATTCAGATCCATCGTAGTTGTGAAGGTCTCCTCTTCTTCCATCTCACCTTTCAGATGCTTCACCGCTTCGTTCAACATCTTACAGTAAAGGTCATATCCGACCGCCTCCATATGACCATGCTGCTCCGCACCCAAAAGATTTCCCGCTCCACGGATTTCCAGGTCACGCATCGCAATCTTGAATCCTGAGCCAAGGTCCGTGAATTCACGGATAGCAGCCAGCCTCTTTTCTGCCACTTCTCTTAACATCTTATCTCTCCGGTAGAGAAGGAATGCATATGCCATGCGGTTGGAACGTCCGACACGTCCGCGCAGCTGGTAAAGCTGTGAAAGTCCAAGCCGGTCTGCATCATGAATGATCATCGTATTTGCATTTGAGATATCCAGTCCGGTCTCTATGATCGTTGTGGATACCAACACATCGATTTCTCCGTTGATAAAGTCGTACATGATCCTCTCCAGTTCATGCTCCCGCATCTGTCCGTGCGCATAGGCAACCGACAGATCCGGCACCAGCTTCTGCACATGTCCTGCTACCTCATCGATATCTTCCACACGGTTATAGACATAGTATACCTGCCCCTGTCTTGCGCATTCCCGTTCGATTGCTTCACGTACCATCTCGTCATTATATTCCATAACATATGTTTGGATCGGCATACGGTCATTCGGTGCTTCCTCCAATACACTCATATCGCGAATACCGATCAGGCTCATATGAAGTGTTCTCGGGATCGGAGTCGCTGTAAGTGTCAATACATCTACATTTTCCTTCAATTTCTTGATTTTTTCTTTGTGCTGAACACCGAACCGCTGTTCTTCATCGATGATCAGAAGCCCCAGATCTTTGAATTTCAAGTCTTCACTCAGTACCCGATGTGTTCCGATAATGATATCTACCAGTCCCTTTTTCGCATCCTCGATCGTCTTTTTCTGCTGTGCCGGTGTACGGAATCTGCACATCAGGTCAATCCGCACCGGGAACTCTTTCATACGCTGTACGAATGTCCGGTAATGCTGCTGTGCAAGAATCGTTGTCGGAACCAGATAGACTACCTGCTTACTCTCCTGTACAGCTTTGAATGCCGCACGGATTGCAACCTCCGTCTTACCAAATCCAACATCCCCACAGATCAGACGATCCATGATCTTATGACTTTCCATATCTTTTTTTACAGCCTCGATCGCCATCATCTGATCTTCCGTCTCTTCAAACGGAAACATCTCTTCAAATTCTCTCTGCCATACTGTATCTTCTCCGTAGACATAACCATCCTGCTCCTGTCTTGCCGCATACAGCTTCACCAGATCTCTTGCAATCTCTTTTACGGCACCGCGCACCCTGGTCTTGGTCCGATTCCACTCCTGGGTTCCCAGTTTATTCAGCTTTGGTTTCTTTGCATCGGCACTGGCGTATTTCTGTATCAGATCCAGCTGTGTTGCCGGGATATAGAGATTCCCGCCCTGTGCATACGAGATTTTCATATAATCTTTTGAAATCTTGTCTACAACGATCTTTTCAATTCCCTGATAGATGCCTACACCGTGATTCTCATGAACAACATAATCTCCCGGCTTCAGTTCCGAAAAGCTCTGGATCTTCCGTCCTTCATAAGTCTTTCTCTTTTTCTTCTTTTTTCTTTTTCCGAAAATATCCGACTCTGCGATCACAGTGAATTTAAGCATTGGATATTCATACCCTTCCGCAATGTATCCATATGCCGTCATAATTTCTCCTGGCTTTACTTCGCGCTCCAATTCTTCACCGTAATAACTGCTTAGATTATAATCTCTTAAATCTTCCGCCAGCCTCTTTGCACGGGTTCTCGATCCTGACAGCAGGACTACCCTGTATCCGTTTCTTTTCAGTCTCTTAAGATCCTGTGTCAGCATCTCAAAACTGTTATTGTACGGATTCACACTCTTAGCCTGGATTTCATAAGATTCTCTTACTTCCAATCCCCTGCACTTCATCTCTAACGCAAAAAAGCCGATACTGCTGTAAGTATTGATCTTCTTCAGGATATCTGCAACCGGAAATATCTTTGCCTCTTCCTCTTCCAGTTCATACCCGTTCTCCAGACGCTTTTTCTGCGCTTCCATAAACTCTTCTTCAATATTCTGTCCGCGCTCCACAAGACGCACCGGTTCATCCAGAAAAAGAATGGTATCTTCTTTCGAAAAATAATCCAGGAACGATACTCCCTTTTCTTCTCCCTGCGGAAATTCCACCGCCGGATAGATGGTAATTTCTGTCATATTCTCAATGGACCGCTGACTCTCCACGTCAAAAGTCCGGATAGAATCCACCTCATCTCCCCAAAATTCAATCCTTACCGGAAACTCTTCCGTCAGTGGATAGATATCCAGTATTCCTCCCCGCACTGCAAACTGCCCCGGGCCTTCTACCTGTACTTCCCTGTCATACCCTACATCAGAAAGTCTCTCTGTCATCTCGTCCATTTTAAGGACACTGTCGTTTTGTATCTTCAGTACTTTTTCTTCAATACTCTCTTTTGGTGCGAGGTGATCCATGAACCCGTCCAGACTTGTCACAATCGTCACAGGTGTTCCGGAAAGCACTGCCTGGATTCCTTCCATTCTCTGCTTCACCAGCTCTTTACTACGGATATCTGCTTTATAGAACAGAAAATCCTTTGCCGGATACAGATAAGTATTGTTGTCCAGAAATCGGTATTCTTCATATATCTGTTTTGCTTTTGTCTCACTGGAACAGGCGATGACCTTGTATTTACAGCCATCGCCAATTGCATACATCATATGAGATTTCTGGGAATTCACACATCCGCATACACGGATCATTCCTGCATCTTTTTTCTTATTTTTACAGAGTTCTTCAAACTCTGCAAGTTCTTTTAACGGTCCGATTAAGCCCTGCATCTTTTTATGCCTCCTTAGGCTTTACTTTCCTGTTATACTGGTTCATGGCAGCCTCGATCTCTCCATTTAAGATCATTCCCACCGCATGGTCTGCGCGATCATATCCCTCTTCCATCAATTCACGGTCTTCTTTCGAAAAATGTCCCAGTACATAATCCGCCAGGTCGTATTTCTTTGGCTTCTCCCCAACACCGATCTTGATTCTCGGAAACACATCGGTTCCAAGGTTGGCAATAATATTTTTTATTCCATTATGCCCTCCGGCGCTTCCTTTCTTACGGATTCTCAACTGCCCTACATCCAGACTGATATCATCATAGATCACAAGAAGTTCGTGTTCTTCATCAATCTTATAATAATTGACCAGTTCTCTTAAGCTTTCTCCGCTCAGATTCATATACGTCTGCGGTTTTACCAGAAGCACCTTCTGTCCCCCGATCATTCCTTTGCCGATCAGTGCTCTTCCTTTTCTTCCGTCTACAGAAATATTATATCTGTCTGCCAACATATCTATGACATCAAACCCTACATTGTGTCTGGTTCCTTCATACTGAAGTGTAGGATTTCCAAGTCCTGCAATAATAAACATAATTTTTCACCTTCCATTTCTTTTATCATTCTACAAGAACCTTTTCCATTTGTCACGGAAAAATTAAACGAATAATTCTTCCACATTTTTCATACATTATAGAAAATGAAACAATCTTTGAAACCAATTACCAGGAGGTCTCACTATGAGTTCCAAAACAAAAATTGTTGTACTTCACATGAAAGAAATCATCTATACCGTTATTTTCGCAGTATTGGCCATTATTCTGATCCTGCTTTTGATATTCATGTTCCGCCCGGAACATCGCTCCGCCTCAAAAGATAACCGGATCTATACTCCGGGAATCTACACCTCAGATATCACTCTGAACAATACTGCGCTGGAAGTTGAGGTGACTGTAGATGAATCCCATATCAATTCCATCCGTTTCACCAATCTGAACGAATCTATCACAACCATGTATCCGTTCATCGAACCTGCGATCGAAGATATTGCCGAACAGGTCTACAAAAAACAGTCACTCGACAATATCCAGTATTCATCTGACACTCCTTACACTTCCCAGCTGATTGTCCAGGCCATTGAAACTGCATTGAAAAAAGCCGGAACTACAAAGTAGTTGCGGCTTTTTCTTACATCTGACAGTGGCCTGTGCGATACCACCCGGCAGGTACTTTCGTCTTTTTGCTTTTATCCTTCAACGATAAGATAACGACCATCCGATAGCGCAAATACTTCTGATGCATCTTCAATCTCTTCGTCAGACATTCCACTGACATCCATTCCTTCCTGATCAAGGAATTCCCTGACTTCTCCGATATTATCTACGATAGAAGCCATACAGTCCTCCAGAAAAGCCTCTGCCTCTTCCAAAGTCTCTGCAACCGGTTCATCAAACAGCTGTCCCTGATTCAAAATAAACGTCTGCAGACATTCTTCATCATACTCGTACATACATCTCAACCTCCCTTATCGTAATATTACACAAACTGCAACAGTTCATCCGGTCTGTCGATCAGATCATCTGCTCCCGCAGTTTCTAACGTTTTTCTGTCCCGGAATCCCCACAACACGCCTATCGTCTTAAGGCCTGCATTCCTTCCGGTTGCCGCATCAACTTCTGAATCTCCGATATACAGACATTCTTCTTTTGATACGTGCATCTGTTCCATAAGATACCATACTCCGTCCGGTTCCGGTTTTCTTCGGATACCTTCTTTCTGTCCCTGTGCATAATCAAACAATTCTTCTCCAAAGATTGCTTTCACAACTTTTACTGTCTGACGGTCCGGCTTATTGGAAAGGACTGCCAAGTGAATTCCTTTATCTTTCAATGCTTTCAACATCTCCGGGATTCCTTCATAAGGTGTTACATGATATGTACAATTCCGGTCAAATATACGTCCGTATATTTCCATCCCCTCTTCAATCCTTGAAGCATCTGTGTCTCCGGCTGCTTTCAGTGACTTTTCCATTAATACCCTGGCTCCATTCCCGACGAACAACCTGCACTGATCTTTTGTGATCTTGGAAAGTCCCATCTCCTCAAGTGTCAGATTTACGGAATATGTCATAGATTCCAATGTATTTGTTAATGTTCCATCCAGATCAAATATACAAGCTTTCATTATACAAATTCCTCCTGCAAATATCATAGTATGAGACCGTCAAAAATGCAATACCAAAAATGCACCAGCCCTTAGATAAGGTACTGGCGCATAGTTTTCAACGCATTCTTCTCCAGCCTGCTGACCTGAGCCTGGGATATCCGTATCTCCTTTGCAACTTCCATCTGCGTTCTTCCCTGAAAGAACCGGAGCTTGATAATATAACGTTCCCGTTCATCAAGATGCTTCATTGCTTCCTCCAGTGACAAGTCTTCCACCCATTTTTCTTCTTTATTCGTCTGATCGCTCAATTGATCCATCACATACAATGCATCTCCACCATCATTATAGACCGGTTCCTGCAGACTCATCGGTATCTGGATTGCATCCAAAGCAAACATAATATCCTCTTTGGATATGCCAATTTCTGTCGCAATTTCCTGCACCGTCGGTTCTTTCTGGTTCTTCTTTCTGTAACTTTCCCTTGCATAGATTGCTTTATATGCCGTATCTCTGAGTGACCGGCTGACACGAATGGAATTGTTATCTCTCATGTACCTTCTGATCTCTCCAATGATCATTGGTACTGCATAGGTGGAAAATTTTACCTCTAATTCTGTGTTAAAATTATTAACCGCCTTAATCAGTCCGATACACCCAATCTGGAACAGATCATCCGGGTTCTCCCCGCTTGCCCCAAATCGTCTTATCACGCTCAGGACAAGTCGTAAATTTCCTTTAATGTACTCTTCTTTCGCTTCCCGGTCTCCTTCTTTGATGCGTACAAACAAAGCTTCCTTCTCCTCTTCATTCAGGATAGGAAGCTTTGCCGTATTCACACCACATATTTCTACCTTTCCCTGTGCCATTACAGACCTCCTGTCAGAATCTCATCCATCAGTTTCTATTAAGATGATGCTCCTTATCGCACAGGCTTATGCGGTTTCTTATCAAATAAAAAAAATTTTACTCCTTGACATCTGGCAGATTCTGCGTTATCTATCCCACTTATCTGCCAGATTCTGGATCTGGGTCTCGAACTTGGCCATATCTTTATTCGCCAGACCTTCATTCTTATACACAACGTTCAGCAAACGCTTTGCAGCTGCCACCAGACGATTAAATGCGGATGCACTCTTAAGCTTACTCGGTTTCTCATCTGATTTTTTCGGAATCTTCTGTCCGATCGTTATAATCTCATTTGCTGCGAGATCTACCGTTCCACCTGAATATGGTGCGAATGCCGGACAACCGAATGTATCTTCTACCAATTTTGCAAAATGATCTGTCACTGTATCTTCCCCATGCACAACCATTACGCGGTCCGGTATTTTTTCAAATCCCCTGATCCAGTCCAAAAGACCATTCATATCTGCATGTCCGCTGATCCCTTTCAATACCTCGATTCTGGCATTGACCGTGATATTCTCTCCAAACAGCTTTACACTCTCTGCACCCTCAATCAGTTTTCTTCCAAGCGTTCCGACTGCCTGATATCCCACAAAACAGATCGTGCATTCCGGACGCCACAGATTGTGCTTCAAATGATGCCGGATCCGTCCTGCTTCACACATACCGGATGCAGACAGGATAACTTTCGGTTTTGTATCAAAGTTAATCTGTCTGGACTCGTCACTGGTAATCGTCGTCTTCAGACCCCGGAACAGCAGAGGATTGATCCCCTGATTTACCAATTCCATTGCTTCCTCATCAAAACATCCTTTGACATTTTTATTAAACACATTCGTTGCTTCGATTGCAAGCGGACTGTCCACATATACTTCAAATCCCGGAAATTCCGGAAGCAGATTCTTTTCTTTGATCTCACGGATAAAGTACAAAATCTCCTGCGTACGTCCAACCGCAAAAGAAGGAATCACCACATTGCCGCCTTTTTGGAATGTCTCTCTCAAAATCCTTGTAAACTCTCCCACATAATCTGGAATATCCTCACCATGTGTACGGTCTCCGTATGTAGATTCGATCACCAGATAGTCTGCCTCTTTTACTAACTGGGGATCTTTAATGATCGGCTGATTGACATTTCCCACATCTCCGGAAAATACAACCTTCTTTGAGACATCTCCTTCGGTTATCCATACTTCAATGCTTGCCGATCCAAGCAGATGCCCCACATCATTGAATCTTACTTCAATTCCGTCACACAACGTAATCTTCTGTCCGTAATCTACCGGTGCCAGAAGCTTCGTTGCGGCATCTGCGTCTGCAACCGTATAAATCGGTTCGTATTCCGGTTCTCCGCTTCTTCTTGCCTTCCTGTTTCTCCATTCCGCTTCAAATTCCTGAATATGTGCGCTGTCACGAAGCATAATATCACAAAGATCTGCCGTTGCAAATGTGGTAATGATCTCCCCGGAAAATCCTTTTTTCACCAGAAGCGGAATATTTCCGGAATGATCAATATGTGCATGTGTCAGAAGAATGTAATCTACATCTCCCGGTGCAACCGGAAGTTCCTGATTCTCGTAAAGATCCGGTCCCTGCTCCATTCCACAGTCAATCAAGATATTCTTTCCGCATGCTTCAAGAAGATGACAGCTTCCAGTCACTTCATGGGCTGCTCCAAAAAAACTAAGCCTCATATGACCAACCCCTTTTTCTTTTTATTGTAGCACATTTTCAGGAATACTTCACCATTTCCCGGCGCAATCTTTGCATAATCTTTTTCTCTAATCTGGATATGTAAGACTGGGAAATACCAAGAATATCTGCCACCTCTTTCTGTGTCTTTTCTTCTCCGTCGGCTGTCCCCAGACCGAACCTCATCCGGATGATCATCTGTTCCCTTCCTGACAGGCGGCTGATTGCTTTGATCAGTACTTTCTTCTCTGCATCATTTTCCAGATCCTTATAGACAGCATCTTCCTCTGTTCCCAAAATGTCCGACAACAGCAGTTCATTTCCATCCCAGTCGACGTTTAAAGGCTCATCAATCGACACTTCCATCTTGGTCTTACTATTTCTCCTCAGATACATCAGAATCTCATTTTCAATACATCTGGATGCATACGTTGCAAGTTTGATATTCTTATCTGGATCAAACGTATTAATTGCTTTTATCAACCCAATTGTACCTATAGAAATCAAATCCTCAACTCCTACTCCGGTATTATCAAATTTCTTTGCAATATACACAACCAGACGAAGATTGTGTTCAATCAGCATTTTTCTTGCCTGTTCATCATTCTCTGTCCCCAGTCCCCGTATTGCTTTTCTTTCTTCCTCTGTTTCCAATGGTGCCGGAAGAATATCTGATCCTCCTATATAATGAATGTCTTTTTTGTCCGAAAAAAAGAGAGACCGGAAATCCGGAATAACTTTCAATTTAAACTGATGTGGAACTGCCACTTTTATCACCATTTTTCTTTCCTCCTGTCAATATATCTGGATTGATAATCATCTGATAATTTTCTGAACCTAATTCTTCTTCACTTACTGCCACTAATGGATGTTCCACATTTATCTTGTTTCCATCCCGTATGATCTGCATCTTATCCAGCCGGAACGCCGGCATCACACCCTCTTTTTTCCCGATGGAATGATAAGAAATATATCTGAATCGTTCCGGTTTCTTTTCCTCTGTCAGTCTTCTTACAGATGCTCTGTCTATAATACTGACAGGATCATTACTGATCGTATCACTCAATGTATTCCCTGTATCTATCAGTCCTCTCAGTCTGTCATTTTTTTCTCCAAAAAACACTTCGACTTCACAGTAACGATTTCCTTTCTCTGAAAAGAATAAAATGATTTTCCAGATTACCGACACGAGGTAGTAACTGATTACAGCCAGTAAAAAGAACATACTTCCCCGCCTTATATACTGTTGAACGAACTGGAACACACCTCCCAGCAGAAATGACTCTATATACAAGAGCACCCATCCTCTGAACAATTCCCGGCCCCATTTTATTCCAAGGCCGGCCTTCATCATTACTACATTAATGACTCCATGAAATACTACAAATCTTAATACCGGTGTTTTCCTGAATATGACAATTGCAATACATGTCATCGCGGCTCCAGTTGCTGCTCCTGCAAAAACCCTTCCATACCCCGCCGGACAGGCAAGTAATTTCTTCAGAAGGATCAAAAGAATCGCATCCATTGTAAAATTCACCATAAAAAACACATCTACATATAATTCATAGTACACATCAGGCCTTCTTTCTCTTTCCGTGCACAGAAATAAATTTGTTGTTTTAAACAAGTAACATTATATAAATTTTTTCAAAAGGATTTTGTCAGATACTGTATGTGATTCCGTTTTTCGTTCGACAGCTCTCGTAACCCTGCGAACATATTAGTAAAACTAAGATACACAAAAAAAGACCGTATACAAGTCAGCTCATGCCAACCTGTGTACGATCTTTCTTATAGTAATGTATGTAAGAGAAACTGCCTGCGGCATATTCTCTGTATTCTAAGTAGTACTATTCCTTATGTGATTATTTTTTAAAGAAATCAGGAATTTTAATTGACTGTTCTTTCACCTTGCTTGTAGGTGTTCTAGGTGTATCCAGTGTAGGAGTGGTTCCACCCATTGGACGTCTTGTTGCAGTTCCCGTTGTCTCTCTCTGTGTTGTTGTTCCGAAATCAAGTCTTGGTGATACCGGACGTTCTGCCTGCGGTGTACGTACTGCCTGCTGCTGTCCATACATTGCACTGCTCTGACGTACTGGTCTCTCATATGCAGATGCATGTCCTTGCTGACCATGTGGCATCGCAGATGTTCTTCCCTGATTTTCCAGTCTTGATTTTAATTTTGAAGCACTTCCGCCAACATTATGAAGTCCTGTAGCAATTACAGTAATTGTAGCTTCGTCTGCTCTAGAATCATCATACATTGCACCAAAAATGATGTTCGCATCTTCTCCGGCAAGTTCCTGTACATATTCTGCTGCATCGGATGCATCCATAAGTGTGATATCACCAGATACATTGATGATGACATGAGATGCTCCGGCAATAGTTGTCTCCAGAAGCGGACTGGCAACAGCCTGTTTTACAGCTTCCAGTGCTTTATCATCACCACGTCCCTGACCGATACCAATGTGGGCAATTCCCTTATCTGTCATAACTGTCTGTACATCTGCGAAGTCAAGGTTAATCAGTGAAGGTACATTGATCAGGTCTGTGATTCCCTGAATACCCTGCTGTAACACTTCGTCTGCTTTCTTCAAAGCTTCCGGCATTGTTGTACGTCTGTCTACAACTTCCAGCAGTTTATCATTCGGGATTACGATCAGTGTATCTACACTTTCTTTTAATTTTTCAATTCCTGCAAGGGCATTGTTCATACGTGTCTTTGACTCAAAACGGAAAGGCTTTGTTACAACACCAACTGTTAATGCTCCCTGTTCTTTTGCAATGCGGGCAACAACCGGTGTAGCACCTGTTCCTGTTCCGCCGCCCATACCACAAGTTACAAATACCATGTCAGCACCTTTCAGTGCTGCTGATACTTCTTCTGCACTTTCTTCTGCAGCTTTCTCACCAATCTCTGGTCTTGCACCAGCTCCCAGACCTTTTGTGATCTTATCACCGATCTGCATCAATGTCGGAGCTTTACACAGCTGAAGTGCCTGTTTATCTGTATTGATCGCTATAAATTCAACACCGGCAATCTGCTCATCAATCATTCGGTTTACTGCGTTATTACCGCCTCCACCGACTCCAACAACAATTATTTTTGCCGCTGCTTCTGATTCATTTGTTTTAATTTCTAGCAAGGGTTTCTCCTCCTTTGTTATCCTTATTATATATTATACATCCCATTGATAGAGCAAGTGAGATGAACTCAGTTTGCTATATATAGTATATAATATAGACTTTCGTGTAAAATATCAATAGAATTTCTCTAATTTTTCTAATTTTCTTGTGAAATTTCTTTCATCTCAAAAGTAATCGTAGTGTTATTCTCTGAATAGGTCTCCAAATGCAGGATTCCCTCTTTATCACCAAGCTTTTTTAAAATCGGCTTGATCTGAGCAATCTGTTCACCAGATACCTGGCTTCCCAGACAGGCACTTACATTTCCAAATTTCATATAGATCTGCTGCTGTTTTACCGTCACATTTTCCGGATATATCCCATATTTCTGACTTTCTGCACATGCTTCCAGTATTTCATTAAATTTTGTCTGATTTGATGTTCGGATCTGCTTATACAGTTTGCCTGATTTTATCTTCAGTCCCTCTACAACCGGTATCTGCGCATCTTTTACCGAAGATTGTTTTACCACAAGTCCACTCTGATCAAAATAACTATAGGTTGTTCCGGTTTTCACGCACCCGGTAATTGCCTTTTCTTTTACCGTAATCTGCAGTGTCCACGGATTTTTCATTCTGACTTTTAAAGAATCCAGACATTTCGGTACGGTTCCTTTTCCCATAGAATATTTTGCAACTACATATAAAGAATTATCCGACAGCTTATCATTCTGCACGCAATTCACAATCTCCTGACTGTCACAGTACTCATTTCCGCTTACTTCTATTTCTTGAATATAGAACAGCAAAATACCTCCGATAATGATGATTGCTGCTGCCAGCAGCAGAACAATCACTGCATATACATGATGCTTTTTTCCATTCTTCTTGTTCCCTTGTTTTTTCTTTGGCCTCTGGTTTCCCATATATGATTCAAACTTCCTTTCATCCACATGTATATTATTTTACCAAACATGACACATTCAACACAAGCCCCATTTCAAAAAGAAGGAACATAACCGAAGTTCCTCCATAACTGATGAATGGCAATGTAATTCCCGTATTCGGTATGGTATTTGTCACAACCGCAATATTAAGAATTACCTGTATCATCATGTGTGCCATTGCGCCGGATGCGATCAAAGCTCCCTCCAGATCGGGTGCATGAGATGCAATAATAAAAAAGCGCCATATCAGGATGAAAAATAATAACATTACAAATACTGCCCCGATCAATCCCATTTCCTCACAGATAATAGAAAATATCATATCATTCTGCGCTTCCGGTACAAATCCGAGTTTCTGGATACTGCTTCCAAGTCCCCTGCCAAACAATCCTCCTGATCCGATTGCATACAGCCCCTGAAGTGTCTGATAGCCTTTCTCATATTTTTCCGGATGCTGCCAGATCTGCAGCCGTTCAAGCCGGTAACTTTCCATAGCAAGAAATATCCCCATAAATGCACACCCCAGACACACCATCCACGCAAATTGCCCATACTTCGGACTTGCGACAAATACCAGGATGACTGCTATTCCCAGAATAATAACCGCTGTGCTCAAATTGCTCGCCCCAACCAGACCTACAATTGGCAGCACACTGATAACAATCTTGCAGACTGTTGAAAATTTCCACATTTTTTCTGCATTTCTTAGTATGATATATGTCAGGAACAGAATCACCGCAACCTTTGCAAATTCCGATGGCTGAAAAGAAAATGGTCCAAAAGACAACCATCTTTTGGACCCATTGTATTCTTCTCCGAACAACATTACCAGTACTCCGAGTAAAATAGATAACAGATATCCCGGAACTGCCCACTTTTTCCAGATATGATAGTCTATATTTGCTATACACCACATACCCATAATCCCGAGAAGCGTTGCAAATACCTGTTTTTTCAGATAATAAAACGTATCCTGGAATTTTATCTCTCCATTATATGCACTTGTGCTGTAGAGAATCACAAGACCAGTTACGATAATGATTGCCAGTACTAATATCAGAACTCTGTCACATTTTTTCTGTTCCGTTTGTTCTGACTGCCACGAATACTTCAACGCGTTCACTCCTTATAAGGAATTTACAATCTCTTTGAACTTCTCTCCGCGTACTTCGTAACTTGGGAACATATCCCAGCTTGCACATGCCGGTGAAAGCAGAACCGCTTCTCCCTCTTTTGCAATCTTCGCTGCCGTGAGCACTGCTTCTTCAAATGAATCTACAAACATATAATCAGTAAATCCGCACTTTTCAGCGTCAGCAGCAATTTTTTCTCTGGTATCCCCAAGAAGAATCAGTTTTTTTACTTTTCCGTCAAAACTTTCTATCCACTCTGTATATTCAGAGCCTTTATCATATCCGCCGCCGATCAGAACAGTCGGACGCTTCATTGCCTGGATTCCTTTGATTGCAGCATCTGGATTGGTTCCTTTTGAATCATTATAATATGTAACTCCATTCTTCTCTGTTACATATTCAATACGATGCTCCACACCACCAAACGCTTTCACACTTTCACGGATCACTCCTACAGGAACTCCGTAAACTGCTGCCATCGCACATGCCGCCATAACATTCTCGTGATTGTGTGTTCCAAGAATCTGCAGTTCATCTACATGGCAGATCGTCTCTTTTACACCTTCATAATTGTAGATGATATTTCCCTCTTCCAGATATATTCCCTCTTCCAGTTTACGCTGACTGCTGAAATATAGAACTCTGGCTTTTACTTCATTGCCAAATTCCCTTGTCAGTTTGTCTTCATAATTCAGGATACAGTAGTCTTCTTCTGTCTGATTCTTTGCAATATTCTTCTTTGCATTCACATACGCTTCCATCGTATGATGCCGGTTCAGATGATCCGGTGTAAAATTAAGAATTGCACTGACCCTCGGACGGAATTCAACAATACTTTCCAACTGGAAACTGCTCATCTCCGCAACCGTGATCGAATTCTCTGTCATATCTTCTACTGCAGTTGTGTACGGTGTTCCAATGTTTCCAACAACAAATACATCATCCTGATAATTCTTCATAATCTCACCAAGAAGTGTAGTTGTAGTCGTCTTGCCGTTCGTTCCTGTAATAGCAAGAACATCGCCTTTTCCAAACTGATAAGCAAGCTCCACCTCTCCGATAACCGTAATTCCCTGCTTACGCATCTTTTCGATCACCGGAAG